>Ga0193707_1000039_pt1 | contig 31348 bp, 31 predicted proteins | sample U3c2metaG_FD_143043 | JGI IMG/M metagenome (GOLD analysis project Ga0193707, IMG submission 143043) | Soil microbial communities from a riparian zone of the East river system, Colorado, United States - U3c2 | ecosystem: Environmental > Terrestrial > Soil > Riparian zone | place: USA: East River... | reverse complement strand
TGAGATCCGCACTAAGAGTTAGATCAATGCGGGTGCTAGGAAAGATATCTATTATCATCCTAGCATCCGCATTGTTTTTTTCTTCGCCGGGCTCCGCGCAAACCCTCAGCTTCAAGGACATTGAGGCGCGAGTGTCGGAATACCGTAAATGGCTGGACCAGGCGGGATCTAAGGGTTCTCGTTACTGGATTAGACTAGACAGCAGCAAAAGGCCGCACCGACTTTTTGTCGGAGACGGTTTCATGCACGCCAACACCACCGAGAAGGAAGAGTTCGTCGAGATATTTTCGCGGTTTCTTGCCGGACATCCGGATAAAAACATGCTCATCGACATCTTCGACGCGAGCACCGGGAAGCCGATTGGCGAATACGGCTTTGGCGGTTTCCGACTCTTCGATTCTCGCCCAGAGCCACTCACTCCCAAATAAATTTACAAATTGGTTTGACGTGCCCGGTTCTCCGGCCGTATTTGGCCGGACTGTCGTATCGCGCAATCAATCATTGTGAGCTGTGCCAGATGTCCTCTCTGACCGAGCTGCGGGCTCATGCCCGAAACATATTCTTCGCCGCGTTGGAAACATCGGATCCGTGCGCGGCGGTAAAGAGAAATCTACAGCTTCAGGCCGGTCATCTGCATGTGGCCGGCCGGGATTACGACCTCTCAAGGATTCGCAACCTGATCGTCGTCGGCTGCGGCAAGGCCGCGGCAAGAATGGCGCTCGCGATACAAGAATTACTCGGTGCTAAAGTTTCCGACGGCTTGGTCATCGTCAAGTACGGTTGTGGAATACCCCTTGACAAGATCGCGGTTGTGGAAGCGGGTCACCCCATCCCCGACGCAGCAGGGCTTGACGGCGCACGCCGTATCGTAGAAATGGTGCAAACGGCCGGCGAGCGCGATCTGGTCATCTTTCTAGTTTCCGGGGGCGGCTCTGCGCTTTTTCCTTATCCAGCAGACGATCTATCGCTGGCAGATAAACAACAGACAACCGAGGTTCTTCTCAAGAGCGGAGCGACCATTCAAGAAGTTAATGCGGTACGGAAACATCTCTCGCGATTGAAGGGCGGGCAGTTCGCGCAACTCGTAGCGCCGGCGCAGTTGATCACGTTAATTCTATCCGATGTCGTCGGTGATTCCCTTGAAGCGATTGCGTCCGGTCCAACCGTCGCCGATAGCAGCACCTATGGCGATTGTCTGCAGATCCTGCGTCGCTACGACATCGAACGCTCGATTCCACCCGCGGCGATGGACTATTTGGCACGCGGCGCCAGAGGTGAAGTTGCCGAAACGCCGAAGCCATCGGACACAATCTTTGAAATGGCGCGCAACGTCATCGTTGGCAGCAACCGCTTAGCGCTCGATGCGGCGCGCCGGCGCGCCGAAGAACTCGGTTATTCCACGATGATTTTATCGGATTCCATCGAAGGCGAAAGCCGGATCGTCGCGCGTTCCCATTCAGCTCTCGTGAAAGAAATTGCGCGAACGAGTAAACCTATTCCTCGCCCCGCCTGCGTAATCTCCGGCGGAGAGACGACGGTGACGGTTCGGGGCGACGGATTGGGAGGACGCAATCAAGAATTCAGTTTAGCCGCAGCGATCGAAATCGACGGTCTGGAAAACATCGTTGTTCTGAGCGCGGGCACTGACGGTATCGACGGCCCCACTGACGCCGCTGGTGGACTAGTCGACGGGGCGACGGTGTCACGCGGCCGAACTCAGGGCCTCGAGCCAATCGAGTATCTCGCTAGAAACGATTCCTACCATTTCTTGCAGTCCGTAGGCGACCTTTTCATAACCGGTCCGACGTTGACTAACGTCATGGACCTACAGATCGCGTTGATCGCTTAGCGTTGTTTCGCTTGATGACGGCGAAAGATTCCGATTGCATAGGCTCGCCGATGAGACGTTTGTCTTCGTCATGCCGCGGCTCAAAAATACTTGATATCGGTTGATTTGCCGTTCCATTCATGATTAGAGTTCCTCTCGCCGAGATTTGAAAGGACTCGATTCCGTTATCCACGATGCTTGAGGAGCGAGGCGATGATAGACGTCACTCTAAAAGGAATACGTTGCCGCGCGGCGACCGAGATTTTAGACATAGATGGAACAATCGGCGCGGCGACTGAAGGAACAATTGTCTATGAGCTTGAAGGCGAAGGCGGACAGCTCGTCAACGTGCATTGGGATGACGGCACGCGTTCATTAGTCTCATCTGAAGAGATCGTGATTACAGATACGGTGACTTGGCAATAATAGCGACTCCTACCCAACCATCACCAGTTTCAATCCGCTGCGGCAACAAACATTTTTCGACCGCGAGTCAATTTAGTGCAATGATGGGCATGTCTCGCTATCGGGGAGCTCGATCTCGTCGGGAAAGACATACGTCAGCGGAGCGTCATTCCACCTCACTGCAATCAGCTGCCTTCCCAGATTTTCCACTTCGAAAGCGATCGTCCCTTCAGTCGCCCGATTGATGACCCGGGTCTGGCTGAGAACGAGCTTCGTAGTCCGACAACGCGAGCCTGTTCTTTTATTGTTTATCATAAGCGAAACTTTCTTAATTCAAATCTCAGTGCATTATAATTCGAACTCCTTGTCCAGTGTAAATGGCAAACTCTGTGCCAGTGAAGTTGTGACGACAGCCCCAGAGAATCGCCCGCGTTACAAGTAAGCAAATCGCGAATAATTAATTCGAGAAATTCCATCATAGAGAAAACCGAAAAACGCCAACTACTTAATATGCAATGCGCACCTAGGCGGAGGGCTTTCCCAACTGGAAAGACAGGATTGATTGCGCGGGCCGGCTATGTCCAATAAGTGAGACTGCAAGAATCATCTCTCGGCAAAGATCGAAGTGGCGCAACGCAGGGCAAACGTCACTGTTTTTCGACTTGTCGGAATATTCCGATATATCGCCAAAAGATTTGTCAGTAAAATTTTGACACAGGCACATGGATTCAAAGGAAAAATCAAAGGGCACGCTATTTGCGTTATATAAACTGCAAGCAGCATGAAAAGAAGATCACAAAAGGGGAAAACCGATGAGCAGGGCTGAAATCGCGCGCGAAAGACTGCTGGCCAATCTTAAGGCGCTGTTGGGAGACGTAGAAGAGTTGGTGAAAGCGACAGCGGAACAGGCCGACGACGGCGTGTCATCATTACGCGGGCGTGTATTCCGCACGTTGGAGTCGGCGAAAAGCACACTGTCGCAAGGTAAGAAAGCGTTAAATACCTCCAGGCAGAGCGCCGAGGCGGCGATTTCCTATGCTCAAGATAATCCTTGGGCTATAGCCGGCATCGCGGCCGGGGCGGCAATGGCACTTGCGTGTCTTATCTGGAATAGGTGCGCGAGATAGCCGGCGGTCCGCCGCTGTAACGTGGTGAGTTTTACGTTTCGATGAAATCATTTCGAGGAGAATATACGCGTGTTTCTATCACGACTGACGTTTCATACATTGCCGGGCAAGACCGATGCCGTCGAAAACAAGTTCCTGACGTTGGCGCGCTGGGTTGACCAAGCCGGCGGAGCGAAACCAAGGATTATGCGAACTCATTACAGTTCACTCGCATTGATCGCAATTCCGTAAAGGTGATGGCGCGGTGATTACCTGCTGGCGATCTTGACCCAAGACTCGAATTGAGTTGCTGAATTGTCGAGCAGAGCACACTAGCACTGTCCTATTTCTGAAACATGTCGCTGCCGTAGCAGACATTGGTATCGACCTTGCAAGAATAAGAAATACTAATCAAATGAAAGGAGCAAGATGATGGCGCAATCTCCCTACAAAGCGAAGCAGTTTAAACTTGGGGGTCTCTTAGGAATATCAGACCAGACGCTCGAGATGCATTTCGGCCTCTACGAGGGCTACGTAAAGAACACAAATTTGTTGATGGAACAGATCTCCGCGATTACTCGGAAGAAGCAGGCATCAGGGCAGGATCCGGCTTATGCGGAATTGACTCGGCGCTTGGGTTTCGAGTTTGGTGGAATGGTATTGCACGAATATTATTTTGAAAACTTGGCGGCGAAGGGAAAGGGGAGCCCGTCCACCGATTTCAAGCGCGCTCTGGAGCAGAGCTTTGATGGTTTCGAGAATTGGCAGCGCGCGTTTGCCGCCGTGGGCGAAATGCGAGGCGTCGGTTGGGCGATATTATATCAAGACCCTGTCAATGAAAGGCTATCTAATCACTGGATCGCCTTACATCAGGACGGAGTTCCATCGGGGTTTAAACCGATCGTGGTTATGGATGTTTGGGAACATGCGTTTCTTCTCGACTATAAACCCGCACAGCGTGGAAAGTATATCGAAGCGTTTTTCCAGAACGTCGATTGGGAAGTGGTGCATCGTCGATTGGCGACCCCTGCAGCGGTGCGCGCGGTTGCTTAGTTGCTGAAACGAATTAAACCACCGGCTATACCATTTGAGTATGGCCGGTGGTGCTCTCCTAACGTCCCGTCCCGGAGTGCCGACTATTGGCTCATACGGCCGGGGCATGTGTTTGTGCTGAACTGGTAAGAAGTCGGTGAAACAATGTTCGAAGAAAAAATAGAGCGTGAAGATTTGGAAAAGATGCCGTCCGAATATAGGGATCTTCTGGAGCGCGTTCTGACGATCCAGGCAGACTGCGAGATCGGCGGGCCGCATCTCTACGTCAAAGACATACTACTCACGGCACCGAGCAAGGTGAATCAGTTGATCGTCGCACGCACGGCTGCAGAAGAAATGGATCATTACCGAAAAATTGCGCGACTCGCCGGGGAGGTCGGCAAGGACACGTCGTTTTTATTGAGTATTCCAAACCAACAACGCTACCTCGAGGCTTTTCGCGGCGTGATCGAGACGTGGGAAGACTTTTCGGTGTTTGGTTTTCTAATCGACCGGGTCGGCCGCTACCAGCTCGAAGAATTCCACGACTGCAGCTATTTGCCGCTGCAGCGCATCCTGCCGGAAATCTTGAAAGAAGAGATGGGGCATATCGGTTTCGGTACGAATCAGACCGCTGAAATCGCTGCTAAAGGCGGCGAATCGCGGGAGCGAGTGCAGCAGAGTCTCAATTTCTGGTACACCAAAGCATTGGATATGTTTGGACGGACCGACTCGGAGCGATCCAATAGATTTTGTCATTGGGGCCTGAAGCGTCGCAGCAATAGCCAAGCTCGACGGGAATTCATCAAGGAAGTGGACCCCATTATAACCAGCATGGGACTAACGGTTCCTGATCCAGTCAACGATCGAAAATTTCTATAGACCGGCGTTCGATGTGGCGCCGCGTAACCTTGGCCTGTTCGATCCCCCCTCTCTCAGGTGTTTAGATCGATTAGTGCGAGGCCGGTTTCTTTATCTGTTTTGCGACATAAATGCCTCGGCGATTCGGTTAAGACGACCTCGAGCGTCGGCCAAACATGTGCCGCGAGGATGTGGCCGCCATGGGCCGTTCCGTCCGACATGCCGACTACGACATGCGCGTGGACATTCGGCGTGCTGTCTTTTAAGGCGATATCGCCGACCAGGGATAGCACTTCCACTTGTTCCTCGATGGGGATTTTCTTGTAATCTTTTTTCTGCCGATCAAAATAGCCGAGAGTCACGTCGCGAAATGCGCCGATAGCAGTAAAATGACTGCCGGCAAGTTTGCTATTTTTGGCGAAGTTTGTGAGCTCGCTTATGAACTCATCACCTTTGTCAAATACCAAAACGAAGGTGTTCTCTTTGTTTGGACCCAGCGTTTGAAATTTCATGAACATCCTTCCTTTGTTCCGCGCCTGCCAAGCATGAGTTTTGAGGATATAGCGAAGTTCACAACCCGTTCACACCAATCTTTGGTTTTGTGGCTCAGTACGTGTAACTGGCATAACCGCACGCCATTGAAGAAGGCTGCGTCACGAAGGCGCAGCCTCACGAAACGAAATTTCTCTTGGTGTTGCGGAGCAATTCTAGCAATCCGATGATGTCATTGGCCGGAGGTCCAAACATGACTTCGACGAAGAGATATCGAAGAAAGTGAGAGTGCCTGATGCGCCCTTCCCCGGCCGGTCGCTGAGAGTTGAGATCGCTGTTTACGTCATCGGCGCTTTAGTCTGAATCACGACCGCGATTCACCGGTCCCGCGACCACAAAAAAGACGATAGCTGAAGATTATCGGGACTCACGAACTCGCCCTCGACCCTCACCGGGTCGCCGCGCCGCAACGTTCGAAAGCTATCGACATCCGCCGCCCGGGCGTTGTAGGGAACCGACACGGTGACCGTTCGGCCGGTCCGTGGTCGAATATCGAACACGCCCAGACTCGGATCGACTCGCTCCACAGTGCCTTCTACAACATCAGTTCGGGGCCTGGGCGGAAGAGATTGCCCGAATCGCGAACCGGATCGCGCTTGCACCGGTTCCTGTATGCGGATTGTTTCGACGTACCTTCTGCCCGCTGACTCTGATCGGTACGCGATTCGATCGCCTGCCTCCAGCTGATCAATGGGATACTCACGGCCGTGGTAGACGACTCTGGTGCGATCAAAATCGTAGGGCAAGGTCTGCCTGCGCCTGTCTGCAGTAAGCACGTAGAGTTCCTGTCTGGCGCGGTTCACTTCAGCGACTTCGGCCTCGATCTCGCCCGGTCGTAGCGTTGTGTCTTCTGCCGTCGGACCACGAGCGCTACCTAAGCGAACTTCATCCAACGTCGGCCTGGCAACCGGCTCTATGGGGACGCAGCCAACAAACGTAGTCAGAGTTAGACTGAACAATGCTACCAACGGAAGTGAATACGCGCGCCAAATTTGCATCGATGGCTTCATAATTTCATTCTCCCTTCCTCTGCAAACGATCTGTCTCAAATAATGTGCCAGAGCCGCGAGGAAGAAATTTTTTTATGGAATCAGTTAGTAGGAAAACTAGGACATCTCGAAATCACGACTGTATGGAGGATTTTTCCGTACAAATCAGGATTTTAAAGAAAGCAAAAAGGCCACAGGCGACGAGAGCATTTCGGTCGTTGGGAATGAATTCTGACTGTGTCTCCTGTGCGACAAATCTTACACAGTCTAGGTAAAAACCCACACTCGATAACCGGGCTTCGGAGCTATCTCATGACGTATTTTGTCCAAGTACATGTACTTATCAACGCGCAACTTAGTGGCGTGATGTTTGCTCACCTGAATTTCAATTTAATAAATAATTAATTCACTGTGAATGAAAATTATTGTCGGCGGCACACCAATGTGGTATGGCATCTATGGACCCAACGGCGGCGCGCTTTTGGCTAACGCCCTGAGCACCGGATCATTTAAAATAAAATCCAAAGGAGGGAAGCACATGGGCTTGGATAAACACTCATGATCAGGGAAACAGTCAGCCTCGGCAATTTGTGGGAATGACAAAGTCCTTAGCACTTAATCGAGAGGAGTTATCCATGAAACGCAATTTCGGTTTTAGCCTCATCGCTGCCTATGCCGGTCTTTTTTTGCTACTCGGCGTCAACCCGGTTTCTGCCCTGCCCCTTGCCGGTGACAGCGAGATCCAAATATCTGGCGGGGCTTCTCATTCGCAAGGCAGCAATAGCGGTAATTTCAACGCGGATCTTAATTACGGATACTATTTAACTCCGGGGTGGGAGCTCGGATTCCGGCAAGCGGTTAACTACAATTTTATCAATCACGCCCCCGACGCTTGGCAAGCGACCACTACTCCTTTCCTCCACTACAACTTCAGGGTAACAAACGTTCTAGTGCCTTATCTCGGTATATCTGGTGGGGTGGTTTGGAACGACCGAGACGTTACAGGAACGATGGGTCCTGCCGCAGGGCTGAAGCTTTTTGTGTCCGATCAAACCTTTGTAAATATCGGGTATCGGTATGAATGGTTTTTTAAATCTTTCGAAGCCGCCAGGGATAACCGGACCCACGGTAATCACGTGGCGAATATCGGCTTGGGATTTGTCTGGGGAGGCTCTGGAGACAGGAAGACGCAGTGAACCGGCGAGAATAAGCACTCTATATTGAATTTAGACATTGCCGTCGGTGCTATCACGCCGAACCGAATGTAAATTTTGGTATAATCAAAGTCGTGGCGTTTTGAAGTAGTAATGACTACGGCGCGATCGAAGCGGTCCCGCCACGATGTTGCCTAACGTAGGAATGTGAGGGCGACCGCCTAGGTTGCCCTCTCTGTTTCTAAAGCCGCGATTGCTTCTGGGTTTGCGAAAGCGTTCAATCGCGGCTTTGTGCTTTCGGCGGTCCGCGGTCAATGCCTTCTGAGCGTACAATGTAGCGGTATAAGGTTCTTCTGCGCAGGAACACGTAAAGTATGAACCCACATGATCAAAGCGGTAGACAGAATGAGCGCGGCGAATCGGTTATGGAATTGATGCGCGGCATTTTCCACGATGCCCGCACGCTTTCGATCAAAGAATTTACCGCCGCCAAGCTCGAGATCCGTGGGGAGATCAGTAATGCGGTGCGCTCAACTCTCTTCCTTTGCGTCGGCATAATCACCTTGGCCATAGGCATTGTCTTCCTTTCCCTTGTTCTCGCATTGGTTCTCGCGCACTATTTGGCACTGCCGATTTGGGCAAGTCTCGGAATCGTCGGTGCCGCGCACACGATTTTTGGTTTCATCATCATCGTTGTCGGCAAGCGGAAGATGAAGCGAACTACAGCCATTCCACACGACACTTTGCGCAGCACGAAAGAGGACCTCCGGTATATTCGCGAGAGGGCGACCGGTCAGTAAAAAGGAGATGGGCCATGGACGATAATCTGGAAGATGTTCGCCGCGAAGTGGAAAATACCCGCTTTGCGCTGGCCGACAAAATCGAGCGTCTCGAAAACAAAATTGAAACGACGGCGACTACGACTTTGAACCCGGCTTATTACGTGCGCACACGCCCGTGGCCGACGTTGGGGGTCTGCGCTTTTTTAGGTTGGGTAGTCGGTCGCTCCTTGCAATCGAGAGCGGCATCCACGCATTTAAACAAGCCGGAAACGAACGTCATCGGTCATTTAATCAGGACGTTTACTTCGGCCGCAGCGAGCGTCGCCGGGGTGGCCGCCGGTGATTTCATCCGCGACTCGCTCAAAGAGCGCAAAACTAAGCATTCAACTTGATCCAAAAACCGCAACTCCCGCCGAAACTTTGTCCGATTCGCAGGAAAGGCACGCCTATTCATGGGACGATGCCAAGATTACCAGATACATTTCTGTGCCGGCGAATAAATCCACGTGGTATGCTCCGAGCGTGCGTTATCTTCATGCGATAAGCACGGCTCAGTCGAATGGCTAAGGCCGTCGCCTATGACGCCGTGGTTGTCGGCTCGGGTCCGAACGGACTCGCCGCGGCAATTGTTATCGCTCAAGCCGGCAAGTCGGTGGCCGTGTTTGAGGCGAACGAAAGCGCCGGCGGCGGCGTTCGCTCGGCGGAGTTGACGCTGCCCGGTTATGTCCACGATCTTTGTTCTTCGGTTTATCCTCTGGCCATCGGCTCGCCTTTTTTTGCCGCTCTGCCTCTTGGCGAGCATGGCCTTGAATGGATCCAACCCGGCGCGGCTCTCGCGCATCCGCTGGACGACGGCACGGCAATCCTGTTGGAACGATCTGTCGAAGCGACAGCTAATGCGCTCGGCGCGGACGAACTCGCATATCGAAAAATATTTACGCCCCTGACAGCGCAGTGGAACGAATTGGGCAGGGACATTTTGGGTCCGCCGCGTTGGCCGCGCCAGCCATTCAATTTTGCGCGCTTTGGATTGCAGGCGATGCAACCGGCGCGGCGGTTTGCCGAGCGATGTTTTCGCGAGAGCCGAACCCGGGCGCTCTTTGCCGGAGTGGCAGCTCATTCAATGTTGCCGCTCGAAAGCTGGGGATCGGCCGCTTTCGGATTGGTCCTGACGGTCGCGGCTCATGCGCTGGGCTGGCCGATTGCGAGTGGCGGAGCGCAAAAACTGACCGACGCTTTGATTTCCTACTTGCGCTCCCTCGGCGGTGAAGTCTTTCTCAATCGGCCGGTGCGCCGCCTTGAGGACTTGCCCGCTTGTCGGGCGACACTTTGCGACGTCACGCCACGCCAGCTATTGACAATCGCCGGGCCCGGCTTATCGCCTGTCTATCGAAATAGATTAAAACAGTTTCGCTACGGCATGGGCGCTTTTAAAATAGACTGGGCGTTGGCGGGGCCTGTGCCGTGGACGGCGCAAGAATGCGCCCGAGCGGCAACGGTGCATTTGGGCGGAACACTGGATGAGATCGCGGCCTCGGAGCGGACCGCCTGGCAAGGCTATCAAGCGCGCAAACCTTTCGTGCTCTTAGTTCAACCATCGCTCTTCGATAGCGCGCGGGCGCCGCAAGGAAAACATACGCTCTGGACCTATTGCCATGCGCCGAACAACTCGCAAGTAGATGCGAGTGAAAGAATCGAAGCACAGATCGAACGTTTCGCGCCCGGTTTCCGCCACATGGTTCTGGCGCGTCACGTTTCTCCTCCGAGTGAACTGGAGCGGCGCAATGCTAATCTCGTCGGCGGCGATATCGGCGGCGGAGCCCCTACGCTCGGACAACTTTTTTTTCGTCCGACGCGCCAGTTGTATGCGACGTCAAAAAAGGGCCTCTATCTTTGCTCGTCGTCGACGCCGCCGGGCGCCGGCGTGCACGGAATGTGCGGCTATTTTGCCGCCCAAAAAGCGCTTCGGGAGATGTTTTAGCGTTTCATCGGCACGCCGTTGCACATAAAGGAAAGCTGCCGGACTTGCCGACTGACGGAGAATCTTGGCTCACCGGCGATTATTTAGGGTCAGCAGCCTGCTCTTGACCAGGCATCGATGTTACCTGCCAACGAGAAAATTTACGAAGCAGCGATCATAGCTTTTTCAGCATGCTCGCGGTAAGTGGTTTGCGGGCATGTTCATAGTCCTTCCAGGGATCGCTGCGCAAGCGGGCGAGGCGCTTGGGCGCCGTCTTGATGGTGAATTCGCCGCGCGGATCTTTTTTGAGTTCCTCCCAGCGTAGCGGCAATGAAACCGGCGCGCCGGGGCGCGCGCGCGTGGAATAAGCGCATACCGCAGTGGCCGTTTTGGCGTTGCGCAGATAATCGATGAAGATTTTTCCCTTGCGCTTTGCCTTGGACATGGTGGCTATATACCGATCGGGCTTCTCACGGACGACGCTTTGCGCCACAGCCTTGGTAAACTCCTTGACGAACGCCCAATTCTGTTTCGGTGTGACCGGCACGACGACGTGAATTCCTTTGCCGCCGGTTGTCTTTAGAAAGGGATTCAGACCGAGATCGGTCAATCGCGTCTTGAGCATTAGCGCTGCTTCTTTGAGCGCCGTCCATGAAACCGCCGGGTCGGGGTCGAGATCGAAAATCAGTTGGTCCGGTTGCTCGATTGTCGGCGCGCGCGACCCCCAAGTGTGGATTTCCAAAACTCCCATTTGTACGAGTGCGATCAGCCCGGAGACAGAATCGATCGAAACGTAGGAGGCAACAGATTTTTTGTCCTTAACGCGGATAGCGCGAATCGCCGGGTCAAGTGATTCGTTGGTGTGGCGCTGGTAGAAGCACTGCTTGGCGTATCCTTCAGGGCAGCGCACCAGCGTCAGCGGCCGTCCAGCGACATGCGTCAGTATCGAGTCGGCGACTTTTTCATAATAGCGTGCAAGATCGAGCTTGGTTATTCCTTGCTCGGGGTAAAGAATACGGTCGGGATGGGTCAGCTTGATTCCGGCAATCTCAATTTCCACATTGGCACCGTTACGCGAGGTGACGACTTTCGCAGTGGGAGATTCTTCTTCGCGCTGAACTTTGCTCGCCGGTTTGTCTTCCCGCAGCCCCTTGAAGGAGGGATGGCGTAGCAGCTTGTCTTTGGTCCAACCGGTGAACGCTACCTCGCCGACGAGCTTGGGTTTGATCCAGTGGACACCTCTGGCTTGCCCGCGTGGCAGCGCTTCGGCAAAGGGTGATGAGCTGACGACCAGTTTGTCCATACGCGCGCGCAAATCCCGTAAACTTGCTTCGGTAAAACCGGTGCCGACACGCCCCGCATAATGTAAAGATTTGTTATCGTCATAAACACCGAGCAATAGCGCGCCGAATCCCGAACGCGAACCGGCCGGATCGGTGAATCCGGCGATGACAAACTCCTGGCTGTGCACACATTTGATTTTTAACCAATCGCGGCTGCGGCCAGGACGATAAGGCTGATCGAGTCGTTTCGAGATAATCCCCTCGAGTTCGGTTTGGCAGGCCTTGTCGAAAAGCTCGTCACCCTGGCCAATCCAATGGTCGCTGTAACGGATGAGATCGGATGCGGCCGCTTGGATCTTAGCGCCGAGAAGTTTTGCCAGTGCCTCTTTGCGCGCGAGGAGCGGCAAAGCGGTAAGGTTCCGGCCGTCTAAATAAAGCAGATCGAAAATGAAATAAACGAGCTTGACCAGCGCATGTTCTTTCAGTGAGTTTTGCAAAAGCTGAAAATCACTGGTGCCGTCTTCTTTGAGCGCAACGATCTCGCCGTCAAGAAATGCCTGACGTGCTCGTAAATTTTTAAGCGCATCCGCGCATACCCTAAAGCGCTGGGTCCAGTCGTGCGCTTCTCGAGTCAACAATGAAACCTGGCCATCATCGATGCGGCCGAGAATTCGATAGCCGTCGAGTTTTATTTCGTGCAGCCAATTTTCTCCGCGCGGAACTTGGTCCACCAGAGTCGCGAGTTGCGGTTGATAAAATGCGGGGAATTTTGCTCTTTTGGCATTTTCGACAAGCGCCGGCGTCTTGACTTTGGCGCGCCGCTTGGCGCGAGCCGCCCCGGCGCCATTGGTTGTCCCAATTTCTTCAATCAGGCGCCCGGATTTAACGCTTGCCGGTTGCCCTTCTTCGATGTCGCCCTGCGCGGCCTTATCGTCCCGTTCTTTGATGAGCAGCCAGTTTTTTTCTTCAGCCCGGTTCTTTCCTTTCATGCGCACCAGAGTCCAACCGCCTTTAAGTTTTTTGCCCTGTAAATGAAACTTGAGCATGCCGCGGCGTCGGCCTTCGATCGGATCATTCTCCGGCTGCCATGTGCCGCGATCCCAAACGATGACCGAACCGGCGCCATATTGACCGGCGGGAATTGTTCCTTCGAAGTCACCATAGTCAATCGGATGGTCTTCGACTTCAACGGCCAAGCGTCGATCTTTTGGATTCACGCTGGGGCCTTTCGGCACGGCCCAACTGGCTAACACGCCGTCCATTTCCAAACGAAAATCGTAATGAAGCCGGCGCGCCGCATGCTTTTGTACGACAAAGGATAAATTCTTGGCGTGACGTGAGAGCTTTTTCCCCGCCGGTTCAGGGGTCTTATGAAAGTCGCGCTTGCGGCGGTAGGTTTCTAGGTCCATGGGCGGGACGCTGTTTGCAATATGAACCCGCTAACCGGCTTTGCGCTGTCGCGCCGGCTCGGTTTTCTTGCCCGCCTGCTTTACGCTTTGTCGCAACAGATGCATGATGTCAATGACTTTTCCGCGTTGCGGAGCGCGCGCGGACGGTTTCGTGGATTCGACAACCTTGGTCTTGCCCGACTCTACTTTCTGCTCGACGATTTTCATTATATCCTGGCGATATTCATCGCGGTATTTTGCCGGATTCCATTTACTCGCCATCGCTTCAACAAGCTGCTCGGCCATTTTAATTTCCTGCGCAGAGATGCGCGCATTTTTGCTTCCGCTTTTTGGCAGATCGAGCGTAGCGGGATCACGAAGTTCATCATGAAAGCGCAACAAGTTCAAAACCAATACAGGACCGTCGGCAAATAGTGCCGCCAAATGCTCGCGCGTGTGGATGACGACTTTGGCGATTCCCACTGTTTGCTTCTTGCTTAGGACTTCGCGAAGCAAGGCATAGGCGCGATGGGCATTCTTGAGCGGTTCGAGGTAATAGGGTTTGTCATAGTAGATCGGGCTGATCTCGGCCGCATCGACAAAATCCGTGATCGAGATGGTTTGCGTGGCCTCGACGTTGGCGCGGGCAAAATCGTTGTCTGACAGCGCAACATATTCGCCTTTCTTATATTGATAACCTTTGACGATCTCATTCCACGGCACTTCGTGGCCGGTTCGCTCATTTACCCGTCGATAGCGGACGCGCGAGAAGTCTCGCTTGTCGAGCAAATCGAAATTCATCTGGCCGGAAGATTCTGCAGAATAAAGCCGCACGGGAATACTGACCAAGCCAAAGTCGATGCTGCCTTTCCAGAGCGCGCGCGAGGGTGCAGGCCGTTTTCGCCTTGCTTTGGTTTTTTTGCCTCTGGATCTACGGGCCATACATACGCTCGCGGATTTCGCCGATCATGAAAGGGGTTTTTTGTTTCTGGTCGTGCAGGGCTCGCCGCTACGATGTCGCACTTTGGTCGTGCGGCCGCGCGATTCGGGGTCCGCCGGCGAGCCAAGGGATTTTCGCTTTCGTCTATTTCGTGGTCTTCGAGCCATTTACTAACCATCCCGTTCCGGCTCCAGCTACTGCGCAGAACATCACGAGCCAGCTGGTAATGGAGAAATCTTTCGCGTTTGGTCTTGTCTAGCGTTTTGGCTCCGCTGGCGCCGAGATTTCTTCCAAGGTCTCGCCGGACAGATCTCGGTCGCCGACGTGGACAGCAATATCGGCGAGACTGATTATGCCGATCAGACGTTTATCCTGATTGACAATCGGCAAGCGGCGGATTTGCCGCGCTTCCATCACACTCACCGCTTCTTCCACCTCTTGATCTTCGAGGCAATAGGCCAAGTCGGTCGACATAACCTCACTTACCTTGGTTTTGGATGGGTCGCGGCCGTCGGCCGTCGCTCTAATGGTAATGTCGCGATCGGTCAACACGCCCTTTAGCCGATCGCCATCACAGACTGGAATAAGACCAACGTCAAGGTCTTTCATCTTTTTTGCCGCATCCTTCAACGACGCTCCGGCACTGACGACTTCAACGTTACGGGTCATAATATCTCTTAGATCCATGATCGGTCTCCTTCTTTATTCAATAAAGGAACCACTTGGTTTTGAGATGGCGATTCATCCCACGACGGCTAGCAATTGTCTTCTCGGCGCGTCACATGTTCACGGCCCACATCCGTGATTGCTTAACGATCTCGTGCAACAAGAGGCGGTCGCGGTCTATCACAACGATACTACTTAAAAATACTTCGCAACGGATATGCCAGCGAGTGGATTTGCTATGAGCGCGCCCCTAAGTGACGAGATTAGAAAGAAACATGTGATCGGGCATTGATTGCATGACCCGCGAAGTCTTGGTTTCCCACACAAAAGATCCGCCCGTGTTGGAATTTCGCTAACAGATCGGCAGTGTATTTCGTGCAGCTTTTTTAGCAAGCTCGGCGTTGAATGAGGACCTATTCTTTGGATCTTAAGTGTTTGTCCCGTTTTGTGTGCGGTTGAAAAGCCCGTCGCCACCTTGATGTGCGCTGGCACTTCGCTTGCGCATCCGTCTGTCATCATGGCGGGAGGTGATTTATGGATTCAAAGATTCGCATGATCGGTACCCTTGTGTGTGCCCTTGGGGTCGTCGCTGGCTGCGAGAGCGTTGCCTTGATGCCCAGACCGGACGTGGACGACTCTCGTGTGATTCGGAATCGCGCCGATCGGGAACCCGATGTCGACAGGGTTGAACGTGAGCGCGGTCGCGCGTCCCGCGAAGTTACTGGCACCGTGCAACGCGTCGACGCAGCGCGTAGAGAAATTCACCTACGAACGGCGGAGCGAAATTTGGTCGTGTTTAGATACGATCCGAACACTCCGGTCTATGATCGCGACCGCGACCTTTCGGTCAACGCTCTACGCAATGGCGATGAAATTGCGGTGCAACCGCGTGGAAACTCGGATTATGAACAATACGCCGAAGTCATTCGGATGATCGATCGAAGATCCGATGCGAGATACTGAATAAGGAATGGCGCACCTACGCGACCGCAACATTAATCGATACCCTGGGTTTCGCTGGTGGGCAGGTAGCTGAACGCTATATCCCGAGCAGCATCCGCACGGGCTCTTCAATCAGATTTTTAATGTGTTTTAGGAACTTCACCGCTTCTCGGCCATCGATGATGCGATGGTCGTAGGTCAGGGCGACGTACATCATGGGCCGAACGACGACTGCGCCCTGACGCGCGACTGGACGATCTTGGATTGCGTGCAAACCGAGGATTGCGCTCTGCGGCGGGTTGACGATCGGAGTGGAAAGTAGCGAACCGTAGATTCCCCCATTACTGATGGTGAAAGTTCCCCCATGAAGCTCGCCGGGTGTCAGCTTATCTTGCTCGGCGCGCCGCGCAAAATCCGCAATGGCGTTTTCGATTTCGCCAAAGCTCAGGCGCTCCGCCTGCCGGAGAACCGGAACGACGAGTCCCTTTCCTCCACCGACGGCGATGCCGATATCGAAAAATTTATGATAGACGATATTTTCGCCGTGGATCTCAGCATTGACTTCAGGCACGAGCTTGAGCGCTTCCACGGCCGCCCTGACGAAGAAGGACATGAATCCAAGTTTAGTGTCGTACTTTTGCGCAAAAGCGTCGCGATGCTTGTTCCGCAGGTCGATGACCGCCGACATATCGATTTCGTTGAACGTCGTGAGCAAAGCGGCGTTTTGTTGGGCGTGGACAAGTCGCTCGGCAATCTTGCGGCGCAATTGACTCATCGGCACCGTCTCGTCCTGGCGTTCGGTGGTTTGCTGACGATCTTGCACCGGTTTTGTCGGCCGAGCCGATTGCATCCTGTCTTTTTTTTCAGGCGCTATGGCGGGTTCCCTGTCGTGTTCCTCCATTGGTCGATGCGGCAGGGTCTGAGCTGGCTCATCGAACGCTTGCCGATTTTGCGCTGGCAGTGAGTCGAGGGTGCCGGCTTCTTCGGTCTTTTCTCGCAAATCACTTTCTGGCTCTAGATTCGAAGCGGCGGCGGGTTGCACACTTGTGTCCTCGCCATTTGTTTTTGGCGAGCTAGCCGTCGAATCTGTCATTTCATCGGTATGCCGTTGATCAGTCGTAGGTTTTTCCAAATCATCCGGGGCGCCGACGGGTTTTTTCGGCGCCTCGTCGCGCTGGCCGGCACGGTTGTTCGATTTTGCATTCCTCTTTGGTGCATCGTTAACGGCGTCACTATCGATGTATGCAATAACCTCGTTCACCGATGCGCTATCGCCCTCTCGTTTTAGAATCTTCGTCACTCGGCCGGATTCCGGTGCGGGTATTTCGACGGTGGCCTTATCGGTTTCGATCACGACGACGTCTTCATCGCGTTCGACAAAGTCCCCTTCGTGCTTGAGCCACTCGCCGATGGCTACTTCGGAGATCGATTCGCCCACTTCCGGGATTTTAATTGCGACAGACAAGGTCAATCTCCTCAATCGGGTGATGTGGCCGTTTGCGCCTTTTGTTTTAGTGACTGGTCATCGGTGGAGCCGGCGCCAAACGCTTTATCGAGCAATTGTTTCTGCTGCTCTTTATGCCGAGTGGCAGAGCCGGTCGCAGGGCTGGCGGATGGCGTGCGCGCAACCACGGTAACCGGCCTGTTGAACTTCAAGCTCAAGTACCACCAGGCCCCCATATTCTCGGGTTCTTCCTGAACCCAGATTAAAGGGACGCCCGCCGGATATTGGGCCAATAAGGATCGCAGAGGCTTGTCCGGAAACGGATAGAGCTGCTCGAGCCTAATCAACGCGACATCGTCACGGCGCGACTCTTGCCGCCGCTGGTCCAGATCGAAATAGATCTTACCGCTACAGAGAAGTATTCGGCTTACGGAACGTAGGGGTCGATCAGTCAAATCGGCGATGACCGGCTGAAAGCCTCGATCTGAAAAATCGCCGATGGGTGAAAGCGATTTTGGATGACGCAATAAACTCTTGGGTGTCATCACGATCAGCGGTTTGCGCCATTTCCGTAAAGCTTGACGGCGCAAGCAGTGGAAGTATTGCGCGGGGGTGGTGGGATAAACGACTTGAATGTTGTCCCTCGCGCCCAACTGTAAAAAGCGCTCCAGACGGGAGCTGGAATGCTCCGGTCCCATGCCTTCAAAGCCGTGCGGTAGTAGCATCACAAGTCCGCTCAGCCGGCGCCATTTTTCTTCGGCCGTGGTGATAAACTGATCGATGATGACCTGCGCGGCATTGGAAAAATCACCGAACTGTGCTTCCCAAAGCGTCAAGCCACCGGGGCAGTCGAGGCTGTAGCCGTACTCATATCCAAGCACGCCGGCTTCGGACAGCGTGCTGTCATAAATTTCAACGGATGCCTGGTTGCGCGCTAGGTGTTGTAACGGAACATACGTCTGACCGTTTTGATAATCATGCAGGACGGCATGGCGCTGACTGAAAGTTCCCCGAGCGCTGTCCTGGCCGCTCAAGCGAATGCGTATTCCTTCGGTGGCTAAGCTTCCCAAAGCCAAGGACTCGGCTGCCGACCAGTCGAGGGGAAGTTCTCCAGCGGCCATCTTTCGCCGCACTTCCATCGCCCGCGTGATTTTAGGATGGGGGTGAAAATCGTCCGGCAGTTGCGTTTGCGCTTCGAGCAAGCCGGGAGATCTCGATGCCTGTCTGTAATCCATTGGCGCTCGGTTCAAGACCGCCCTGGTAGCCTTCCCAAATTCCTTGCAACTCTTCGCGCACCGGCGCATGATTTTCATCACGCGCCGCCGCCAATTCCCGCTCGAGGCGTTGCACCCGCGCCGCTTCCATATGGGCCGCTTCCTCGGGAGTCACCCGTTGGAGCGAAAGCAAACGTTCGAGATAAATCTCGCGGATGTTTTTTTTCTTGCCGATCGCCTGATACATAAGCGGCTGAGTGAAGCTCGGCTCGTCACCTTCGTTATGGCCAAGGCGGCGATAACAGTACATGTCGATGACCACGTCCTGGCGAAATCGCGCGCGAAATTCCAGAGCGAGTCGGACGGCGTAAGCGAGCGCTTCGGGATCATCGCCGTTGACGTGAAAAATCGGTATCTGCAGCATTTTCATCACGTCGGTTGCGTAGGTCATCGACCGCGCCGCGCTCGGCGGCGTGGTGAAGCCGATTTGATTGTTGACAATGACGTGAATCACGCCGCCGACTTCATAAGCATTGAGCCGCTCTAGGTTCAGGGCTTCTTGAATGATGCCCTCGCCGGCGAGAGCTGTTTCGCCATGAATCAAAAGCGCCATGGTGCGCGTGCGTTCGCGATCTTGCCGCCGATCTTGCTTGGCGCGCACCCGTCCGAGCGCGACGGGATTGACGAACTCTAGATGACTCGGGTTAAAGCAAAGCGAGAGATGCACTTCGCGACCGGCGCGTGTGCGATAATCATGGCTGTGGCCTAAATGATATTTTACGTCGCCACTACCGTCGGCGTGGGCGACGGATGGATCGATAAATTCACGAAAGATTTCGCTCGGTGGTTTGCCGAGGATGTTCGCCAGCACATTGAGCCGGCCACGGTGCGCCATAGCCACGACGATTTCCTCGACACCTTGATCCGCAGCCCTTTCGATGGCGAATTCGAGCAGCGGAATCAGGCTCTCCGCTCCTTCCAGGGAAAAGCTCTTGGCGCCCAGAAATTTCTTCCGGATGAATTGTTCGAAGGATTGTGCGTCGATGAGCCGGCTGAGTATGCGGATTTGGTCTTCGCGCTCGAACCTTGAGCGATCTTCAATCTGCTCGATGCGCTCTTCGAGCCAACGTTTCTGCTGACGGTCCGCGATATGCATGAATTCAAATCCGATCGGGCCGCAGTAAATGGCCTCCAGCCATTGAACACATTCGCGTAAACTAAGAGGCCCTCTGGAGCGGAGCGATTCGGAAGCGAACAGCTTATTCATATGCGATTCGGTGAACCCAAAAGTTTCCGGCTGCAGGTCGACCACAGCGATATTTCGCAAATCCAACGGATCGATGCGCGCTTTCAGATGGCCGAAAGTGCGATAAGCCTGAATCATTTCGTCGAGCTGAGTCGATGGCATCAAATAAGTCGCCGGCGCACCTACCTGGTCTCTGCCGTTTAGAGGTGTCGAAATATCGACACCTCGTGTCGACTCAGCGTCACGAGGGGATCCTTCTTGGCGGTTGTTCTGTTTACCGTTCTCGGTCGTTTGCGCGAAGTAATGCTGCCATTCGGGAGGGATCGAGGACGGCTCTCTTAAGTATCGCTGCCAAAGCCCTTCTACGTATCCCAGACTTTCGATATTTATCTGTTCAGTCATTTTGCTAGTCATTGTTTCCGATTTGTCGATCGTGATGGAATCAGTGCTGGAAGTCGCGGCCCGTGCCAAACAGAGTCGAATGTGAGTGTGATGGGATAATTAAAAACTGATGGAGCAAGCGCGGTGCCATGCTCCATTTGCGCTAAAACATTTGGAGCGAGGAATCACTATACGAAAGCGCCACAATGCTCTGCTCGCGCGAGCACAAGTTATCGCCGTGCTTGATAATTCGTTTGAAGACGAACGCGCCACAGGGGCGATCGAGTATTGCTCTCCGTTAACCGATTAATGTGGGTGGCTCACCTGAATTCACTACTATCGTTAGGATTGACGTGTCCGGTTCCGGCTCGGCGATGTTAATGATTAGTTGTTGATTCCCGCGCGTGAAGGCGTAGCCACCGCTCTTGGCTCCTAACACCTCGTCCGGTTGCCAGTCGTTCGCCGGCATTAGGCTGTGATAAAAGCGCGCGATCATAGATGGCGAGACATTGCCTTTGAAGGCCACTTTTTCTTGATCAACACCGCGAGTTTGCGGCGGAACTGTACCATCCGATACCTTTTTCATGCCGTCAGGAACGGGAACGACAACGCCTGCGACAGTTACTTTTCGTTCCTGAGGCCCAACACGAAAGAGAAAATAGCCCGCCGATATCAGTAGGAATAGCGCCACGAGCAACAATCCAAAAATGCGATAACGGCGCAAGAATTGGTTTGGACGGGTCATCTGTGCCTCCCCTATATTTTGACCGAAAATTCAGCAAGTCCGGTTATTTCAGTATGTCATTCCGCATGGAGCGTTTACTCTTGATTGAAAATGGAGACTTAGCACGCACAATCGCTGAGGAGGATGCAATAACTATTAACAAAGATCATGCCGATGGCGTGTCGAATAAGAAACGTTGAATAGTTTATTTTATTCCCCAGAAACTGGGTGATCTGATCGTGCTTCGCATGCTTTTCATTGTTTGTATTGGCGTAGCCCAAAAATCGACAGTTAAGTTGCATTCTGATGCAGTGAAGCGGTGTCCTGAAAACAGGACACGGAGGATTTCAGTGTCCTGATTTGGCTACAGCTGCTTACCCCGGGGCGGTACAAAGCTTGAACAGACTCCGTGTTCAAAATCCCTACAGATTGGCATGAGCTTTGCCAGAATTACTTGCGTCATTCAACACATGCTCGAATGGTTTTTCCAAACTCGTGCATGAGTGCGCCTGGCGATTGATTCGGTTTGATCATGAGCTCGACGATTCTCGTTGTGGACGATGAAGCATTGCCGCGGAAGAATATCGCGCGGGTGCTCGAAGAGGAGGAGTATCATGTCTACGAAGCCGAGAACGGCGATGAGGCGATTAAGGCGATCAATGATCTCGACTTCGATCTAGTACTGTGCGATCTCAAAATCCCCGGGACGGACGGGCGTGTTCTGCGCCATGTCCGCAGTGTTTCGCCGCAAACCATGTTTATCTTGATGACGGGTTATGCGTCTCTGGAGACGGCGATCGAAGGATTCCGCGGCGGCGTCCATGATTATATCTTGAAACTGGTCGTGCTCGAGGATGTGCTGCAAAAAGTCAAACGCCTCCTGGAAGCGAAGAGCTTGGCGTGGGAAGTCGAGCTGTTGCGCCGCCAGGCCAACTCCAATTCAGAATCAACCGGTCTCATCGGAGAAAGCTGCAGCATCCGCGAAATTCTCGCGACGATTTTCAAGGTCGCGCCCACGGGCTCGAATGTCTTGATCACCGGAGAGAGCGGCGTAGGCAAGGAAGTGGTTGCGCGCACTATTCATCTGCAAAGCCGCCGGAAGGATAAAGTCTTTTTACCGGTCAATTGCAGCGCGATTCCAGAAACGTTGCTTGAAGGCCAACTGTTCGGTCACGTCAAAGGGGCTTTTACCGACGCGGCGACCTCTCAGCCAGGACTTTTTCAGCGCGCTCAAGGCGGCACGATCTTTCTCGACGAAATCGGTGAGATGGCGCTGAGCCTTCAACCCAAAATCCTTCGGGTCATCGAGGATAAAGAAGTTCTGCCCATCGGTTCCACCCATCCATTTCGCTTGAATGTTCGCATGATCGCCGCGACCAACCGTGAACTCGAAATGGAGGTCGCTGAGGGACGCTTTCGCGAAGATCTCTTTTATCGATTGAACGTCATCAACATTCGTGTGCCGCCGTTGCGCGAGAGAAGGGAAGACATTCCGTTACTGGTGGATCACTCGATTCGACGCCATAACGCCGAAATGAAAAGAACGTACAAGGGCTTGGACAACGCGGCGCTAAAATTACTCATGTCGCTCCCCTGGAAGGGCAATGTACGTGAATTGGACAACGTGCTCGAACTGGCAATGATATTGGGCGACGGCGAATGGATCACGCCAGCCGAATTGCCGCGGGGCTCCGCAGCGCAGGAGGAAAACGGATCCGAGTCGCTGAACAATCTGCGCATTGCCGTCCAATCGTACGAAAAAAGTCACATCGAAAATGTTCTTAAAGATACGGCCGGCGACAAAACGCGAGCGGCGGAACCATTGGGCGTCAGCCGTTCTTCGCTCTATCGTAAGATGGAGAGTTTGGGCATTCACAACAATTAGCGAAGCGGCGTCCGCGCGCCGGTTTGGGGGCGGAGAGGGGGTGGCGGTGCGGTTCTTAACGAGCAATCTTAATATTCATGTAATGGGGGCTTTGCGCCGGTTTTGCGGCACCACGGCACAGTAACAAATCATGTCGCAGATTTTTCATCCGAGCACCAACACCATTTCCCGTCTCACCATTTTTGGCGGCGCCGGTTTTGTCGTCGTCTTAGTTTTGGCGCTGGCGGCAATTAATGAGTCGCCCTACATCACCGACGTCGGTGTCGCACGTAGCCAGCCTGTGCCGTTCAGTCACAAGCATCATGTCGGCGACGACGGCATCGATTGCCGTTACTGCCACACCTCGGTCGAAGAGAGCTCGTTCGCGGGCATTCCGCCGACCAAGACCTGCATGAATTGCCATACGCAAATCTGGTCGGACAGTCCGATGCTGGAACCGGTGCGCGAGAGTTTTCGCAGCGGCAAATCGATTCAATGGACCCGAGTCCACAATCTACCCGGCTTCGTTTATTTCGATCACAGCATTCATATCCACAAGGGCGTTGGCTGCTCCACCTGTCACGGCCGAGTCGACACGATGCCGCTCACCTGGCGGGAAAACACGCTCTACATGGACTGGTGCCTCGAATGTCACCGCGCTCCGGAACGCTATGTGAGGCCGCGCCAATACGTGTTCAATATGGATTACCAACCGCCGGTCGATCAAATCACGCTGGGCGAGAAGCTGGTCAAGGAATATAGGATTCGAAAATTGACGAGCTGCTCGACCTGTCATCGATGAACGGAGCGCACGAATGAGCGAACGTCCCGACAACCTAAATTCGATTCACGAGCGCCTCGGGAACGCCCGCGGCGCGGAATACTGGCGCTGTCTGGAAGAACTGGCCGACACCGAAGAGTTTCGCGAGCTGTTGCAAAGAGAATATCCGCGCCAGGCCTCGGCGTGGGACCAGGCGCTCGATCGCCGCGGTTTTTTAAAATTGATGGGCGCATCGCTGGCGCTGGCGGGATTGAGCGGCTGCTTGAGCTCGGCGCCGGCGCCGACCGATGAGAAGATCGTTCCTTACGTCAACCAGCCGGAGGAGATCATTCCCGGCAAGCCGTTGTTCTTCGCGACGGCGATGCCGCTCGGCGGCTTCGGTCGCGGCGTGCTTGTCGAGAGCCACATGGGCCGGCCCACCAAGATTGAAGGCAATCCACTCCATCCGGCGAGCCTCGGCGCGGCCGATGTTTTCATGCAGGCTTCAATATTGGATCTCTATGATCCGGATCGCTCGCAGGTTTTAACCAATGCCGGGCGCATTAGTACGTGGAACGGTTTTTTTGCCGCGATCAACAGCGAGCTCGAGACCCAACGGGTAAATCAAGGCGCCAGCTTGCGCATTTTGACCGGGACCGTGACTTCGCCGACGCTCGCTTCTCAGTTCAAAGAATTGCTCGGCAAATTTCCCAAAGCTCGATGGCATCAGTACGAACCCGTTGGCGGGGATGGAGCGCGGGACGGTTCGCGGTTGGCGTTCGGCGAAGTGATCGCGACTCAGTATCGCTTTGATCGCGCCGAAGTCATTTTATCGCTCGATGCCGATTTTTTATTTTTCGGCGCGGCGAGCCTGCGCTCTGCGCGGGATTTTTCCGATAAGCGTCGCGTTCACGATCCGAAGGCGGCGATGAATCGGCTGTACGTCATCGAAAGCACGCCAACGGTGACCGGCTCGATGGCGGATCACCGTTTGCCGCTGAAACCGAGCGCGATCGAAGAATGCGCCACCGCGCTGGCGCGCGGACTCGGGGTTCAACTTGCCAGCGCGGCGCCGAGCTCTTCGCTCGGGGATAAGCAGAAATGGTTCGGCGCCGTGATTCGCGATCTGCAACAGCATCGCGGCCGCAGTCTGGTCTTGGCCGGTGACCAACAGCCGGCGATGGTTCACGTCTTGGCGCACGCCATGAATCAAGCGCTCGGCAACGTTGGCGCGACGGTATTTTATACCGAGCCGGTGGAAGCGCAGCCGACGAACCACGCCGAATCGCTGCGCGACCTGGCGCGCGATATGGCGGCCAATGCCGTTCAGCTTCTGATCATCATCGGCGCCAACCCGGTGTACAGCGCGCCGGCGGATCTCAATTTTGCGAGCCTGCTCGTGAAATCTAACTTCACCGTCCAACTGTCACCGTACGATGACGAGACTTCTGCTTTGTGCCATTGGCATGTCCCCGAGGCGCACTATCTCGAATCTTGGAGCGACGTACGCGCCTACGACGGCACCGCGACGATCCTTCAACCGCTGATCGCGCCGCTTTACGGCGGTCGCACGGCGCACGAACTCTTGTCCGTCTTGCTCGGCCAACCGGAGCAGACGAGCTATGAAATCGTGCGCGACTATTGGAAGCGGCAAAGTGGCCAACAGGATTTCGAGCGCTTTTGGCGCAACTCTTTACATGACGGAGTCGTCGCGGGCACGGCGGCGTCAACCAAACAGGTATCCATCAAACAAATCGCGCTTGCGTCGAAGTCCAGCGACAAATCTCAAGGGCAAGAAATAACTCAGGCTCAGCCCGCGGAAAAAAAGACTGACGGCACTCTAGAGTTTTTGTTTCGTCCCGATCCGACGATTTTGGACGGCCGCTTCGCCAATAACGGCTGGCTTCAAGAAACGCCCAAGCCTTTGACGAAGCTGACTTGGGACAACGTTGTTATCGTAAGTCCGGCTACCGCCGATCGATTGGGGCTGAGTCGAAGGATCGGCAACACCGGCGGTGAGCATGGCACCGTCTACGGCGACATGGTCGAGCTCAGTTATGGCGGCCGCCGAGTCCGTGGCGCCGCATGGGTCTTGCCGGGCCAGGCGGATGATTGCGTTACCGTCCATCTCGGTTACGGTCGCACGCGTGCCGGCAGGGTCGGCACGAACACCGGCTTCAACGCCAATCTTATTCGCAGTACGGATGCTCAGTGGCAAGGGGGCGGACTGCAAATCCGCAAAACCGGCGAACAGCAGCCGCTCGCTTGCACCCAGTTCCATCATTTGATGGAAGGGCGCCAGCTACTGCGCAGCGGCACGCTCGAAGAATTCCGCAAAAACCCAAACTTCGCTCAGGAGACGGAAAAACACGAAGAAGCGAAGGGCAGTCTCTATCCGGGATTCAAGTATGAGGGTTACGCATGGGGCATGGCCATCGATGTCAACTCTTGCATCGGCTGCAACGCCTGCGTCGTCGCTTGCGTCGCCGAAAATAACAGCCCGGTGGTGGGTAAAAAGGAAGTCTTGCGCGGTCGGGAGATGCACTGGATTCGCATCGATCGTTACTACAAAGGCGCGCTGGACAATCCTGAGATGTATCATCAGCCGGTGCCGTGCATGCAATGCGAAAACGCTCCGTGCGAGCTGGTTTGCCCCGTTCATGCGACGACGCATAGCGATGAGGGTCTCAATGACATGACCTACAATCGCTGCGTCGGCACCCGCTACTGTTCGAATAACTGTCCCTACAAGGTTCGTCGTTTCAATTTCTTCCTATACAGTGACTTTAAAACGGAGAGCACAAAGCTCTTACACAATCCTGACGTCACGGTGCGCTCCCGTGGTGTGATGGAAAAGTGCACCTACTGCGTGCAGCGTATCAATCAGGCGAAGATCGGCGCGGAAAAAGAAGATCGCAAGGTGCGCGACGGCGAGATCGTCACCGCTTGCCAGCAAGCCTGTCCGACCCAGGCGATCGTGTTCGGTGATGTCAACGATCCGGCGAGCCGGGTTGCCAAATTGAAAGCGCAGCCGCTCAATTACGGATTACTCGCTGAATTGAATACCAAACCGCGAACGACCTATCAGGCCAAATTACGAAATCCCAATCCGGAGATCGAGAACGGTTAGTTCCATGGCGTCGAATCAACAAAACCAACCGGCCGAAGCAGGGGACTCTCTACCGGTCATCGAGCCGGGGCACACTTTTGGCTCGATCACCGACAAGATCAGCTCCATCGTTCTCACCGGCCGCACCCCATGGTTTTGGTACGTCGGCTTCGGGCTCTCGTTTATCCTAGTTCTAGGTCTTTTCTTTTGCATCGCTGCGGTGATTACCATCGGCGTCGGTCTGTTCGGCATCATGATCCCGGTAGGCTGGGGATTCGATATCGTCAATTTCGTCTGGTGGATCGGCATCGGCCACGCAGGGACGCTGATTTCAGCGATTCTCTTGCTGTTGCGGCAAAAGTGGCGTCAGTCGATCAATCGCTTCGCCGAAGCGATGACGCTGTTTGCGGTTGCCTGCGCGGGCTTGTTTCCGCTGATACATCTGGGGCGTCCCTGGTATTTTTATTGGCTGGTGCCCTATCCGAGCACGATGGGAATTCAACCGCAGTTTCGCAGTCCGTTGGTTTGGGACGTGTTTGCGGTCTCGACCTATTTTACGGTTTCTTTGCTGTTTTGGTTTCTCGGTTTGATTCCCGACCTCGCCACCTTGCGCGATCGAGCGCGCGGGCGGATTCCCCGCTTCATTTACGGCATGCTGGCCATGGGCTGGCGCGGTTCGGCGATTCATTGGCATCGCTACGAAATTGCTTATTTACTTTTGGCCGGCTTGGCGACGCCGCTCGTAGTTTCCGTTCACACGGTGGTCAGCTTTGACTTTGCCGTGGGTCTCGTCCCCGGCTGGCACTCGACGATCTTCCCACCCTATTTCGTCGCCGGGGCGATTTATTCGGGCTTCGCCATGGTTCTGACGATCGCGATTCCGCTGCGCAAACTGTACGGGCTCGAAGACTTCATCACGATGCGTCATTTAAAAAATATGGGCATGGTCTTGCTGGTGACCGGCATGATCGTCGCCTACGGTTATCTGATCGAAACCTTCATGGCGTGGTACAGCGGTGACATTTTCGAGAAGTACATGATGATGAATCGCATGTTTGGCCCCTACGGCTGGATGTATTGGCTGCTCATTCTCTTCAATATTTTGATTCCCCAGGCGCTCTGGTTTCGCAGTCTGCATACCAACGTGATCGTGCTTTTTCTGATCGCTATCTCGGTCAACATCGGCATGTGGCTGGAGCGATACGTCATTATAGTCGTCAGCCTACACCGTGATTTTATGCCATCGGCTTGGGGAATGTACTCGGGCACCATCTTTGATTACGGCGTATTCGTGGGCACCATCGGTCTATTTATCGCCTTGCTGTTTCTTTTCATCCGGGTGCTGCCGATGATTTCGATTTTTGAAATGCGCGAATTAGTTCACGAGGAAGAAGCTAAGAACGATTGACAGGATCATGGCCCACGGAACGACAAATCGCGATAAGCCCCGAATTTATGGACTCATGGCGGAATTTGCCAGTCCGGAAGAGTTGCTCGAAGCAGCGCGCCGGGCTTTTGCGGCGGGCTTCCGTAAGATGGATGCGTATTCGCCGTTTCCCGTGGACGGTCTCGCCGAAGCGATCGGTTTTCATCGTTCCCGGGTGCCGCTCATCGTGCTAATCGGCGGGATCCTCGGCTGCCTCGGCGGGTTCTTCCTGCAGTATTGGGTATCGGTCGTCGATTATCCGATAAACGTCGGCGGCAGGCCGTTGAACAGCTGGCCTTCGTTCATACCGGTGACCTTTGAACTGACGATTCTCGTCGCTGCTTTGTCGGCAGTCTTCGGGGTGTTGGCGCTCAACGGACTGCCGATGCCCTATCATCCGGTGTTTAACGTCAAGCGCTTCGAACTCGCGAGCCGCAACCGTTTCTTTCTTTGCATCGAAGCGACCGATGCAACGTTCGATCTCGACGGCACGTGGAAATTTTTTGAAGAGCTGGGCTGCCAGGGCATTTACGAGGTCGACTTCTGATGACGATGAATCAAGAAATTTCAAAGAGACTACAATATTCCTGCCTGATCGCGATTTGCCTATGGGTCGGGGCGTGCCAGCAAAAAATGGCGGACCAGCCGAGGTATAAACCGCTGCAAAAGAGCGATTTTTTCGGGGACGAGCGCGCTTCGCGTCCGCTCGTCGAGGGAACTGTCGCGCAGGGTCATCTGAATGCGGACGAAGAGCTTTACACTGGTAAAGCAGGCGGCGAGCCGGCAAAGACTTTGCCGTTTCCCATCGATCGGGCATTGCTCGTGCGCGGCCAGGAGCGGTTCAATATTTTCTGCGCGCCCTGTCACGATCGCGCTGGCGGCGGCGAAGGCATGATCGTGCGGCGCGGCTATCGACCGCCGCCATCGTTACACATCGAGCGCTTGCGCACGGCGCCGCCGGGCCATTTCTATGACGTGGTGTCGCATGGTTTCGGCGCGATGCCGGACTATGCGGCGCAGATTTCCGTGCGCGACCGCTGGGCGATCGTTGCTTATATCCGGGCGCTGCAGTTGAGCCAAAACGCTGAGATCGCCGACGCGCCCGAGGCGGCGCGCGGTGCTCTTTTCGAGACCAAGAAATGAGCGAATTGGAGACAAAATTTACCACCGAGTTATACCCGCTGCGGCGCCGCGCACTTGCCGTCGGCGCGCTCGCGCTCGGGCTTTGCCTCGCCGGCTTTTTTACCGATCGCGAGCAATTTTTTCGCTCTTATCTGATCGCCTATATGTTTTGGCTGGGCATCCCGTTGGGCTGCCTGGGCATCGTGATGATCCACCACCTGGTCGGCGGAACATGGGGTTTTGTGATCCAGCGTTCTCTCGAGTCGGCGATCCGGACGTTCCCAATCTTGGCCGTGTTGTTTCTCCCACTGTTGTTCGGGCTACCGGATTTATTTATCTGGGCGCACCCGCAAGCCGTCGCCCAGGATCCGGTGCTGCTGCAAAAAGCCGCCTATCTCAATATCCCGGCTTTTATCATCCGCGCGGCTGTGTATTTCACAGTTTGGTTCGCGCTCGGTTATTTTCTAAGCCGCTGGTCGGCGGAACAGGACCGCAGCGCCGACCCCGCGCTCACGCAGCGGCTGCAAACTCTTAGCGGGCCGGGGCTGGTCCTGTACGGACTCACAGTAACTTTTTCCGCCATCGATTGGCTGATGTCGCTGGAGCCGCACTGGTACTCGACGATCTTCGGCATGCTCTTCATGGTCAGTCACGGACTGATCGCTCTGACCTTCGTGATCGGCGTCGCTTATTTTTTGTCGCGGCGCGAGCCACTGTCGCGCATCATCGCGCCCTGGGTGCTGCACGATTTGGGCAATCTGCTGTTGGCCTTCGTGATGTTGTGGGCCTACATGTCGTTCGTGCAGTTCCTGATTATTTGGGTGGAAAATCTCCAACACGAAATTCCATGGTATTTGCATCGCATAAACGGCGGCTGGGGCGCGATCGCCGTCGCGTTGATCGTGCTTCAATTCGCGTTGCCGTTCATCCTGCTGTTGTCGCGCGTCGTAAAACGCAAAGCCGGAACGCTTTGCGCGGTGGCTGCTGCGATCGCGTTGATGCACCAGATCGAGCTTTTCTGGTTTGTCGCGCCGACGTTTCATCCCGATGGTTTCAGCCTGCACTGGACGACGCTCCTGGCGCCCGTCGGCATCGGTGGTCTGTGGTTCGCGGCGTTTCTCGGCCAACTGAGGGATCGTCCGTTGTTGCCATTTCGCGACCCGCGCTTCATCGCCATCGTCGAGGAGCAGGGCTGGGTGCCACATGGTTGAGCAAGATCTAACGGTCCGAAGCGCCGCGTCCGGCCACGAAGTTAGCGATATCAACCCAAAGCGAGTCGCCTTGGTCGGATTCGCTTTGGCGACGGTCATCGCCCTGGCGCTGCTCGTCACCTATGGCTTGTTTCGCTATTTTTACCGCGGCGAAGCACGAACGCGGCCTTTGCCGAGTCCGTTGTCCTATACTCGTGAGCCGACGCCAGAGCCCCGTTTATCGATCGAGCCAGGCAAAGATCTGAAAACTCTCAGAAGCGAAGAAGACGCGCTGCTTAAATCTTACGGCTGGATCGACCGCGAGAAGGGCATCGTCCGTATCCCAATCGATCGCGCCATCGAGATCTTAGCCGAGCGGGGACTGCCCACGCGCCCGGCGAAAAACGAGCCGGCAGCCGAGGCAAATCATCAAAGTCGAAAAGAGGGAAGAAAACGCTAGCGCAAATCATCCGTGATCGAGTCAAGGCGCGCAGGCTGGCGCCTGCGCGCAATGGCACACGACCGGCGGCGGCGTTAACACGTGCTCCGCTGAAAGCCCTTGGGCTCGTGCTCGCGTTCGTATTGGCGCTTGCCAACATGGCGCGCGCGCATGACAACACGCGGCCGGCGGCGCTGCGCGAGGTCGCCTTCGATCAGAAATTGGCCGAGCAAGTGCCACTCGATCTGAGTTTTCGCGATGAACGCGGCAACGAGGTACGGCTTAGCGATTACTTCGGTCGCAAGCCGGTCATTCTCAACTTCGTCTATTACAAATGCCGCGATCTTTGCCCCTTGCTCTTGGATGGCCTAGTGCGCTCGCTGCGTGCGCTTTCCTTCGATATCGGCAGCGAGTTTGCCGTGCTCACCGTGAGTTTCGATCCCCACGACAGCGCTGTACTGGCGGACGCCAAGAATAAAGAATTTCTCGCGCGCTACGCCCGGCCCGGCGCCGCGGACGGCTGGCATTTTCTCACCGGCAC
>Ga0193707_1000038_pt1 | contig 31618 bp, 27 predicted proteins | sample U3c2metaG_FD_143043 | JGI IMG/M metagenome (GOLD analysis project Ga0193707, IMG submission 143043) | Soil microbial communities from a riparian zone of the East river system, Colorado, United States - U3c2 | ecosystem: Environmental > Terrestrial > Soil > Riparian zone | place: USA: East River... | reverse complement strand
CGCGGTCGCTTGCGCCTTCTCTACGTACCAGGTCAATGCCTCATCAAGTCCTTGCTCAACGCCGTGCGTGGGCGAGAAAGAGAGCATCCGGCGGGCCTTCTCGATCGATGCGCAGGAGAACCGAATATCGCCAGGGCGGAAGTCGTCGTACTGGGGTAGCGCAAGACCAAATCGGGGCTCCTGCAGCGCCAACCGGTTGCGCATTATCTGAAAGAGCTGATTCAGCGTGACCGATTCAGCACAGGCGACGTTGTATGACTGAGCGGTTGCGTTGACGTCCTTCACAGTCGCAGCAAGAAGGTTGGCCTGAATGACGTTCGCCACGTGACAAAAGTCGCGCGTGGTTTCTCCGTCACCGAAGATGCGGCAGCGCTCGCCTTTCAGAAGGCTCGCAATCCAGCGCGGAATCACCGCTGCGTACGCTCCCGCTGGATCCTGACGTCGTCCGAATACATTGAAGTAGCGCAACCCGATTGACTGCAGGCCGTAACTCATCTGAAAAGCGACGGCGTACGTTTCGTTTGTTGTCTTGCTGGCGGCGTAAGGCGATAGCGGGCGTCCCAGCCTTTCCTCGACTTGCGGATAGTCCGCAGTGTCGCCGTAAACTGCGCTCGAAGAGGCATAGACGAAGCGTTTGACGCCGGCGTCCTTGGCCGCGACCAGCATGTTGACGAAGCCATCGACGTTGACAGCGTTCGTCCGCAACGGGTCATCCATCGACCACGGAACGGAGCCGAGCGCCGCGTGGTGCAGAACGTAGTCCGCGCCTTCGCATGCAGTGCGGCACGTCTCCAGATCCCGGATGTCGCCTTCCACCATCCGGAACTGCGCTTTGCCACAGAGTGGGCTGGCGAGGACTTCATCCAGATTGGCGCGATGTCCGGTCGAGAAGTTGTCTACACCGACAACTGTTTGTCCGAGTGTGAGCAGCTCCTGAAGGAGATTGGAGCCGATGAACCCGGCGACTCCAGTGACAACCCAGACTTTGGGAGCTGAACACAGTTGTTCGCGAAGACGGGGATACAGTGCGAAGATCACGAGCTCACAGTGGAGGTGTACCCGCCCGACAGATTCAGAGTAGCATGCGCGGGAGCATGCTCGCTCGATCGTACGCGCCGCTTTGCGCGGCATCCTCGAATGGGCGTCAAAGCATCTTCCATTCCCCGCACGCGCTATCACGCGTAGTGTATTAAGTCGTGGTCTTGCAGAGGCTTAGCGACGCTGCGACGGGCGTGTTTTCTCGCCCTGGCCGTTCGCTGTCGCGGAATCACCCCATTCCTGTTGTAGTCGACCAACACCGAGCGAGCCCGCTCAGAGCGCTTGCGACACCTGTTTCTATTTTGAGAGTTGGACGGTCGGCAATTCGCGTCCGAGGCGCGTCACGCCAGGCGAACGACCGGGTGAGCGAGTGTGTCGTCCCTGTGTGGCAGCAACGTCGATGGGGATTTGGCCGAGGCGGATCTCGCGCCTACGCGCGTTTCGCTCGAGAAACGGCGCAAGTCCAACCGTAAGAAAACGGTTTCCCTCTATGGAATTCCAAGCGACAGCTGCAGCGAGCACCATCGCGACCGAGATGAAAAACAGAAGTGGCCAAAGAGATGTATAAGGAATTCGCAGTCTCTGAAGCAACACTCTGTAGAGGTAGAATTCGGCAATGTAGGAGAACAGCGACGCCTGGCCAATCTGGCGCAACTGGTTCATCAAACCAGGCTGAATGCCGCGGCGTCCTGCTTCCAGTACACCGGAGACAAGCAGCAGTCCAGCTCCAGCGTAAAGACAAATGTAGATCGGTCCTGGAGGGAACTTCTGATAGGACGACAGGAGGGCCATCAGGTTCGGGTGCACGTGCGCGAAATCTGGTACGGAATGTCTGACCGCCATTAGACCGAGCTTCACCGTGGCCCCAAACGAGAAGCTCGCAAGGCCGATCCTCGCCAGGAGCAGGTGTCCCTCTCGCTGTCTTTCGCCAAGGTAATATGACGCGACCCGCTCACCGATTACCGTCCCCACCAGATATACGGCAACCCACGGGATCACTGGAAAAGCCTGGAAGTTCACTCCTACATCGGCGGGATTGAGAAGGCCGACGAAATAGTGCTTGGCGAGTGCCGACGTTCCTGCGCCCCGTGACCAGAACAGAATTGCGCACCAATCAACTGTGAAAATCGCTGATGCAAGGAGAAGCCGGGACCTCTGACTCAGCGTGCTGGCCAGCCAGGGACCGATGATGATTGCGATCGCTATAGCATCGGTTATGTAGCCAATCCTGTAGGCATTGTAAAAGCCCGTCCCCGAGAGAACGCCCATGAAGGCCAGGATTGGATGGCCAATCAACAGCAGAAATACTCCGCGGTCCACGAGTTTGCGGCGAAAGTGAGCAAACGACTTTCTGCGTGTCACCAACATCAACCCCGTCACCATACCGCTGACGGTGACAAACGTCGGAGATGCAAGCATTCCGATCGTAGCGAGATCAGTGCCCGCCCTTCCCGCGCCGGCCGCGTAGAGATAGGAGTTGGCGAAATGCGCGATGCAGACGAATAGCATCGCCGCGCCGCGCGCCGAATCCAACGATGCTAACCGAGACGATTCGTGACTCGAGTGCGACCGCCGCGGCGTCGTCAGCTCGCGCTTTAGCCTGGCTCCAATTGATCCTGTAGGGGATTCGAGGCCAGACGAGACAGCTGTGCCCATCACGCCCCACCATCGATGCGCTCTGAAGCGCAGTGCCCGGATAGAAACGAAAAACCGTTGTTATTTGTCAGGAGGTCCTCGCTCCATTCGGTCCCGATCTCCATGGGAAACCCCACCTTGGATTCAACCGGCTCGGTACGAGTCGGAGATGGCAATGTGGGCATCTTCCATTCCCAGTTGCGGGTCCAGCATGCCAACCCTAAGTCACGGACCCACAGCAACTTACGATTACCTTAACCCCACATTACGCAATGCCATTCGATCCTTGTCGCGGACTCGCGCCACTTTCGTAGTGAGGGCCCCACAGCCGCGTTTAGCCCTTCAAGTTGCGGCGCGATTGCGGGCTTGGGCAACAACTTGGGAATCCTGCCAGGACGGTCGCACGAATTGCGTTGACGCGGCGCTCGAGCCCACGTTACGACGAACGAGATATGAGCGTCTGATAGTGTAGCAGAACAGGCACGTACACGTAGCACAGTTGGACGTCTTTCTATAACCGTTTATCATAGTGAGTAGTAGGTACGCTGCTCAGAGCAAAACCGTCGAAAGACGGTGACGCAGAGCCACGGGGCTAGTGCGGTTTTTCCGCACAGCCAGCCGAGCCGCCAGCGAATCCGACAATCCGTCGGTGCCGCGGCGGTTTTTTTTATCGTCAGCCTGCCTCGCACGACGCTCGCCTCAGACGTTAAGGAGTCCACTTATGTCGTCCATATTCGCGCTCGCGAAGCGTATTGCGGTCCGTTCCGCGTGGGTCGCCCTCTTGCCGACAGTCATCGTGTGTTCGGGAGACAATTCGACCGGTACGACTGTGGCGCCACCGGGCACGGTTTCGGACCTCATCGTGTCCGGGATTACAAACTCCTCGATCACCCTCTCGTTCACCCAGGTTGACAACGGTACGGGCCAGCCAGCGGACTATGATGTGCGCTATTCAGTCGCGCCGATGTCCTGGGGCTCGGCGAATTCCGCGGCGAGTGGGACATGCGCGACTCCCGTTGCGGGTACAGGAGTTAGTGGGCCGCTGACGTGCAGCGTTCTCGGTCTGTCGCCATCAACGACCTACAACTTCCAGCTGGTCGCATTTCGTGGGACGCTGCAGGGCGACGCGGTATTCGGAGGCGTTTCGAACGTCGCCTCTGCGTCTACGCAAACATCAGCGCCCGTAGTGACGACGGTGACAGTGACACCGGCGTCTCCCTCGATCGCCGTCGGAACGAATGCAACGCTTCAGGCAACAGTGACGGATGCCCAGGGCAATGTGATGAGCGGACAGCCCATCAATTGGTCCAGCGACAACACGACTGCCGCGACGGTGAATGCAAACGGCGTGGTCACCGGCATCGCAGCTGGTGCGGCGACGATCACCGCGACCTGCGCAGGAAAGTCGGGCACCGCCACCGTCACGGTGACTTCAACGCCTCCACCACCACCGGTTGTGACGACGGTCACAGTGGCTCCTTCGACGGCGTCGATCGTTGCTGGTGCGGCGACGCCTCTGATAGCAACGGTCAGAGATGCTCAGGGGAATGTCATGGCTGGTCAAACCATCGTTTGGTCGACCAGCAACGGCGCTGCGGCCACCGTGAATGCGAATGGTGTAGTTACCGGTGTCGCCGCGGGCTCGGCGACGATCACGGCTACATGTTCCGGCAAGACAGGTTCGTCGGCCGTGACGGTGACAGCTCCACCTCCGCCAGTTGTAACAACCGTCACCGTGGCGCCTTCGTCAGCATCGATATTGGTTGGAGCGACAACGCCCCTGACTGCAACGGTCAGAGATGCTTCAGGAAATGTCATGACCGGTCAAACCATCGTTTGGTCGACCAGCAACGCCGCTGCCGCGACGGTAAATTCGAACGGTGTAGTTACCGGCGTCGCCGCAGGCTCGGCTACAATCACGGCGACCTGTGCCGGCAAGATCGGCTCGTCGGCCGTGACTGTCACGCCTCTTTCTTCGGGAGGAACCCTCCTGTTCGAGGAGGATTTCGAGAATACCAACCTCGCGTCGCGTGGCTGGTACGACAACACAGGCGCGGTTCTGTCAACTACGGAACACATTGCCGGCAGTGTCAGCTCTGCCCAATATCGGTTCCTTGCGGGAGCAACCGGTCCGACCAGCGGTGGTTCCCAGCGGCACAAGTTCACCCCGTCGAACTCGTTTTACCTAAGCTATTACGTGAAGTACAGCGCCAACTGGGTCGGCTCGAACCATCCCTATCATCCGCACGAATTCCAGGCAATGAGCACGCTGGACGGCGACTATGACGGTCCGTCGGACGGATACATGGTAGTGTATGTCGAGCAAAATTATCAGAATGGTGGTACCCCGCGCTTGGCGATGCAGGACAACAAATCCGTGAACTACAGTTACGGGGCGCTGCCAAACAATCTGATCGGTGTCACTGAAAACCGTTCCACCGGTGGATGCAACGGTATGGCGGAGGCAAATATGTTTTCCGAGTGCTTCGACTTCGGGACGTATTGGTACAACGATAAGCAGCTTACTGGACCGGTAGTCTTCCAGCCCAATCCAGGCCCGGGTTACAAGAACGACTGGAATTTCGTCGAAGCCTATTTCCAGTTGAACACGATCGTGAACGGGATCGGCCAGGCGGACGGGGTGATGCAATACTGGTTCAACGGTACGCTGATCCTCGACCGCCACGACGTTCTATTTCGGACTGGCGCTCATCCGACGCTGCAGTTCAACCAGTTCCTGATCGCGCCCTACATCGGAGACGGCTCACCGGTGGACCAATCGATGTTCATCGACAATCTCAGGGTGGCAACTTCTCGCATCCCGTAGCGTTTTGAAGCGTTAGGGATAGGGAAAGGACCCCGGTAGCGCGCGGCCGGAATTGACGTACCGGCTGGCCATTGGCTGCCCGCCCTTGCAAGCTCGCATGTTGGCTCATACGATCATGTTGCTCGCTTACAACACTTTTCGATTTCGAATAGCGTCTTAGTATCGGGCATCACAAGGCGATACCGCCTAAGATGAAGAATGCCATGGAGTTATTGAGAAACGAGTCGGGGCATGCGCCATGCATTTCGTGCCCCGACGACTCAGGCCTCGTTTGCGTCCTTCGCCTTCACACCTTCACAAATGAACTGTTTTGTGGCGCAATCTCTTCCGATACCGCGAGCGACCGTCGTGTCGATCAACCTTCCGGATGGGGCGGTGTTGTTCTCGCCTGAAACGGAGATTTACTATGGGCTGAACAACGTCGGATCTGTTATTTGGGAGCAGCTGCGTGAGCGAATTCCGAGCATGGATTTGCTTTGCGAAGCCGTTCACGAGCGTTTCCCGGATGTGACGCTCGAACAGATCCGTGCTGACGTCCTCGAGCTGCTCAGCGATTTTTCTGAAAATGGACTCGTGGATTCTGTCGACGAGGAGCTCAGCGCGTGAGCGGGCTCGCAGCCGTCCTGGGCGCCGTGAGGGAGGCCCGCTGGCTAGAGATACGGGATGTGGCGGAAGCACAGCTCGCCCTATTCCGCGCGCAAGGGATGCGGTGGGTGCGACCACTCGGACAATTGGTCGACGTCGCAGACCAACCGTCTTCGTCGCTCCTCCCGGCGCCCACGCTTTCTCAGCGCGAAGCGGGCGAACGCTTCGCAAAAGCGATCAATCGGGCCACGCGTTATGGCATCTTCCGTCCGAAATGCCTCGCTCGGGCGGTTGCATTAAGCCAGATGCTTGATGCACATGGCATTGGCGGGCATCGCATCCGCATCGGTGTGCGACGCGCTGACGGCACATTCACTGCGCACGCCTGGGTAGAGCTCGGCAAGTGGATCCTGGGAGACAGCGACTGGAGCGTTCGGTCTTACGTTCCTTTGACTGAGGCTCATGTTGTCAGCGGTCGGCGCGGCGGCGCCAAGAGCACAGGTGTTCGCGTCGAGCCAAGTTTGCCGGACGGGCAGTCGATGTGGGATCAATAGGTTGACAATGTCCCGGCCCGGCGTGCGTAGCGAAGCGCGAAGTAGAACGCGGTAACTCCCAAACACATCGTCACGACAGTAATCGCTGCGAGAATTCCAACATCGCGCGCGACGGCGCTGAGCGGATCTCCACGCAACACGACCTGCCGTATCGCACGCAACCCGTATGTCAGTGGAACCACCTCTCCCAGATCACGGATCCAGGAGGGAATCACCTGCGTCGGGTAATACACACCACCGAGAAACATCGACCCCGTGAGCACAGCGGCTGAGAGCGGCCCCGTCGTGCGAAAAGCAAGAACGAGCGCGGCGAATACAAGCCCGATTCCCACGTAACTGAGCATCGTGAGCGCCAGTAGCACGGCGCCGAGCGGAACCGCTTTCCACACGACGCTCAGCCCGAGCAGAACCGCAACGCCGAAGAGAATTGCTCCCCGGAGGAGTGCCCATAACACACCGTAGCCCATTAGCCCGAGGCAAATCGCGCTTAGCCTGGCCCGCGTGCCAAGAATAACCTCGAAAGTGCCGCGGCCGATCGCGCCGTCCAGAGCCGACGCCAGGGAAGTGCTGCAACTCGTGATCAGCGAGAAGGAAATGGCCCCGAGCACGACGAAGCCGAAGTACTGATGGGCCTCAGCGGCGATGGTTTGTTGCATCGTCGGCTGTAGTGCATTGGCAATGAAGTATAGAGGTAGCAGCACGGCAGCTAGTCCGATCAGAGACATGATCATTCCGATTCGGTAGCTCGCAGCTGTTAGCCAGGACGACCTGACCAGGGCCCACGCCTCACGCATCGTTGGTCCCTCCGATGGCTACGCTCTCGTGGGCTTCAACTATCCGCGCGATCAAGGCCTGGAGGGGCGAAGCGGCTCGCTCGAAGCGACTGACGATAACACCGGCGTCGATCAGCTGACGCAGCACTTCCGCTGCCTCGCCGCCTGCGATGACACACTCAACCGTACTGCCGTCGCCTGTATCATCGCGACGAGTGAGTTCAGAAAGGAGCGCGCGGCGCGCGAGCCACTCAAAGCACGGGTGATCGGCGTCTGGCGTCCAGACACGATAGACTTCGGGAACAAAGCGTGAGGACAGATCACTCGCACTTCCAACCGCTGCCACCGTTCCGTGGTGAAGCACGGCCACTCGATCACAGTAGTTGAAGGCTTCCTCCGCATTGTGCGTGGCGAGAACAACTGTAGCTCCCTGCTTACCGACAATCTCATCGCGCAGCGTGCGTCTGAACTCGTGCGCAGAGACCGGATCGAGACTGCGCGTTGGCTCGTCGAGGAGTAGCACACTTGGTCGCGAAAGCAGCGCGCGCGCGAGCAACAGGCGCTGCCGCATCCCTGAGGAAAACGCTCCGACCATCTTGTCGCCCACCCCCGTGAGCTTTACCGTGTCGAGTGCCTCGAGGGAACGGGAGAAACTTTCCGCCGCGCTCAGTCGATGCAACGCGCCGAACAGTCGCATGTTCTCGAGAGCGGAGAGACGCCAGTGCAGGCTGCGCTCATCCGCGGTGACCAGCGCCAGGGTGGCACGCACCCCTTTGGGTTCTTCGCGGAGATCGTAGCCGCCGATGTTCGCAGTACCCGCATCAGGCAGTACGAGCGTGCCAAGGATTTTGAGAAGTGTAGTTTTGCCCGCGCCGTTTAGCCCCAATATCCCAAAAAGCTCGCCATCGGCGACATCCAGGCTTATCCCTTTCAGGACGGCACTACGAGGCTGAGAGAACGGGTGACGAAGCACCTGTGTCAAGCTCCGGCGACCGGGGAAACTCTTCGCGAGATTCCGTACGCGAACAGTCGATTCTTTGTTCAGTCCGCCGACGCGCGTCATCATAGGCGATTCGAAACGCGGGAGTGCCTCTTTTTCAGCTGCCAGCGCGAGTGTCATGCGGGAACCCGGAGCGGACTGGAACGTGACAGTTCTCGCTCGATGTCAGATCCGATGTGCCAGGCCATCAGCTGCGCGACTACCTTGTCGACGGCCGCCCAGTCGCGGGCCACGCGCAGCTCGAAAACCGGCACTGAACGAACGATCACGCCGAGTTGCTGCATGTAGAGCGCAGGATCTTCCGCGCGAATGACGGGGGCGAGCTTGATGTGCTGCATTAACGCAGGCACCGCTGAGCGAGGTGGAAGTAGTCGTCGCGCGACCACCGCATCGATCGGGCTCGATGATTCTGACATCGGCACAGGATTCAGCAGATACAGCGCGCCCAACGGAGTGCGCTCCGTGCCTGTCTCAGCTGCGATCGTTGTCGCCTCGTCCGCGCAAACCGTGCTCTGCGTTAGCACGAACTTGCCATCCGACTCGCGACGGATTGCCGTGGCCTCAGACGCGAGATGACGCCTGCTGTCCGGGCGCAGGCGTATGACATGGTCGCTCGGCCAGACGACCGGTTGGGTTGCTGCTTCGACCGGAAGCGTATCGTCGCAGATGTGCTGTGCTCCTGCCCGGGCCAGCGCCAGCGCCAGCGTCGACTTACCGGCCCCCGAAGGACCCAGAAATGCCACTGCCGAGTTGGCGATCCGTACGGCACTGCCATGCAGCCACGCTACACCTCCGCGGGTTACGCAATAAAGCAGCACGCGCGAAACGAAATCTGTGCGAGCGGCGTTCAGATCGCTGCCGTTCACGGGCTCGAACACGATGCGACGACCATCTGTGGATACTTCGAATGTGCCAGTGCACGAGTGGCTGTAGCGAAACGCCCTGTTGCTCCGCGTAATACGGATGTGACAAGTACGCGAGAGCGAGGTGTCGGACAGGATCTCCGCGCCATCGTCTGTACCGACCTCTGCGACGTTGAGAGTCCAGTCCGGCGTACGTCCGTCGGTCTCGGTGAGCTCGGGGAAGTGAAGCTCCGAGCGGAGACACCCGCCGAACACGAAGTAGTCAGGCATTAAGATCCGAGGATTAGGTTGCCCGCTTGAACGTACCCAATGGGTTCTTTCAAGCGGGCGCCCAGTTTACACCGGCTTGACGCAGGTGTAGGATGACGACCCGTTCAAAATGCAACCGTCGCTTCCGTCCGTCGTGAACATGTCGGAAAAGGCGGCGCCTCCGCTTTGGGTCAATTCGCGAAGCGTTCCGAAGCATTCCAGCTCCGGTTTGTGATACGACCCGTGACTGCCCGGGGGGCCCGGACTGCCACTAATGTTGCCTCCGTTCATGCTGCCTCCTTCAGAGTCGTCGGGCCGCTCGCCCGACAGAGATGCGGCCGCGATGGCCGCCGTTCGGAATGCGCTCGCGAGACTGCGATCCGCGTTTCACGCACAGATCACGCTCTGCTGCGCCGATCTGATCGGTATGGCGGCGTCGTTACGGGCGCGCAGCCAGATTTCTGCCTGTAGGGTGCAAAAGAGCGATTCTGCGTGGGGGTACGCAGCTCCTTGTTCGCGGTAGCGCGCGACTTCACGCGTGAGAGTGTCAGGCTCGACGATGCCGGCCTCGGCGAGCGCTCGCGCGGGAAGCATCTCGCTGAGACGCGCCAGACCGTCGGTCTTCATGTGTTGGGCGAAGTACGAAGTGAGTGTACCAGTCTTTCCACGCCGCGGACCAAGCACGGGCTCGGGGAGCAACCCACGCATTGAGGCGCGCAGCAAGCGCTTGATGTCTCCCGCGCTGTTTTGCTCCTCCCGAGGGCGCGACAGGGCGAGACGAACAATCCGCTGGTCGAGCAGGGGCGAACGGAGCTCGACACCATGATCGAGCGCGAATCCCGCCATCTTCGAGTTCACTCGAGCGAAGAATTGGTGGGAGAGATAGAACCGCGTCTCGCGCTCTGCGGCGGAAGACCCGAGCTGAGACGCAGGGCCCAGCGACTGGAACCGGTCTCTCAGCCCATGCTCCAGAATGAAGCGAGGGGCGATCCATGGCGGCGGTATGCGCTCCATTGAATCGCGCAACGGGCGGCCGCCACGCGCTGTAGCCAGCGCGCGTGTTGCCCATCGAGGAAGATTTGGCTGCACGCCGTAGCTGAAGAAGCCGCGCAGACCTTCTCCCGCTCCGTCCATGTCGCGCCAGTCTCGCAGTGCCCGCTTTACTCTTCCCCGCGCCACGAGATCGGCCAGATAGACGCGCGATACCTGGAACAGGAAATCGCCGCCATATCCATCGAGCGCGACTGAAGAACCGAGCTCCCGACCGGCATTGGCAAGCGCGCGCGTAAGACCCTCGAATGGCTGCGCGAAAGGCTCGGCGCTCCACGCCCCCCTGTTCCAAAACCCGGGGAACATCGGAACCCGCTCGGCATCGACCCAGTGTGGTTCGACTTGCCAGAACTGCGTGACCTGATCGATCGCTTCATTCTCGCGCCCCGAATCGCCGTGCGGATGGCTCCTTGAGATCGGAATCAGAGGGGGGCCCGTTGAATCACGGCGCCTCGAGTACATTCCCGCCGCGAAAACCGCGGTTGAATCCCGTCCCCCACTCATCCACACCGCGGTCGGCGCCGTTGCACTGAGTCGCTCTCGTACGGCGCCTGCGAGCAGCTCACGCAGGTATTCAGCAGCGTCTTCGAACGACAGCGCGCTCGCGTTCATCGGTCCCGGGCTCCACACGCGCTCCGTTCGCAATGCGTTGCCTGCACTCCACTGAGCCGCGTAACCCGCGCGCAACGATCGGACACCGCGCATGCAAGTCTCGTCGTCGATTGAAAACAGAAGCCCAGCGGCGTCCGCCCCGACGGCCGTGTCGTTTACCTGCGGATTGAACCCTGGCAGGCGCGCGATCGAATCGAGCGATGTGGCGACGACAAGTCCTCGATTCCATTCCGCCAGGAAAAGAGGGCGTCGACCTGTGAAATCGCGGGCGCAGCGCACTCGATGTGCATGCCGATCCCAGACGAGGAACGCAAAATCTCCCTCGAGGTGGTCTGTGCAAGCGCTTCCGAACTCACGAAAGGCGGCGAGCACAAGCCGGCTTGGCGAAGCCGTGGTGGCGACGCCTGGGCCTAATTTTCGAATCAAGTCGGACACGTAGTACAGCGCTGCATCTGCGACAACGACGTAATCGTCGTCTACCGCCAATGCCCCGCTGCCGAATGCGCCGGGGGTTGAGTCTGCTGTGCTCGTTGCCACCCCGATTGTGACGCCCGGCTCGGCATAAATGTGGACCGCGTAGCCTGTGCTTCTCGCTCCGCACGCGAGGGCTTCACGCACTTCGTGTTCGCGCGGATTCCGCGCGCCAGTGAGGAAGACCCCGAGGATAGCCGTCACGTCACTGCTTGTGATGACACGTGTAGGTGGACGAGCCGGTCATCATGCAGCCGTGCGGCGGATGAGGGAGAAGCCCGCCGAAGATTCCGAAGTCGTCGTGCTGGGTCAGCTCTCGAAAGGTCCCGAGGCGATCCAGAGCCGGTCTTTCATACTTTCTTTCAGGTGCGCCCGGGTCTGACGTGGGCTGATTAGAACCTCCGGTTACTGGTACTCTCATGAGGATATCTCGAAGACAGGGAGAAGCAGGCTTGCCACATACCGCGACCAAAGAGGTGCGCGAAGGATGTGCGAGCCCACCCGGCGAATTGGCCCAGGAAGTGAGTCACGGGAGTCCATGTCCCGCATCTGTTTCCACCGACCCGGCTCGACGGGACGGGGGCGTTTTACCTGGAGGGACAGGGCCCACAGTCTTTCGCGCAGCCCCACGGATGGACAGGCGCAGTCCGAACCAAGCACGATCTGCGAGATGTGGTGCTCGAGCACCGACATCAAACGCTCGCCCAACGGAGGCGACAGCTCAGCGAGCACGTCATCCGGGACAGCGAGGCTCGTGAGAGACCGCGCCAACCTAAGAGTCCAGTAGCAACAGGCTTCACTTCGTGTTCTGCGCGCCGCATCTACCATGGCTTGCCAGGAAAACGTGTCCGCAGCGCTGAGTGCGGCCAGATCGCGGAAGATATTGAGGCGACCGCCCGTGAACCGGTGCGACCAGGCAAAGTGAATGCACGCGTGAACAGCGTGGAGATGGGTTTCCGGTACGCGGACTTGCACGCCATCCTGCTCGAGCACGCTCGAACCCGCCAACACATCATGGAAATCCATCTGAAATGGATTTTCCCCCGTGATCGGAGCCACATGAATCTCGAGACGAAGACCGCTCCCGGACCTGTCTGTCAGGGGTGGGAGATGATGGTGGTTTGTCCATGCCCCGGCGGGATGTTCCGAGTCATCACATGCCCACCCGGCGAGCTGCATAAGATCCCACGCATGTTGCGCCTTGGACGGATCGACCAGAAGATCGATGTCTGCCATCGGGCGATCGACGAATCCTCGATACGTCGTGAATGCGAGCGCGGCGCCCTTGAGCAGGATCACTTCGATGCCAGCGCGGGAAAGAACGGCGACCGACTCGATCAATCGACGCTCGAGCAGGCGCAGCTTGAAACTCCAGATCAGCGCCAGGCGTTCGATACGCTCGCGCGCCGCGGAAGGTATTGCCGGCGGTGGGAGAGTGCTCACCCTGCTGTGCAGAACCGTGATTGCGTTTTCAGATAGGGCTAGAGCTATCATCCTGTCCCAGGCAAGCGGTTGGGAATCGGGCGAACGCGACCAATCGGTATTGCCGACCGATGGAGTTGTCGCGACCCGCAGGAAAAGGGAGGTCTCAAGGCACTCGGATGAAGCGATCATTGAGAGATTGGCGCTCCGCGGAACGGCTTCGCGACACCGGGTTGGATGGCAGGCTTAGCAAACACTTGCGCCCAAGTTGCACCAAGGGTGCCGCCCGACAATGAGGGAATTTGCCGATACCAGCGCAGCAAGCTCCGTTGCTAACCTATTATCGTTGCTTACCTTGCGAGTTTAGTGATGAGCTTCCATTCGCGAATGGGTGATGGATCGCGTCGACGCCTGTTGCTTAAAAGCCACACGACTGTTGTGGGTTCCAGCGCGCGAGCCCTCGCCGTGCGCCACGGCTGACCTGAGGGTCTATAGGGATAGCGTTATCTTGCGCGCGCAAAACGCCTCAGCAAGACCACCGGTCGCGCGACACTCCATTCCACGAAGGCGCATCAATCCAAGGAAGGTCTCCTCGCTGAACCAATCCTTTGAGCGCTGTGTGCCGAAAACGGACAACAGCGCGCGGGTCTTGCGACGAGCCGCCGCCTTGCTCACGGGCACATAGAGATTCGGCTGACCGAGGTCCCCGTCCCACTTCGGAATCTCGTACTCCAGGATCAGTTGGTTTCGAAACGTGTTCCACGTGAGATCCGACACGACCCGGTGATCCTGATGCCGATCGTCTCGCGCATGCGTGAAGACGATGTCGGGGCGGAATTCGCGGGCCAGGCCTTCGAACGCATCCTTGATCTCTGCAAACTGGGCCGGAAAGTATCCATCCCGGAATGTGTGCAGGCGGACCGCTTCGGTTGAGGACGCGCCCAAAAACTTTCGAGCGCCCCGATTCGCTTCGCGGCCACGCTGTCCAGCCGCGCTCCAGACCACCCAGCGGAATTCGGGCCGCGGCCGGCGCGCCGCCAGGCTAAGCAGCGTCGCACCGCACCCGATCTCGATGTCATCGGAGTGAGCACCGAGGCAGAGTACCCTGAGGCGCCTCCGACGCGAGGCACCACGGGTGAGGCCAAGTAGAAGGTCGTCCACTAGGTGTTCGGCGACGTATCGCCCGCGAGCTTCGTCACGCCATTGCTCCCCTTGATTCCGGTGCGGTGGACTGAGGCAACGCGGGCGTGAACTGCGCATGCGCGTTGCCTGCCGAAGCCTTGGGCTCGCCCCCCTCGGCCATGCCGAGCAATCCTGCTTCGTGGAGGGCACTGGCGGCGTCGCGGATCGTGGTGAAGGGAAGTGCTGCGCGTTCGGCGATGTCGATCAGCCGATGATTCCCATCCGAGAGATTGAGCACCCAGAGCATCGCCATCTGCAGATCTGGAGGCGTAGCCCCGCCCTTGCTGTTGTACAATCCGCGGCGACCAAGCTGGGGTTCGCACTTGGGGTTGAGATTCACATAGAGGTTGTCGTGCTCGAGTATCTCGATGATTTCGAGCGCGTTCGTCAGCGAGTCCTCGAGGCTTTCGGCGCGTACGAAGTCGAGGTTGTCCCCCGATGTGTGATACTCGGGAAACCGACCATTGGGAGTGCGCATCAGACAACCCACCGGGAGATTGAAGCCAGGCGAGCAGTATTGGCGTTCGTCGTACCCGTAGGGCGAAAAATCAAGGAGCGCGCGCTCCCCCTGCGCTCTGAGTACGTGAGCGCTCGCGCGATCGATCGGCGCGCTGCCGCGCCGACTGCGCTTGTAAGTCAAGGGCCCGGGGTCACCCAGACAAGAGAGGACCAGGCCATGTCGCACGTTCCGGACTTCTGCTTCGTGAAGCGCAAGCCAGGTGATTGAGCCGATTGTGCCGGGAATAAAAAGGAAGCGAAAGGTGTATCGCCGCGGCTGTCTGGAGAGGTGTCGCGCAAGGAAAGCGGCGACCACCATGCCCGACAGGTTGTCATTGGCGAGCGACGGGTGGCAACTGTGCACGCTGATCAGAATCTCGTCAGGTATCGTTCCTGGTAGCAGGCACTCTCCGTAGGTGAGGTGCCCAGGAGCGAGTGTAGAATCGATGCACACGTCGTAATCGCCGTCGGGTAGTTGATCCAGGACGCGCTGAGAAAGGCAGAATCCCCAATCCTCCGCGTAGTAGGTCGTTCGATACGGAATGAGGTCCGGCTGATCAGGAAGCGAGTGCAAGCGATGCCTCAGATCTGCCAGGGACATTCTCGCCCGTACCGGGATGCTGTAGTTCACGACGTGGAGATTGCACGAGCGGAAATCGACCCAGCGACGCCCGCTCGAGTCGGCGATCCACGCATCCCGAATATTCCATTCCTTCGGAACGGTCCAGTCGAACACGCGCGTTCCTGACGGCACTTCGCTCATGACGATCGGTGCGATTTCGGACAAACCGCGCAGCGATGCGCGAAATCCATCGCCAGTGATGCTTCGGCAGATCGGAAAGAGCTCTCTGATCAGACCATGCATCGCTTCCCCAGAGCCCCGCACGGAGGCACGCGGCTGCATCAATGCGCCTGCGTCACCAGGTCCGGTACGAAATCGGGATACGCCGCGTCACGCGCGTGCACTATCGGCTCGACTACCGGCCAGGGGATGCCGAATGCCGGATCGTTCCAACGAACGCCGCGAGCCGCGGACGGCTCGAAGTAGTTCGACATCTGATAGAGCACCTCGCTCTCATCGTCCAGCGTCACGAAGCCGTGTGCGAACCCCACCGGGATGTAGAGCGCCCGACCGGATTCTGCCGTCAGCTCGACCGCGAAATGCCTCATGTATGTGGGCGAAGCAGGACGAAGATCAATGATCGCGTCCCAGATCACGCCGCGAGTGCAGCGTACGAGCTTTACCTCATCGTGCGGCGCCGCTTGCCAGTGCATTCCACGAAGCGTTCCAGTCCGGAGGCTCTTAGAAACGCTGCTCTGGACGTAATCGGCATGGAGCCCGGCGGCAGCGAATTCCCGGCGACACCAGGTACGCGCAAAATAACCCCGTTCGTCAAACCGTCGTTCAGGCTCGACCACGAACGCTCCCGCTAATGCCGTGGGTAAAAAGATCACGGATATACGGTTACTTCCGGAATGGGCACTACGAATTTCCCGCCCCAGGCACGAATGCCGGCCAGCTGACTCATGATCTCTGTCTTCAGATTCCACGGGAGAATCAGCACGTAGTCGGGGCGTGCTTCGGTGAGTCGGTCGGGGGGCAGAATCGGAATGTGAGTTCCCGGGAGGAATTTCCCGTGCTTATGGGGACTGCGGTCGACGGTGAAGTCGAGGAAGTCCGTGCGGATTCCGCAATAGTTCAGAAGCGTGTTCCCTTTTCCTGGCGCCCCGTAGCCAACGACTCGCTTGCCCGCGCGCTTCGCGTCGATGAGAAACTCAAGCAGCTTTCGCTTCGTCTCTCGTACCCGGGACTCGAAATTCGCATAGTACGTGAGGGTGTTCACCCCCGCATCTGCCTCACGCTCGCGAAGCGCCATCAAGCGCTCCGTGCGGCGCTTGGAGGAATCCTCAGCATGCGCGGCATAGATCCGTATAGAGCCACCATGCGTCGGAAGCTCCTCGACATCGAAGATCGGAAGCCCGTGCGCTGCGAAGATGCGCTCAGCGGAATGGAGTGAGAAATAGGAAAAGTGCTCGTGATATACCTGGTCGAATTGATTTCCGTCGATCGTATTCAGCAGGTGCGGAAACTCAATCGTTACCACACCACTCGGCCCGAGAAGAATCTTCAGGCCACCGACGAAGTCATTGAGATCGGGGACCTGTGCGAGCACGTTGTTGCCCAGGATCAGGTCAGGTTGGTGACCCAGCGCCACGAGCTCACGCGCGGTCTCGCGGCCAAAGAACTTCACGAGTGTGGGAACGCCCCTCTCCACCGCCACCTTTGCAACGTTTGCTGCCGGCTCAACACCGAGCGCGGGTATGCCGCGTTGCAAGAAAAACTGGAGCAGGTAGCCGTCGTTGCTTGCGATCTCGACCACCTGGCTCTTGTTGGTCAGCCCAAGCTGGTCGATCATCTGGTCCACGTAGCGGTGGCAATGATCCAGCCATGAGTCGGAGAACGATGAGAAATACGCGTAGTCCGAGAATATCTCGCTGCCGCTGACGTATTCCTCGAGCTGTACCAGAAAACACCGATCGCAGACCCAGGCGTGCAGTGGATAGAACCGTTCCACGTCATTGAGCTGCTCGGACGTAAGAAAGTTCTCACATAGAGGCGACATCCCGAGGTCGACTACCGTTTGACTGAGTGGCGCGCCGCAGAAGCGGCAACAGCCCCTCCTCGGAGCCCCGGGCATCGCGTGGGGCCAATCGCTGACACCATCGGTCGTCTTGGCGGTCGGCGTGAGGCTCTTGGTTTGAGGAATGGCTATCACTAGACGGGTGCGAGCGAATCGGTTGGGATGGCGTTACGCCAGATGTTCAAACTCATACCCGAGCATACGCAGATTCTGGGCAACCGTTAGAGCGCAGCGGAATCAACCCGGCAAAGTCTCCGCGAAACCGCACCGAACCTGCGCTTCGACAACGACTTGGAGGGCGGTCGTGCCCCCTCAACTCTGGACGGCGGAGCCCTGAATCGGGCGGCCTGGCCTGCCGGTGCGCGTGTCGGGCGGACGCCACAGTCTTGTGGAGTGCCCAGCGAACGCCTTGAACCGCCGCTTTGCTTCTTGAACGCTCCAAGAATGGACGCGGGAGGTCGATGGTCCCTTCGCCCCGTCGGGCGGCCAGCTTCTGAGGTAGAGTACTCCGCAGTCTCCGCTTCGCAGTGTACGGTGTCAGCGCGTAACATTTGCTGTCGAAGTAGAGAATATCTCGATTTACAAAGGCCGAGCAGAGGAATGCATTCAGACTCAGATCGTACGATCGTCATTGGAGGTGGAATAGTTGGCCTCGCCACCGCTCTTGCCCTGGCGGAGAGCGGACATCCTCCGATCGTGCTGGAGGCAGAGAATCGCCTCGCTGCACATCAAACGGGTCACAACAGTGGCGTCATCCATTCGGGTCTCTATTACAAGCCAGGGTCCGTCAAGGCGCGAACTTGTCGCGCAGGCCTAGAAGCCATGTACCGCTTTTGCGCGGAGGAGAACGTTCCTCATAAGAGATGCGGGAAGTTGGTCGTGGCGATCCGACAGGAAGAACTGCCTCGACTGGCCGCGTTGGAAGACCGTGGCCGTGCGAATGGAGTGGTCTTCAAACGGCTTCGAGCGGAGGAGCTGAGCGAGTATGAGCCCGAGGTCGTCGGAATCGCTGGACTGTGGGTCGAGGAGACCGGTGTTGTTGATTACTCGGTGGTAGCTCGAGCTATGGTCAAGCGACTCGTGAGGCTCGGTGGGGAAGTGCGAACCGATCATCGCGTCCTGGCGATCCGCCGCGACGGCGCGCACCTCATTCTCGAAACCAGCGGTGGCGAGGCTAGGGCATCAAGGATGGTGAACTGCGCTGGCCTCCAAAGTGACCGCGTGGCTCGGCTTGCGGGGATCGAGCCAGGGGTGCGCATCATTCCGTTCCGCGGGGAATACTACACGCTCCGGCCCGAGCGATCGGGCTTGGTTCGCGGTCTCATCTACCCCGTGCCAGATCCGGCACTGCCATTTCTTGGCGTTCATTTCACGCGCGGGATAGATGGCGTGGTTGAGGCCGGTCCGAATGCGGTATTGGCGCTCAAGCGCGAGGGATACAGTTGGGCAGACATCTCGGTCACCGATGTTATCGATTGGGCGAGCTTCCCTGGGTTTTGGCGGATGGCGGGCGCGCAATGGCGTAGCGGAGTTTCAGAGATAGCGCGCTCGCTGAGCCGCCGGCGCTTCCTTGAATCGCTAAGGACGCTTCTTCCAGCGCTTACGGACGACGACATCGAGCGAGGAGGGAGCGGCGTCCGTGCTCAGGCGGTGAGCCTGGACGGCAGACTCGTGGACGACTTCTGCATACAGGAAGCGGCAGGAATGGTCCACGTGCTGAATGCACCATCCCCTGCCGCTACCGCATCTCTGGCAATCGGCCGGGATGTGGCCGACCGGGTATTTCCGCTAAGTGAGTCGAAGCTACGATTGTGAAGAGGAAAAAGCTGCGGTCGTCAGTTCTGCTCGTTCCGGCTGACTTTGGCGTTAGGACGCTTTAGGAGCCCAGAAGTGCGGAAATCTGTGGTGTGGTTCGGAGTCCCGAACTGTCGAATGGACGCAACAGTTTCTCCGACTGTGAGGTCCGGACACCGCCAGGCGCTGCGTTACGGTCAGTGTATCACGGGCGCGTGAGTTGCCCAACGCAAGCGTGACTGCACTGGTCAATTGCTTATCCGGCACAGCCTGGGTGCATCGCGCGAACCATAAAAAGGGGATAGGATCATGAACTCGGTGTTTTTTGATTCCGCGGTCAGCGATGACGAGCGGCGCGAGCTGCTCTACAGCGGCCAATTGTTCGTCTACACTGCCTCGCCTGGTGCTCGCAAGCTCGTCGCCTTAGCGCGGGAAATGGTCGAAGACGCCTTTGGCGGTCGCGATCCCGAGCTGGCCCAACACGATATGCCGGTCGAGGACTATGCCAAGCTGCTAACCGACCTGAAGCCGAGATTCATCCACCATCCCAGTTCCAAGGCGTGCATCCAGCAGGTACTGGGAGAGTTGGGGTGCGACCCTGAACAGACTTATTTCGACGTGCCCAGGATGCGGACTTCCACGAGCGAGAATTACCTCACTTCCGGAATTGCATATGCTTTCCATCCGCACCGAGATACCTGGTACTCAGCGCCAATGTGTCAGATCAACTGGTGGCTGCCGATCTATCCGGTTCTGCCGAATAACGCCATGGCCTTCCACCCGAACTACTGGAATCGGCCAGTGAAGAACGGATCGGCGATCTATAACTACGAAGAGTGGAACCGTACCAGTCGCCTTGAAGCCGGTAAGCACGTGAAAACCGATACGCGTGTCCAGCCGAAGCCGGAAGAGCCCATGGAGCTCGATCCTCAGCTCCGCCTGTTGCCCGCGCCGGGCGGCATCATCCTGTTCTCGGGCGCTCAAATGCACTCGAGTGTACCGAACGATTCTGGCCGCACGCGATTCAGCATCGACTTTCGCACGGTTCATCTCGAGGATGTGGAGGCACGCAAGGGTGCCCCCAATCTCGATTCAATGTGCACGGGGACGACAATGCGGGACTATCTCCGCGTGTCGGATCTCGCCCACGTCTCGGAAGAGATCTGCCTCGCCCACGAATCGGGCACCCCGCTGGTCGGCACGCAGGAGACGGCAGAAGCGCTGGTCGGGGCAGCATAATGCGGGTACTGATCACGGGTCACAATGGCTACATAGGTTCGGTTCTCGCGCCGATCGTGCAGGCGGCCGGACATGACGTGGTGGGATTGGACACGTTCCTATTCGAACGGGGAACGTTCGGCCCGGATGGCCCTGAGATCGAATCAATGAGAATGGATCTGCGCGACGTACAAATCGCCGATCTGCGCGGGTTCGACGCGGTGATGCACCTCGCCGCATTGTCGAACGACCCTCTTGGCGATGTGAATCCGCAGGTCACATACGATATCAATCATCTGGGTTCGGTTCGCCTCGCACGCATCGCGAAAGAAGCAGGGGTCGGGCGCTTGATCTTCGCATCGTCGTGCAGCCTCTACGGAGTTGCCGGCGATGAGATGCTGACGGAAGAGGCAGCGTTCAACCCCATCACACCGTACGGCGTTTCCAAGGTTCTCTTTGAGCGGGACGTGGCCAAGCTCGCGGACGACGATTTCAGTCCGACGTTCTTGCGCAACTCGACGGCATACGGAGTGTCCCCCCGCCTGCGCGCAGATGTGGTTGTGAACAATCTCGTTGCCATCGCGTACACGACCGGCGAAGTCGTCATCCAGAGCGACGGCACACCCTGGCGTCCGCTCGTACACATCGAGGACATCGCTCGTGCATTCCTCGCGGTGCTCCACGCTCCGAGGGAACTGGTGCACAACGAAGCATTCAACGTAGGGCGGTCGGAGGAGAACTATCGCGTCCGCGATTTAGGCGGAATGGTCGAACAAGTCGTCCCGGGCAGCAGAGTCAGGTACGCCGAGGGCGGCGGGCCGGACCCGCGCTGTTACCGAGTCGACTGCACCAAGCTGATGCGAACTCTGCCTGAATACCGGCCGCAGTGGACCGTCCGCCGCGGAATGGAACAGCTGCGGGATGCCTTCGAGGCCAACGGTCTGACTCGTGACGAGCTTCTAGGCGATAGGTACTTCAGGATCAAACGGATTCGCGCGCTCCAATCTGAGGGGCTGCTCGATGCGTCACTGCGATGGACTTCCGATCAAAGCCCTGTCCTAGTGGAGAACGGCTGATGAAAGTAGTGATCTTTTGCGGCGGCCTCGGTATGCGCCTCCGTGAGGCCGGGGATGATATTCCGAAGCCTATGGTGCCGATCGGCAGCCGCCCGATTCTCTGGCATTTGATGAAATACTATGCGCACTATGGGCACAAGGATTTCATCCTCTGCCTCGGCTACCGCGCCGACGCGATCAAGAAGTATTTTCTCAACTACGAGGAAACGAGCTCCAACGATTTTGTGTTGTCGAACGGTGGCCGCGAGATCGAGCTGATGAACCGTGACATATCCGATTGGCGCATCACCTTTGCCGATACCGGTGTGAACGCCAACATTGGCCAACGGCTCATGGCTGTCAGGAACTACCTTCGTGGGGAAGACACTTTTCTCGCAAACTACGCTGACGGTCTGACTGACATGCACCTTCCGTCGGTAGTCGATCGGTTCGAATCCGGCGGGAAGATCGCGAACTTCGTGAGTGTTCGCCCGAATTTGAGTTTCCATGCGGTGTCTGCTCGTCCGGATGGGCGAGTGTGTGAGATCAAGCCGGTGATGGAAACTGACCTCAGAGTCAACTGCGGTTTCTTTCTTTTTCGCCGCGAGATCTTCGACTTCATGCGACCAGGCGAGGAACTGGTTCAGGAGCCGTTTGCGCGACTCATCGAGGCCGACCAGTTGTTGACCTACCAGCACGACGGCTTCACCGCTTCGATGGATACGTTCAAAGACAAGCAGCACTTTGACGAGCTCTACTCCAGGGGCAGAGCGCCCTGGGAGGTCTGGAGGAAGGATGCCCAGGCTACCGATGCTGTGGCTGGGGCAGGGCCGGCGCCACCATTGGCGGCGGATACCGGTCACGAAGAGAAGCCAGGAGTGCGGTATAACGGCGCCGACACCTTCCTGAGTCCTGTTCGTGTGCGACCGTCTGAAGCGCCCGCTCGCGTTGTACCAGGCCTCAGTTCCCACGCCTCACCTCTACCTACAGCAGCGTCACGGTAGCGCACAACCAAGGCGGTGGCGTTCAGGCACGACCGAGCGCGCATTCAAGAGTCCACCTCCTCGTTGGCGATCGGCCGGAAGTAACGCGCTGCCTTTTCGAAATCGAGCCATTGAAGGAAATGACGCACCTCAAACGGGACGAAAGCTTCGCCTGGGAGCTTCTGATTGTGGACTACGGATCAACGGATCATACTCGGGACGTGGTCGCGGAATGCGGGATCGGCGAATTTCACGCGATACACGGGAATTCAGTGCATGACACCGTCTCGAGGCTTTCGAGCCTGCGAGGCAATTTCGGAGGCGCTCGATGAGTTGGTATTTGTCTCGTTTTCGCACGGGCGATGTTGTAGAAGTTCGCAGCAAAGAGGAAATTCTCGCCACGTTGAGTGATGACGGGCGCATTGCCGGCATGCCCTTCATGCCGGAGATGCTACAATTCTGCGGGCAACAATTTCATGTCGGCGCCGTGGCTCATAAGACGTGCGAGACCGCGAAGCGGACGTATAAGGGACGCCGCCTCGAAACAACGGTGCACCTCGCTGACCTCCGTTGCGACGGCTCGGCGCACGGTGGGTGTCAGGCCGCCTGCAGGTTGTTCTGGAGGGACGAGTGGCTCCGCTCAGTCGACGAGCCGGTGAAACAACCACCCGCTGGAGCGTTGCCGAAGCGGGCACCCCTCTGCGACGAAGCGGCCCTGGTCGCGAGCACACAGCGAGCGCCACGGGCCAATGAAAGTGGGCCGCGGTACTCCTGCCAAGCCACAGAGCTCTACGAGGCGACAACGCCTCTTCAGTGGTGGGATCCTCGTCAGTATTTGCTCGACATTACCACTGGCAACCACTCAGCCGGTGCGGTGGTGCGAGCGCTAGGGCTTGCGGCGATGAGAAGCTGGCTTCGCCATACGCCGAGGGGATATCGGGTCGTCAAGCGAATCCGCGAGGTAACGCACCGTTGGTTGATCGGTCGCGAGGTTCCGGATGTCAGGGGTACCGTCCCCGCGGCCCAGCAGACACCGGCCGGCCGCACCGACCTGAAACCGGGGGAGCGGGTCCGAATCAAACCAAAAAGCGAGATCCTCGAGACGATACGCGAGGACAACAACAAGAACCGGGGACTGTCCTTCGATCAGGAGATGGTTCGCTACTGCGGGAGTGTCGCCACCGTCCGCAGTTCAGTCACCAAGATCATCGACGAGGACACTGGCGAGATGGTGTCGATGAAGCAGCCGTGCATCATCCTCGACCGGGTTGTTTGCATGGCCGAATACAGCCAGTGTCGCCTCATGTGTCCGAGGGAGCTTCCTACGTTCTGGCGAGAACTCTGGCTCGAGAGGGTCGATTGAAGGAGCCGGGTATCGGGTTCGGAAACTGTCGAATCGACGCAACAGTTTCCTGAGCATGGGACATCCCATAGAGGCTGGACACCGTGCTAGGCGGGATAAGATGCGGGCGCATGAGTTGCCCTCATGAGTTGCGCTATGGCGGCGCCGGTGCACTCGCCGCTCGCTGATTCGGGGATAATCGATGGGCGCGCTACTCGAACCGCTACACAAGAGAAGGATCATGCATACACCCCGGGCCGTCTAGCAATGCGCGTTCTCATTACGGCTCACAATGGGTACATCGGCTCCGTCCTGAGGGCGATCGTGCGCGCTGCCGGCCACGATGTCCTCTACCGTGGGAGTGTCGCTACGGTTGATAGTTCCGGAAGTGAGTTTGAATTGAGGGAGATGGAGCGATCAGAATGATCGTCGTGTGCGAACCGATCTGCTGGGGCTGGGAACACGTGCCGATCAACGTGGGACTCCTGGAAATCGTTGGCCGCGCATTTCCATCGCGCGAGATCTTGTTCTACGGCGAGGAGTCGCATCTCGCAAACGTGAAATCCCAGTTGAGCGGTCCAGTAGCGCAGGCGATTAGCTGGCGGCCTATCCCGCGTCCTCGCCGACATGCAGCACTACGTGAGCGGTTGTACGCTGACGTCGTGCTCATGTGGCGGATGTTGCGTGTGTTGCGGAACGATTCCGAAGCTTATTTGTTGCTGTGCAGCGGCACGCCAGAGATGGTATTGACAGCGAAGATCCTGATGCGGTTGGGAGCGGTGCGAGGCAAAGCGTTACAGATAGTCTGTCATGGGGGCTTAACCACTTTGCGGGGTTGGCGCTCGAGAAACCCATTCCTGCGCATGCGGGACTGGCGTAGTGCGCTCACCGTCGGAAACAGCCGAAGCATTCAGTTCATCCTGCTTGAAGAACCGATTCGCAAAACCGTTGCCGGACTGTTTCCCGCAGTTGAACGTCATCTCGCTGGCCTCGATCACCCGATTCCTTCGATTGAACCGTCTGAAACCGAGATTGAGTTTGGAACCCCTTTTCGATTCGGCTTTCTGGGTCTGGCGACCGACGCGAAAGGGTTCCCCGCATTTCTCGAGATGGCTTCTGTCCTCAAATCGCGCTTTGGTGATCGGGTGGAGTTTCATGCGATCGGAACAACGCCGCCGGATTCAGTCGCGCCGCCGATGGACGCGCTCGCGGTAAAGCCGGCCATGGCTAAGGCGAGCCGGCCCGACTTTGCGCGCGCCATTCAGCAGCTCCACTACGTGTGCCTGCCGTACCAGGGTGCGCAGTACGAGCTCTCGCCTAGCGGTGTTCTGATGGACGCGATTGCGTACGGCAAGCCGATGCTTTCCTCGAGTATCCCACTGGTCAAAGACCTCTTTGACCGTTTCGGCGATATCGGGTTCCTGTGCACGGATACTCGCAACTTCTGCGATACGATCACCCAGATTGTGAGTAAGGCGGACGAACGACACTACAGAGCCCAGGTGCGCGCGCTCCGCGCGGTCCGCGAATCCCGAACATCGGCGGCTCTGATGCCGACGTACCAGAGCTTTACCCGACGCCTGATCGGTGCTGACTCCCTACTATGAACGAGAATCAACCGCACGTGACTGTTCTTACTCCGGTCTACAACGGGGAACCGTATATCGCTGAGTGCATAGAGAGTGTGCTTGCCCAGCGCTACACGAACTGGAACTACATCATCACCAACAACTGTAGTACTGATAAAACGCTCGAAATCGTGACTCGGTATGCGGAAAAGGACCGACGTATCCGAATAGTCAACAATGCGACTTTTGTCGACGTTATTGCGAGCCAGAATATCGCCTATGCCCAGCTCTGCCCGGAAAGCAAATACTGTAAGGTCGTCTCAGCCGATGACTGGCTCTATCCAGAATGTCTCGAGCGACTGGTAGACGTTGCTGAGAGGCATCCATCGGTCGGAATCGTTAGTTGTTACGGCGTTACGAATAAGGGACTTCTCCAGAGTGACCTCGCCTTTGGCGACGAGTTGTTTTCGGGAACGTCGGTTTGCCGCATGCATTTACTCGGGTCGCGTGTCCTTAGCGCCCCTACGACCGTACTCTACCGCGCTGATCTGATCAGGGCCCGACGGCCGTTCTTCAGGGTGAACCACCCAAGCTGCGACATTCACGGCTCCCTCGACGTTCTAGAACATTCTGACTTCGGTTTTGTGTATCAGGTCTTGTGTTTTGTAAGGCTACATGAGCAGTCGCTTAGTTCGAAGTTGGAGACAATGAATTCATTTCTCGTTGATCGCCTCGACTTCGTTGTCACTCACGGGGCCAAGTTTCTCAGTTCTAAAGAACGCGATGACCGGGTGAAAGAGCTGCTATCGATCTACTACGAGGAACTCGCTTACCGCACGATTCATTTCGCGGGGCGCGAATTTCGAGATCATCATCGGGAAAGGCTTGCGAGGCTTGGCTATCCGACCAACAATGTCAGATTGGCTGGCGTGCTGTCGATGAGGGTCCTCGATTGGCTGTGGAATCCGAAACAGACTCTAGGAAAGTTGCTAACGCGTCTGGCGTAACAGGTTCACTCAAACTGACGGCAAGGAAAAACTCATGAAGGCGAATACAAGCGCCGCCGGCTCGGCGGTGGGTTGGCAATGACCGTGGGCGTGGCCGCAGCTCAGACAACGACGGAGCCGCAGTTGGCGCCGTTGCCAGCCCCGACTCGGCTCTCGGGGGGCCTGGGCAGTTGGCTAGGCGAAATTGTCGCGCGACGTGATCTGATGATCATGCTGGTCTGGCGCGAGATAAAGGTAAAATACAAGCAGTCGGTGATGGGGTTCCTGTGGGCGATCCTGATGCCGGCGCTCATTGTCAGCGCGGGCGTGATTGTGAAGTACGCGTACGCGTCGCTGTCGGGGAAACCGCTTCAGACCAGCGACGTGATCAGCGTCGCCGTCCGCGCCGTGCCATGGGCGTTCTTCGTCGCGTCGATTCGCTTTGCATCAACGAGCCTGATCTCCAATGCGAATCTGGTGACCAAGATCTACATGCCTCGGGTGATTTTTCCCATCGCTGCGGTGCTGTCCCAATTGATCGATCTCGCAATTGCCACGCTTGTCCTCGCAGTGTTTCTCATCTTCACCGGCGCTCATGTCAGCGTCCAGATGCTGTGGCTCCCACTCCTGCTGGCCATCCTGGTGGTGCTGGTGTCGGGTATGGCGATCTTTCTCTCGGCGGCGGCCCTGTTTTTTCGTGACGTCAAGTACATCGTCGAAGTGATCATGACGTTCGCGATCTTCTTCACGCCGGTGTTCTACGACGTGTCCATGTTTGGAAAGTGGGCGCATATCCTGTTGCTGAATCCTGTGGCGCCACTGCTCGAGGGGATCAGCGCTGCGGTCCTGGGCCGTCCGACGCCCGTCGGTGGTTGGGTGCTGTACAGCGCCGTCACCTCGGTGGTCGGTTTCGTCGGCGCCTTGGCATTCTTCAAACGCACCGAGCCTTACTTCGCGGAGTCTGTGTGACCAGTCAGGGTGAAGCCGTGCTCAGCATGGAGCACGTTTCCAAGAAATTTCGTCGCGGTGAGATTTACGATTCCCTTCGCGATCTCATTCCAGCGATGGTCCGCAAGCTCGGCCGGCGAAGTCCGCCTGGCATTCTCCTGGATAAGGAATTCTGGGCGCTGGACGATGTCTCGTTCGAGGTGCGCCGTGGCGAGGCCTTCGGCATCGTCGGCTCGAACGGTGCCGGCAAGAGTACGATCCTAAAGCTTCTCAGTGGAATCATGAAGCCAACGCGTGGAAGCATCACCGTGCGGGGCCGGCTGTCCGCGCTCATTGAGGTCGGCGCAGGGTTCCATCCGGACCTGACCGGTCGTGAGAACGTCTATCTGAACGGCACGATTCTGGGAATGACCAAGGAGGAGATCCGTCGCAAATTCGACGAGATAGTCGATTTCGGCGGCTTGCGCGAGTTCATTGACACACCCGTTAAGCGATATTCGTCTGGCATGTACGCCCGGCTGGGCTTTTCGGTCGCCGCGCACGTCGAGCCTGATCTGCTCATCGTGGACGAAGTCCTCAGCGTCGGCGATTATCTCTTCCAGCAGAAGTGTATCGACCGCATGACGAGCATTGTCAAAGGCGGCACGACGGTGCTCTTCGTTTCACATAACCTGCACGCGGTGTCCGAGCTATGTCAGCGCAGCATGCTGCTGGAGAATGGTAAAATGCTCGCGTGCGGACCAACGGATGACGTGATTCGCCAGTACGTTGGCCGCGCGCAGGATCAGCGCGCTGGTGAGGCTACGCGTGTAAGTATCGAGAAAGTCGCGGTCCGGGGCTCGGCCGGCCTGAGCACGCAGTTCGACCCCGGCGAGAATACGTACATCGACGTCGCGGTTGCAGCGCACGAGCGAGTCAGTAACCTGTCAATAGTGGTCCAGATCGTCGACAACAATTTCTATTCGGTCTTCGACACCTGCAGCTCGCGTCTGAATGACGGTTTGAGCGCGTCGCTGGAACCAGGCGATCGGCTTGAGTGCACGTTCAAACTGGATATGCACCTCGCGGCCGGCACCTACCATGTGAACGTCTACGCGCACGAGTATGTCGTGGAACGACCCTTCAGCACATGGCGGTCGGCCGCGAGCTTTTTCGTCAGCGAAACGCGATTCGTGAAGGGCGCCGCGAACCTATATCCGCGCTTGCAGCGTTTTCAACTCATCAGCGTTCATTCGGGAAACGGCTCGAGGGGACGGCTACAGAACGCTGAAAGGGCGCTGCTGAAGGAACCTGTGGCTAGAAGGTGAGCTTCGCGGGAGGCGCAAGCGCGGCTCCCAAGAGGATCCCGGTCAGTGCAGCGAGCCAGGCGCCGAGTGGCGCGGCGGTCATCCCAAAAGACTGTGGCACTACGACCAGTCCAAGGTACAGAAGCGCCAGCGCGATTGACACCGCCATCGCCCGGATTCTCGTGGTGTCCCGCTCTTCAGAAACTCGGGTGATACCGACCCCCCAGTACCCAAGTGGTATTAGCAGACAGGCGATCCAGATTGCGCTCAAGAAGAGCTCGGTATTTGTCCCTTCGATGTACCACTGAAACGGCATCAACATCGTCCACCCGAGCGAAGCAGTGATTGGGATCCGCCGTTCATGGGTGGGCCCAACTGTCTGCTTGCTTACCGCGAGTTCGCGCGCGGAATACCGTGCGCCCACGGTAACCGTGTCAGTCCCCGGCCCACTGTCAGCGGACGACGCACCCTGAAAGACATCCGCCACTGCAAAAAGAAGAGGGCGGAAGCGGAGCACTCCTGCTCCCGTGCGAACCCCAAAAACCAAATCTTCGCCGCTCTGCGCCAGAAGCACTATCTCCCGCTCCCTGGCATCGGCAACACGCACGATGGGAGCGACGTCGTGCGTGGCACCCGACGGCAGGAGAGTCGTCGTAAGGGTCGCGCCGCCAAGAAGCAGTTCTCGCACCCGCGGGCTGTCTTTGAATTCCGAATCGGACACCAGAACGTCCGCGATGCTTGCGCGCAAGACGCGCCCGCGGAACTCCTCCAAGTCCTCGAGACGTGGAGCGATCTGACCGAAATACCGGGTTGGCGGGAACGTGGGTGAGAATCCGAACGCGGAAGTTGTCTGAATTGCCAGCCACACGGCGGACCAGCCAATGGTTAGAGCCACTGCGATTCGCGGCGACGGACGCAGGAGAATGAACGCATACCGGCCGATCGCGAAGCCGAGCGCGCCGCCAAGAGTGTTGGTGAGTACGTCTCCAATTGTCGAGTCACGCCCCGGAATTAAGAGCTGTGCGGTCTCGACCAGCGCGGACAGTGCACACATCGAGATGACCGCGCGCTTCCCCGGGAATCCAGAGAGGGCGAGCCCGATCCCGAGTGGCATGAAAAGGAGAATATTGAGGATTGCGCTGACACCTCCGAGGGATCCGCAGAGGAGGCACAAATGTGAGCTAAGGGCAGCACCCGGTTCTGGCAACAAGGTCTCGAACCCTATGAGGGCCAAGCTTGTGGTGGCGATGGCCAGTCCAGCCCGGCGGAGATGTGGCGCTGGGGCAACAGTCCTCTTCATTCGCGCAAGCGAATATCTCTGGCCAAATCCATGTCACACAAGGTATCTCCTTGCGGCCCAAAGGGATAGCATGCAGCGCGGGGCCATAGTGAGAAGCCAGGAAGTTGGCATTTGAAGTGCGAACCGCACGGTAGCGCAGTTTAGTACGGCGCGTGCCCCGCCTCCATTCCGACTCACGCATTCAAATACGACCTTGCACTTCTTTACAGTCGACGTCGAGGAATACTTCCAGGTCAAAGCGCTGGAGTCCGCCGTTTCACGCGAGGACTGGACTTCGCGTCCGAGCAGGGTTGCTGCCAGCATCGATGCGCTGCTCGAAATGCTGGATCGGCACAATGCGCGCGGAACCTTCTTCGTGTTGGGATGGATCGCAGTGCATCGTCCCGAGGTCGTGCTCGCCATCGCCGCCGCCGGTCATGAGATCGCGTCCCATGGCTTCTGGCACGAGCGGGTGACGGGGCTCGATCGCCAATCCTTCCGTGAAGACGTACGAGCGTCGAAGCAGGCGATTGAGGATCTGATAGCAGCCGAGGTTGTCGGGTACCGAGCCCCAAGTTTTTCGATCATTCCTGGGTGGGAGTGGGCCTTCGACGTTCTCGTCGAGGAAGGTTACAGATACGACTCGAGCCTCTTTCCCATCCACCGTCGCGGATACGGTTATCCCGATTCACCAAGAATTCCCCACATCATTCAGAGACCGGCCGGACGTCTCGCAGAGTTTCCGCTCGCGACGACGAGCCTTTTTCGTTACCCAGTGCCCGCGGCAGGCGGCGGGTATCTCCGCCAGTTTCCGCTCGCAATAATCCGTCGCGCGTTTCGTGAAGCGAGCGAGCGATGTGAGCCGGCTACTTTCTATATCCATCCGTGGGAAATCGATCCGGGCCAACCCCGCCTCCCGGTGTCAGCTCTGAATCGGCTTCGGCATTATCGCGGCCTCCGCGGTGCCATGGAGCGTATCGACCTCATTCTCGAGGAGTTCGACTTTACGACGATTGCGTCATACCTACCCACGCTCGATAAAGGTGCGGCGACGTTAATGACGGCGGGCGCGGCATGACTACGCACGTCGAGGTCTTCGGCTCCGAGGAAGAGTGGGACGCCGCCACTGGCTCCGAGGAGGAGTGGGACACTTTCGCCGCGACACAGAAGGGATATACGCATTTCCACAAGCTTCGGTGGCGCACCGTCATCGAGCGCGTATTCGGTCACGAGTGCGTATATCTGGCAGCGCGTGATAAGGCGGGTAAGCTTGTTGGAATCCTGCCGCTCGTTCGCGTGCGAAGCGTGGTGTTCGGGCACTATCTCGTGTCGATGCCATTCGTCAATTATGGCGGACCTGTAGGAACGGATGCAGCGATTCGCGCGCTGGTGGATGAGGCGGTTGCAGTCGCTCGTCGCGATCGAGTCAAGTTGCTCGAGATGAGGAGCAGCGTACAAATTGATACGCCCCTGCACGTTTCGCATCGAAAAATTACAGTGGTTCTCGACCTGCCTGCCACACCTGACGAGCTGTTCAATCGCTTCAGTGCAAAGCTGCGCAGCCAGATTCGTCGCCCCCAGAAAGAGGGAGTGACAGTTGCGTTCGGTCGTGAGCAGCTCGAGCCCTTCTTCTCGGTGTTCGCGCGCCACATGCGAGACTTGGGAACGCCGACCCAATCGCTCTCATTCTTCAGAGAGATCGCAAATCAGTTTCCGGACGACTGTTCGATCGGCTGTGCTTATCTCGCGGGCCAGCCG
>Ga0193707_1000037_pt1 | contig 31923 bp, 25 predicted proteins | sample U3c2metaG_FD_143043 | JGI IMG/M metagenome (GOLD analysis project Ga0193707, IMG submission 143043) | Soil microbial communities from a riparian zone of the East river system, Colorado, United States - U3c2 | ecosystem: Environmental > Terrestrial > Soil > Riparian zone | place: USA: East River... | reverse complement strand
TTCGTCAAGCGCTACAACGGCGGCCGGCGCATCGGCGTGCTGAGCGGCTCGGGCGGCGAGTGCACGCTGGTCTCCGACGCGGCGGCCAACGTCGGGCTCGAGGTTCCTGAGCTGACGGAAACGACAAAATCGCAACTGCAAGAATCCGTGGCCGACTTCGGCAACATGAACAATCCGCTCGACGGCACCGGCGCCATGTACGACGACGAAAAGATTTTTCCTCGGCTGCTCCAGGCATTAATCGATGACGGCAACATCGACTTGGTCACGATCAACCTCGAGGCCAACGATCCTCGACCGAAGGAATTGAAGAGCGGTAACCGCTTTTGCGCAGCCATCGAAAAGGCCGCGGCATCGAGCAACAAACCGATTGCGGCTTTCAGTTCCGTTGTCGGCGGTCCGGTCGATCCCGAAATGCTAATACCGTTGCGCGAAGTCGGCGTCCCGCTCATGGAAGGCGCGGAATGCACCACGAGCACCATCCGCCATTTAGCCGAGTACTATGAGTTCCAAGAAAACCGCCTGGCAAACACGGATAAAGACACCGCGGTGCCCGCTCCTCATGCCAAACTCCCAGCTGGAATTTTACCGGCGCAAGCCGCTTTTCATCTCTTTGAGGAATTTGGCATTCCAGTCGTACCGACAGTGCTCACGCAAAACGCCGATGAAGCGGCAGCCGCCGCTGAGCCCATGGGTTTCCCTGTCGCGCTGAAGATCGAGTCGGCCGAGATCACGCATAAGAGCGACGTTGGTGGCGTGGCGCTGAAGCTTGCGAACTCCGGTGAAGTTCGCGCGGCATACGAACGAATCCTCACCGAGGTCATCCGTCGCTCTCCCGCGGCAAAGATTGATGGCGTCGTCGTTCAACGTATGGCGTCAGAAGGGATCGAAATGATTCTCGGCGTTAAACGCGATCCCCTATTCGGTCCGGTCGTGCTCTGCGGCTTCGGCGGACTTCTCGTAGAACTGCTCAAAGACGTCGCCATTGGCATCCCGCCGATTTCACGTGAGCAGGCACTCGACATGATCAAGCGACTGCGCGGTTTTCCAATATTCAGCGGCGTGCGCGGCAAACCGGCCGCAGACGTGGAAGCTTTGTGCGATTCAATCGTCGGCGTTTCTCGTCTCGCCGTCACCCTTGCCGATCAACTAGTCGGACTTGATATCAATCCGTTGATTGTTTTGCCCAAGGGACAAGGCGTCATCGCCGTCGATGCGGTCGTGGAGACTCAATGATTACGAGATACTGGCGTTCTAGGAACTCGGTAGAGCGAATCCAGGAATGCTTCGACAAGCTCAGCATGAACGGAACTTTCTTGACCATTCCGAATCTTTCTCCGCTCATCCTGAGCCTGTCGAAGGATGTTCGGAAAATGAGTCGCCAACTGACTCACTCGCTAAAAATAATTTGTTCGATAGCAAGTGCAATTTTTCTAATTCTGCTACTACCGGCTCTACTGTCGGCTCAAGCCAAGCCGCTCAAAGAAATCCGCGTGCCCTACGCCCTCGGCGGCTCGACGAGTTTTTTTTGGGTGGCGCAGCGCTCCGGCGCCTTCGAAAAACACGGACTGAAAGTCCTGCCCATCTTCATGCGTGGCGGCCGCGAGGCGGTCCAGGCGCTTATCTCGCGCGACGTCACCATGCGGCCACAGGGAAGCTCCGGAGTCATCCTCGCGTGGGCGCAAGGCGCAAAGGATCTCGTCGTTCTCGGCGCCACCGGCAACAAACTCGATTATGTCTTCGTCAGCACGTCCGCGATCAAAAAACCCGAGGATCTCAGAGGCAAAAAAGTCGCCATCAGCCAGTTGGGCGCCAGCACCGATTTCATCGCCCGCTTGGCCGTGCGCCAGCTCGGACTCAATGAAAAAGACGTGACGCTCCTTAGCATCGGCGCCCAAGGCGAGAGATGGGCCGCGCTCGCCGGCGGTCATGTCGACGCGTCGGTCTTTCAGCCGCCGATCACTCTGCGCGCGCGCAAGGCCGGCTTGCCGGTTTGGGTAGACTTCTCCAAGAGCGACTACGAATACGTTGTCGCCGGACCGGTGACACTGCGATCCTTCATAAAAAGCGATCGCGAGACGGTGATGAACTTCATGCGTGGTCTAGCCGACGGCATGGATTTTTATCGCGACGAAAAAAATAAAGGCGCGGTGCATAAATATTTGGGCGAGTTTTATAAATCCAACAACATCGACGAACTCGAAGAAACCCGCCGCGTTTACACGCAAGTCACGCCGGGTTTGCCGGTGGTCACGCTCAAAGCGATGGAGAACATGATCGCCAGCGACCGCATGCTATCGACGATGAACATCAACGGCGCCGACGTGATGGATCTATCGTTTCTGAAGCAGCTCGAAGAGGAAAGAAAAGCCAAGAAATAGTTCCGATTGTTCCAACCGTTTCAATCGTTCCAGACGTTTCGGAAACACGCAATCCGAGGTTTTGAACGACTGGAACATTTGGAACGAATGGAACGACTGGAACCGAAACCAAAGGAGGCCGAATGCCCGACTACAAAGAAATCCTTTACGAGAAGCAGCGCGGCGGTGCTTTGATCACGCTGAACCGTCCGGAGGCGATGAACGCGATCAGCCGCGGCATGATCAAAGAAATGCACGAAGCCTTGGACGAAATAGAACAGGATAAAGACGTTCGCGCGGTCGTGCTCACCGGCGCGGGACGAGCCTTCTCGGCCGGCATGGATCAGGGCAATCGCGCCGGCCGCCGCCGTGACATTCACTGGCCCTACGGCATCGTCACCGGGCAGACCGCCGCGGAAGTCATCGATTCGTGGCGTGTCGACCCGCGAAATTTTCGCCGCATGTGGGAGTTCGGCAAGCCGATTATCGGCGCGATCAACGGCTGGGCAATGGGCGCGGGCTCGTGGCTTTCACTCTTCACTCACATCACCCTCGCGTCCGAAAACGCCGTCTTCGCACAGCCTGAAGTGCGCCACGGTTCGAATACGAGCTTCATGTGGACCTTGCTAGGCGGCTACAAAAACGCGCTGCGCTATGGTCTCACCGGCGATCACATCGACGCGCAGGAAGCCCTGCGCATTGGCTTGGTTGTCAAAGTGGTGCCGCCCGATCAACTGATCGACGAATGCTTCAAGATCGTCGAGCGCATCGCTCACGTGCCGCCGGAAACCGTGAAGATCAATCTGCAGGTCGCCACGATGGGACTCGATATGATGGGACTGCGCGACGCCCTGACCTATGACAAACAGATGTCGGCGCCGGCGCACGTTATGCTGCGCGAGGAGCTACGCAAACCCTTGGATGACGCGCGCGCGAACAAAGGGATTAGGGAGTATCTGCAGATGCGCGATGGGCCATTCCAACCGGAGCCGTTCGGACCGAGAGCGAAGAAGAAGTGATGAATTGGAGTAATGGAACACTGGAGCGGTGAAGTGACAGGCACCGCGCTCCCAACCCCATACTCCATTACTCCAAAACTCTAGTACTCCAATCTTAAAATCACAGGAGCGAACCATGTCTGACTACAAAACCATTCTTTACCAGAAGCAGCGCAACGGCGTGCTGATCACTCTCAATCGACCCAACGCGTTGAACGCGATGAACGAAGAAATGATGAAGGAGCTAGATCGAGCATTGGCCGAGGCCGAGCCCGACCCAGAGATTCGCGCCGTCGTCATTACTGGCGCGGGCAGCGCGTTTTCCGTCGGCGAAGACATCAGCGCGGACGATCCGCCAACAGCATGGCCCTACGGCATTCCCGAGGGGGCTTCGCTCAATGCGACTTACAACAACTTTCGCGACGCGGATCGGAAAGATATTCTCGGGCGCCAACTCTACCGCTGGCAATATTCGAAACCGATCATCGGCGCCGTTAGCGGATGGTGTCTCGGTGCCGGATCGTGGCTCGCCCTCACCTGCCACGTAACGATCGCCGCGGATGACGCTGTCTTCGGACAGCCGGAGGTGAGACATGGAGCGAACACGGATTTTATCTGGGTCGCGCTCGCCGGCTTCAAGAACGCGCTGCGTTATTCACTGACCGGCGACCACGTTGACGCTCAAGAAGCGCTGCGCATCGGTCTGGTCAATCAAGTTGTGCCCAAAGCGGAGCTCCTGGAGACATGCTTTAAGTTCGTCGAACGCATTGCTCACGTGCCCCCGGAAACGGTGAAGATTAACTTGCATATCTCGACCCAAGGCCTTGAAATGATGGGTCTTCGCAAGGCCTGGATGCTGAACAGTGAATTGGCCGCCATGGCGCGCCTGACCAAGCGCGAGGAGTTCAATAAGCGATTGGAAGAAGCGAAGAAGAAAGGGGGGTTGGAAGCGTTTCTGCACGAAAGAGACGAGCCGTTTCAACCCGAGCCGTTTGGACCAAAGGCGAAGCGATGAAGACTGGAGTGATGGGTATTGGAGTGGTGGAGTTATGGGCACCTTCCCCACCCAATACTCCATTACTCCAACACTCCAGTACTCCAATTTAGTTTTGCCTCTTCGTTATCGCTCGCGTTAATTGCAGCCACTTATCTTCGTTTTTCTCGTACTCGGTGCTCGTCATGCCGCGCTCGGGATAATCTCGTTTGAACGGGTAATCTTTCCAAGCAACACCATAGCGAAACTGTTCCATCAGCTTTTGACCGTCGGCGCCGATGACGAAATCGGTGAAGAGCAGCGCCGCGTGAGGATGGGGCGCGTTGGCAATGATCGCCGAACCCCCGGCGTTGGCTGGTGCAACGTCGAGCGGAACCCATTCGACCGGCGCGCGGCGCTCTTTCATGACCGCCACTTGATTGCGAAAGACCACGAAGGATCCGGCGACTTCGCCTGCGGCGATAAGATCGAGAAAGCCGGCGCTCGATGCCTTAAACATTCGTATCTCTTGTGCTTGCAGCCGCTTGACGAATTCCTCGCCTTTGATTTTTATCATGGAGCCGATCACTCGGCTGGTGGAGCTCTCCGTCGTTACCGCTAGTTTACCTTTGAGTTCCGGCCGCAAAAGATCCTGAAAGTTCTTCGGCACGTCCGCCGCCGGTATCATTTTCGTATTGTAACCGAACCCCAAATACGCCTCGCGGTCGGTCACCCAGTAAACCCGCGCGCCGTCTGATTTGGTTTTCGCTTCGTCGGGATACCTCGCAAGCTCAGGTGACACATAAGGTTTGAGAATGCCGCGCTCCCGGAGCAGCATCAGCAGTCCCGGCGTGCTCTCCAATGCGTCGGCGACGAAACGTCCGGCTTGCGCCTCGTTTAACAAGCGCGGTCCCAAATCCGTGCTGCCGCCGCGGTACACGTCGATCGCGATGTCCGGATATTTCCTTTTGAACGCGTCCACCAGCTCGCGATAAACCCCGGACAACGAGGTGTACCAAACGATCTTACCTTCAGCCTTGGCGCCCTCGAGAAGTATCTGATGGCGGTCCGAACCTGTATACGCTGCCAACTCATCCAGCGTTTTTGGCCTTTTGACCTGTCCCCAACTCGATGGAGCCATTAAGACGAACATCAACAAAGCGAAACTCAAATATTTCATTTTGCTCCCTCGGATCGCAACCTTGGTCACCAACGTTTTTTGACCGCTGCAACGTTATTCTTGTTCGGGAGTTAATATCTCATGACTGAAGCGGTCACGGCAATTGAACGCCAAGAATTTGGCGCAAAAATCATCGTTCGCAGAGAGGAGAAAGTTGACAGCCGGACGCGAATCGGACTATGACGATTCCGATAGAGTCATCGAAGTTCCATGAAAGCTGTCGTGCGAATTGTGATAGCGCTTTCCCTCTTGTGGGGCTGGCCAGGCTCCGGAGCGCGGGCACAAGACGATCTCGTCGCCAAGGCGCAAAACGAACGGGAGCTGGTCGTCTATGGCACAGCTCTCGCCGCTCAATTTGAAAAATTCGCCGAGCCCTTCAGGCGCCGCTATCCGTTCATCAAAACCCAATATTCCCGCACCACCGGCGAAGCGCTAACTTCGAAGATTCTGCGCGAGGTTGCGGCGCGCCAGCTCAGCGCCGACGTCGTGCTGATCAATAACTACACGCACCGAATCTTCATGAAGAAAAATATTATCACCGCATATTCGCCGCCGACTGCGGGAAATTTTCCACCGGGGTTTATCGATAAGCAGGGCTATTGGGTCGGATTTTACTTGGTTCCTTACGCGATCACCTACAACACGAAGCTGGTGCCGAAAGCCAGCGCGCCGAAATCCTTCGATGATCTTTTGAATGCCAGGTGGAAGGGCCGCATCTCTTTGGAACGAGAAGAGTACCTGGTCACACAGGCGCATATGCAATATCTCGGACAACAAAAGGCAATTGAATATTTCAAGAAGCTAGCGCAGCAAGACCTGATGCTTGTCAACGGGCATAGCAACCAGGCGATGTTCTTAACCGCCGGCGAGTTTCCTATCATCATCTATAGCGATATCGCCAGAAGAATTGAAGAAGAAGGGCGCGCCCATCGACTGGGTCAGAGCCGAGCCGCATATCACCGTACTTGTATCAGGGGCGATCACGCGCGAAGCGCGCCACCCTGCCGCCGCCCGGCTGTTCATGAATTATCTTGCTTCGGACGAAGGCCAGAAAGAAGTTCTTGGTGTCGACAAACCGCCGGCGCTGCCCAAGTTTCAACCGGAGTATCTGCGCGGCGTCAGCCTTTTCCCCGCCGATTGGACGCTGTCCGATAGCTATGAAGAGTACAACAAGACTTACCGGGAGATCTTCTGGAAAGGTCAATGACGCACGAATCGAATATGCCCACGCCCCGGCTAGACGCTCCGAGCGAAAGGAGACGAGAACATGAAGTGTATTAGCTTTATCATCTTGGCTCTTCTACTGGTGTCACCTGGAGCCCGGGCGCAAACGCGCAAGCCTGCGACGATCGCCGAGCTGGCGGCCTACCGCGGCGCCGATCGCGAAGCCCTGCTTTACGCCGGAGCAAAGTCCGAGGGTAAAATAACTTGGTACACGTCTCTCGCCGGCGACTCGTACAAAGAGCTGGTCAAAGCATTCGAAACTAAGTATCAAGGCGTCAGAGTCGAATCGTACCGCGCCGCCGGCGCCGAATTGGTCGTGCGCTTACAGGAAGAAGGCAAAGCGCGGCGCAACATCGCAGATACCATCGAGACCACCGAAGGAAGCCTGATATTTTTGCGCGATGAAAAATTGCTCCGGCCTTATGATTCTCCGCAGCTGGATAAATATCCGGAGGATGGCAAGGAGCGCGCCGATAAAAACCTCGTGTATTGGGCGCTCGCCAGGGAGTCGTATATCGGGTTGACCTACAACAAGACGCTCGTGCCCAAAGAAGCTGTGCCGAGAAATTTCGACGGCTTGTTGCACCCGCAGCTCAAAGGAAAAATGGGCATCAGCATCGGCCAGACGAGCGACAAGGTTATCGGCGCCATGCTCAAGACCCGAAGCGAGGAATTCGTCAAGAAACTCAAAGCGCAGGAGATGAAGCTTTACTCCATCGATGCTCCGGCGCTGGTCAACAACATCGCGGCCGGAGAGATCGTCGCCTCTCCGGCGATATTTCAAACTCACACTTTGCTGGCGGCGTCAAAAGGCGCGCCGGTGGAGTGGGTTCCCATGGACTTGGTGCCGACAAACGTCGGTAGCGCGGCGGTTGCCGCAAACCCGCCTCATCCTCACGCGGCGCTGCTGATGGCGGACTTTCTGCTAAGCGCCGACGGGCAGCAAGTACTGGAAAAATACTACTACGGCAGCGGCGCAAAGGATTATGGATTTAAGAAATGGCGCCCCGAGCACGGACTAACGACCGATCAGTACGAGAAAGAGCTCGAGCGTTGGGACAAGCTTCTGCACTCGATCACGCGTAAATAAATAAATTGATCATGACGATTTGAGGTACACGAGATGGAGGAACGAAATGGATAATCTTCGCATCATCGACGCCGACGGACATGTCCAAGAGCGGGACGCCAACTGGCAGGAGATCTTGGAGCTGCCCTACAGAAAGCATGCGCCCAAAATGATCGCCGGTCCCGACGGCAAGGAGCAACTGCTGTTAGAGGGAAAAATCTGGGCGAAGCCCTCGGGCACCGGCCTCGGCATCGGCACCGCGCCATACAGCCGCAGGCCGCAGAAAACTACCGGGATGTTCGACCCGATTCAGCGTATCAAAGACATGGATCTCGAAAATATCGACACCGCAGTAAACTTCGGCACCACTGTGTTTCTTAGCTTGCCATTCCTCGAAAACCACGATCTCGCCTGTGCCATCGCCCATGCCTACAACACTTGGCTTGACGGCTACTGCAAGACCAACCCGAAGCGTTTGAAAGGCGTGGCCCTGGTCGCCATGCAGGAGCCCAAGGAAGCCGTCAAGGAGCTCGAACGCTGCGTCAAAGAATTGGGTTTTGTTGCCGTCGCCACTGCCGCGCATTCAGCGGGACGGAATTTGGATCATCCTGATTTCTATCCTTTCTACGCTAAGGCAGAGGATCTCGGCGTTCCCGTGTGCGTTCATGTCGGTTCCGGCAGGCCGGCGGCCGCCGCTGATCGCTTCGATAACGCATTTTTCGTCCACGCGACTACCCACGCTTTTGAGCAGATGATCGGTGTCATGTGCATCGTGGGCGGCGGTATTCTCGAGCTTTATCCCAAACTGAAAGTCGCTTTTCTCGAGGCCGGTGCCGGCTGGGTGCCCTACTGGATGGAACGTTTGGATGAGCATTACGAATACCTCCAGCCGACCGTGCCCCTGATAAAAAAACCGCCGAGCGAGTACATGCGCAGCGAGCAGGTCTACTATTCGTTCGAACCCGACGAACATACCTTGAACTTCGTCATGGATTTCATCGGCGAAGATCGTCTGGTCTTTGCTTCCGACTACAACCACGGCGACAGCAAATTTCCCCATACCGTGGAATCAGTCACCGAACGTAAAAATCTGAGCGCAAGCCAGCTGCGCAAACTTATGTGCAACAATGCGGCACGGCTATACAACATCTAAGACGAGATCCTTCGCTTTGCCAGACTGTGTAAAAAGTCTCAACCTTAGTTTTAGTATGAATGAGGAAGGGAGAGCAAGAATTTTGTTCATCTAAGACGAGATCCTTCGCTTTGCTCAGGATGACACCTGTCTCGCGTGTCATTCTGAGGCGAAGCCGAAGAATCTCGGCCGGGTGTGGCGGCAACCAGCAACTTCTGCTTACCGACAAACCAGGAATCCGTAGAAATGAATAAAATCTCATTCTTATTGATCGCTTCTTTGGTCACTATCCATTGCGGCGATTACGCCAGCGCGCAAGACAAACCCCTCAAGAAGTTTCGCTGGGGCGTAACTTCGCTCTCGGCGTCGCAGTGGATTCCGTGGATCGCTAAGGACGCAAAACTTTACGAAAAATACGGCTTGGATGCCGAGCTTGTCCTGCTGCGTGGATCGGGGCAATCGGCTCAGGCGATCATCGGCAACAGTATTCTCGGTGCCCCGTGCACTTTGACGACCGTGATGAGCGCGGATTTGAGCGGCGCAGATCTCGTCACCTTGGCGCACACCGTGGCCGGCGTGCAGAGCAAATTGCTGGTGCGTCCCGATATCAAAAAGCCGGAGGATCTACGCGGCAAAAGAGTGGCGGTTTCCGGCTTTGGCTCTTTGGGAGATTTTCTTGAGCGCTACATCATAAAGAAATACGGCCTTGAGCCTGGACGGGATGTCGTGATGCTTTCCATCGGAGCCCAGCCCGACAGAATTCAGGCGTTGATCAACGGCGTAGTCGATGCTGCCGATCTCTCTCATCCCGCGGATACCCAAGCCGAACGCAAAGGATTTAGAATCCTGTGGGACGCTAAACAGGAAGTTGCCTATCCGTCCATGTCGATTGTCACGCGGCGCAAATGGGTTGCTGAAGACCGCGACACGGTGATGCGTATGGTCAAGGCGCACGTCGAAGCGATCCACTACTTGAAGGCCAACAAGGATTTCAGCATGAAGGTCTTGGGCAAGTATCTAAAAACTAACGATCGAGAATTGCTCGAAAGCTCCTACGAGATTTACCGCAAAGACTTCATTTCAGTTCCCTATCCGATCACGCAGGGGCTCCAACCGACCTACGAGTATGTCGCGGCGCAACGCCCCGAGATTTGGAATCAGAAGCCGGAAGCGTTCATGGACTCCAGCTTCATCGCCGAGCTGGAAAAAAGCGGGTTCATCAAGAATCTAGCCACAGGAACACGGTAATTGAAAACCACTGGCGATGGAGTAATGAGAATGGAGCGCTGGAGTATTGGAGCCAGTGAGTAATGGGCGGCCCTCTTCCAACCCAATACTCCATTACTCCAGCACAGCAATTTTTCCCACGGAGGATCTCATGAGCAACATCAGCGGTCGTTACGCCGTCGTCGGCGTCGCTGAAACGAAAGTTGGCAAGCGCCCGGATGCATCGACGCATTCACTGCATCTCGAATGCATCAAGGCATGTCTGGACGACGCCGGCATAAAGGCGTCCGACGTCGACGGCTTCATCACCAACCAGCCGCTCAATGACGCGCACCGCAGTTACGCCGTCAGGATGGCGAATATGGCGCGGATGCACCCGAACTACGCTACCGACTTGGCGCTCGGCGGCGCGACGCCGATTGCCATGGTCCAGAACGCGGTCATGGCCATCGAAGCCGGCATGGCGAACACCGTCATGTGCGTGCACGCGCGTAAACGCGGCACACCCGATCCTTCGCCGGGTAATCCGATTCGCCACGGCGATGAGCACTGGGAAGAGCCCTGGGGCCATTTCTCCGCCGTTGCCAATCATGCTTTTGCGGCGCAGCGGCATATGTACGAATTCGGCACCACCAGTGAAGATTTGGCACACGTCGCCGTCGCGACGCGCAAGCACGCTTGCATGAACAACAACGCCACCATGCGCAAGCCGATGACGATCGCCGATCATCAAGCGTCGCGCTTTATCTGCGAGCCGCTGCGCCTATTCGATTGTGCGCTGGAATCCGACGGCGGCGGCGCGGTCATCGTCACCAGTGCCGAGCGCGCCCGCGACTTTCCGAAGAAGCCGGTGGCGATTCTCGGCATGGGACAGCACCATCCGCACTTCAGTTTGATGGACGCCCCGAGCCTCACCACCCTGGGCGGCAAAAAGTCTTCGGAGCTCGCCTACAAGATGGCAGGACTTAACCCCAAGGACATGAACTTCGCGGAAATTTATGACTGCTTCACGATCACAACGATGATCACGCTGGAAGACTACGGGTTTTGCAAAAAAGGCGAAGGGAAAGACTTTGTCAAGAACGGCCGCATCGAAGTCGGCGGTGAATTACCGGTCAATACCCACGGCGGATTACTTTCACAAGCGCACATCGAAGGCATGCTGCATGTCACCGAAGCCGTGCGCCAACTGCGCGGCAACGAAGTCGAACCTGAGCGCCAGGTGAAAAACGCCAAAGCCGGCATCGTCAGCGGCCACGGCGGCAGCCTGTGCATGCACGCCAGCTTAATTTTGGGGGCACTATGAGCGAAACAAGCGACAAACGTGGCAGAGCGATCGCTAGGGTTAAACCTTTTCTCGAAGAGCTCGAAGCCAAGCCGTTTTGGGCGAATCTGCGCGAGCATAAACTCACCGCCCAGCGCTGTAACGCCTGCGGCAAATTTTTCACCTTTCCGCCGCAAGGTTCTTGCCCGCACTGCCTGTCAACCGACTATGAATGGAAACAGTTGAGCGGCAAGGGCACAGTTTATTCGTTCGTCAATTACCACCGCGCTTGGCATCCGTCCTACGAGGGCAAGACGCCTTATAACGTCTCCTTAGTCGATCTCGACGAAGGCCCGCGCCTGATCTCAAACGTCATCGAATGCCCGACGGAGCAAGTAAAGATTGGCATGCCGGTCCAAGTGGTGTTCGAGGATAACGAAGATTACACCCTGCCGAAGTTTCGCCCGGCGTAAAATATTCGGAAGGATTGAGTCCCTTTGTAGGAATGCGAGCCGCGCAGCGGCCTCTTGGCGGACTTGAAATGGTCTTTTTGGCGGTCTGCTCTTATCGAACACTACGCTTCGATGAATCGCCTCGTTTCCACGAGACTTAGACTCGTGACTAACGTGCCGTCGAGAGTTTCCCGTCACTGGATCGGTAGCCGTAGCCGATACGCCAGTGGAAATATCCAACAACCTGTCCGTCCTTTTTGAGGGTTTCCTTGGCGACGTCGCCCATTCGCTCGAAGTATTGCGCAAGAGCCGGGTCCGCAAGTTTTTTACGATCAAAATCAACCATTATAAAATTTCTGCCCAACGCCTTAGAGCACGGCAGCCAGAACTCCCACATCAGGCTTCGGCCGCCAAAGAAATGAGGACCTCCGGTATTGCGAGCGCCGTCACGGTCGGTAAGGTCATAGAAGCTTGTTTCACTTGATATCATGTATTTGTCCATGCCGACGATGATCGGCTCCCGTCCTGTCTCATTCTCAAGAGCACTCTCAATCTGACCGACTCTGTCCCCCAGGAGACGCCACGCCCCGAACGCACGTTTCGCCGACATCGGAGCGCCGGGTAATCCTATAGAGAAATAGTAGAACATTCCGCCATAGGTGAGGAGCAGGACGACGATCGTTGGCAGCCAGGATCGCCGGATGAGTCGCGTCAAAGGTGCTGTCACTTCACCGATGTGAGGAACCATATCCGCGGCCACCATCGGAATAGCCGCCAGCAAGACCGGGCCGGTCCAATGAAGCTTCGAGTCACTGAATAGGCTATGAATGACGAATACAGCCAACGGCACTACGGTGAAACTGAGCAGCCACAGGCGTTGCTTGCGTTGCCCGTAGGCATGATGAGATCCGGTAATTCCTACGACCCTGTCAGGCAGAAACATTTTACCCACGGCCAGCAATCCAACCGGCGTGAGCACCAGCAAGACCGAAGCAAATATCAAATGAAGAGAAAAATCACGAGCGCCCGACCAGCGGCTTGGGCCCTGAAACGCAAACGACGCCCATCCGTTCTGCATATTCCAGAAGAGCACCGGTGAAAAGAGCATCGCGCCGACGATCGCAGCAAGAAAAGGTTGCGGGCGGAGTAACCACCGCCGAGAGTGCCGGTCGATAAGCACGAATGTCAAAGTGCCAAGGCCCAAGAGCGCGACGGTGTATTTCGCCAGCATGCCGAGTCCGATGCATAAACCCACCCCCCACCACGCTCGCCGGTTATCAGCAACCAGTGCGCGTTCCAGAAAATAGAGGCAGCCGGCCCAGGCCGCGTACAGTGGCGCATCCGGCGTGATGAAAAAGCCCACTCCGAAATAGATCGGCAATACGACCAAAAGTAAAACACAACGAAATGCCGCTGCCCGGTCACACAGGTTCACGGTCAGCCGGAACATGAAGATGGCAGCAATAATCAACGCGAGAACAGCCGGCAGACGAACGGAAAATTCGGAATCGCCGAATAGGGATGTGGAAAGCCAGATGAGCCACGCCACCATTGGCGGATGATCGAGGTAGCCGATATCCAGATGTTGCGCATAGTTCCAATAGTAGGCCTCCTCTGGAATCACGTTTATCATCCCCAGGAAGACGATCTTGAGCAGCAGGACATACGCGACGATGACGACCGTGGTCACGCGCCATCGGGTGCGATGGACATCGCCCGCGTCCGGCCTGCTAAACACAAACAGGACGGCACCGACGAAAAGCAATGCGGCTGAGATCAATGCCGCGCTCATGATGGCGGCGCCGGCGGCCCATTGCCAGTTTTCGATGACCATCGAGAAAATCGCGCTGCGAAGCAAAAGCACGAGCAGGAATACCATGGCAAATCGTCCATAGAGGCGCCACGGCGAAGTCCCGCTTGATCTGACGAAGGTCGTGAAGACCTTGCGGCCGGCCAATCCGTAGTAGCCAAGTGTCGCGGCGAAAAAGCTGCCGATTTGGCAAAAGATCGGGTTCACCTGCGTAGCGAGAAGGATCTGGAACAAAAAAAGATCCAGGAGCAAAGCCAATAGGCCGGAAACGGCGAGATGCGGATCTGACCCAACTGGGACTGTGCCGCCGGAAAGAGCGACGAGTTGCGACAGAAAAATTCGCACCTGGCGAATACCGAATTTGGACCTGCCGGAAACCCGATTTTGAAATACAATGGGCACCTCGATCACGCGCAATGAATCATCCCCTCGAGCGAGGATCTCCAGAGCGATTTTGAAACCGGACATGCCGCGAGCCCGCTTAAGCAAGATCTCACGCCGCACGGCGAAAAATCCGGACAACGGATCTTTTACACTCACCAGCGGCGTGACCAGCATCGTCGCCGCCCGGGAAACCAACCATCTCGACCATGGCCAGTCCAACATCGAGCCGCCGCGAGCGTACCGGCTTGCAACCGCCATGTCATATGTGCCGTCCAGCAATGGCCGGACAATTTGCGGGATCATTTCGGGAGGATGACTCAGGTCCGCGTCGAGGACCACAACAAACTCGCCCCGGGCCGAATCGGCAGCCGCGATGATATCCCCAGCCAGACCCTGTTTCGCGTCCGATTGAATCAACCGAACCGGGTGACCGGCGGTCCACTGTTGAACACCATCCTGGGTTCCGTCCTTGGAGCCACCGTCCACCACCAACACCTCGGCCGCCAGTCCGTTATTTTCAATCACCGCCAACGTACGAGCTAGAAGGGGCGCAATATTGTCCGCTTCATTTAGCGTCGGGATTAGGATCGAAACCGTGGGTATTCGATTTTGATTCATTGTGTCATGGACCTGATTGGGCTCCCCGTCCATTCAGCAACGCTAACATAGCTGCGGACGTGAAAGAATGCCAAGGCGCCATTTTCTCAACGCTCTATTTTTTGATCTTTTGCTACTTGATCGCCTGAGCGTTCTCGAGCTCTTCAATTCTCTTCTTGCTAAAGCCCAAAATCTCACCAAATATTTGTTGGTTATGCGCGCCGATCCACGGCGCCGGACGCGCGGCGCTGGCGGCCGATAGCGAAGGTATGCCGGGCAGACCATGATGCGTAGTCTTGCCCCACGGTGGTGCTTCGGTTTCGACGATATGGCCGCGCGCGTGCAAATGAACATCGTGAAACAAATCCTCGCCGGAAGATGGGATACCCGCGGCGACGCCAGCTTCCTGGAGCAAACGAAACACTTGTTTCGCAGTGTACTTACGGGTCCATCGCGAAAGGTGTTGATCGAGCTCCTGATGATGCTTCCTGCGGTCGCCAGCGCTGGCGAAGCGCGCGTCTCCGGCCCACGACGATTGGCCGATGATATTGGCCACGCGGCGCCATTCTTCGTCGCCGGCGCAAGCGATGATAATCCAGTTGTCCTCGCCGCGACATGGATAACAGCCGTATGGCGCATACGCCTCCCCGAGAATTTCATCATAACCCATGGCGTCCCACTCGTTGCTGTTGACCGTGTAGTCGAGAATCGCCGGTCCCATCATCGAGCCCTGCGCTTCGAGCATGCCGGCTTCGATGAACTGCCCTTTGCCGGTGCGCGCTTGGTATTCCAGCGCGGCGAGCACCCCGAGCGCCATGGTTACCGATCCCACGCGATCGGGCCAGGCGATCTTGCAGCGCGTCTCCATCGGCGAGTCCGGATAACCCCACAGGCGCATGATTCCCGTGTATGCGAGCAACTGCCAGCCCCACGCGACCCAAGGCTTGAGCGGTCCGGCGAGACCCCAGCCCGGCATGACTACTTGCACGATGCCCGGATTGATTTCCTGTAGAACGTCGAAACTGAAACCCAACCTTTCCAAGACACCCGAGCTGAAATTGTCCACGACAACATCGGATTTCGCGACTAGCTGCCTGAACAATTCTTTTCCTTCAGGGTTGCGCAAGTTGAGAGTGCAGCCGAGCTTCGCGCGGTTCATGCAGGCGTGCACCGCCGCTTCACGTTCCTTGCTTGGAATCGTACCGGTCTCGATCTTGACCACTTCCATGCCGTAGTACGCGAGCAGTTCAGTTCCCAACGGACCGGCGTATTGTTGAGTCAAATCAGCCATGCGTAGCCCGGACAGCATCGGCCGTCGCGCTTCTGCTTCATCACACTGGGTTCTCGGAACGTTGGCGTCTAATTTCTCAAGCTCGGCAAGAATCTCCTTTCGATGCTGATCGAGCAGCGGCGCCGGACGGCTCACGCGCATAGGCGTGAGTGACAGTCGCATCGGCGCGCCCGGTGCTTTGTACTTGCCGATCACCGGATGCTCGATCTCTTGCAGCCATTCGCGCTCGCGATTTTGCCGGCAGTTGACGAATTCTCCTATCGTGTTCAATGGCGCCGCGGCGAGATGGCGCCCTTGCGCCTGATTGGCGAAATCGTCGGCGTTGAATTGACCGATAAAATTGGCGAACGCGTTGGCCACTTCATCGGAGTGCGCGTCTCGGTAACGCGGGTTCTCCCATTCCGGCCCGGCGAGGGACTTATCGGTCATCCAATTCTGTGCGAACTCTTTCCACATATGCGGCATGTTCGTCGTGAAATGAACATATCGCCCGTCCTTACACCGATAGATGTTCGTGCCGGCGCCCCCGTAAGCTTTCGCCCCGGGACGGCGCTCCAACCGATTCTCGCGGCTATAGCGCGCAATCGAGCTGCTGTTGGCGAACGTCAACGCTTCTTGCAGTGATATGTCGATGCGCTGGCCGGCGCCGGTTTCCCGAGCGTGGCGAATGCCGGCGAGGGCCAACATCGCCGCCATCGAGCCCGCCATCTGATACGCGAGATGACTCGGCGCGGTGCACTGACCCTTTGTGTCATCACCCTGGCCGTAAAGAAAACCGCCGGTGGCGTTGGCGATCGCGTCGCTCCCCTTGTAATGACGGTACGGTCCAGTGCGCCCAAACGGCGTAAGTGAAACTATCACCAAGAGCGGGAAGTTTTTTTTGAACCGCGAGTCGTCGAAACCGAACTTTTCCAGATAACCGAGCGGCGTCGCCTCCAGGAAAAGATTCGCTGTAGCCAAAAGCTTGGTTAAAGTGTCTCGGTCGGTTTCGCGTTCGAGATCGAGCGCAATACTGCGCTTGTTCGTGTTGGCGTGAATAAAAGTGAGGCTGCGCTCCAGATGCGCGATATTGCCTGCAAACGGCGGAAGCATACGATTCGGATCGCCGTCCGGCGGCTCGACCTTGATCACGTCGGCGCCGAGATCGGCCAACCAGCGTGTCGCGTAGGACGCGGGAATGTCGCCAAGCTCAATGACGCGGAGATGGCCTACAGCGGAATCATTGTTGTAAGTTTCTGCCAACTGACACCTTCCTGCCTAATGCGGAGAATTCTATTCCACCACAAAGAGCACGAAGTTTAGGGATATAAAAATCCGAAACCCCTTCTGCACTTCGTGGTAAAATATCCGGCACTTGGCTTACTTGCTCAGATCGACGAGCACTCGGCCGCGAACACCGCCTTTTAGAATCGCATCGATCTGCGGATTCAATTCTTCAAGTGAAACTTCCGTTACGATGCTCGAAAGATCGATCTTCCAATCGCCGGCAAGCTTGCTCCAAGCCATTTGGCGGGCCCGCATAGGAATCTCCACGGAATCAACGCCAAGCAAGCTCACACCGCGCAGAATAAACGGAAAGACGTTCACGTTGAGGTCGGCTGACATAGCGTTGCCGCAGGCGGCCACGAGGCCGCTGTACTTAGCCGTTTTGAGTGCCGTCGCGAGAATATTTCCGCCGACCGTATCGACGACACCGGCCCAGCGCGGTTTTTGCAACGGCCGCCCGGAAGTATCATTCGCTTCTTCTCGGGAGATGATCGTCTTAGCACCGAGGCCTGTGAGAAAATTATGCTCGCTCGATTTTCCGGTCGCCGCGACAACGTTGAATCCCAGCTTTGCCAGTATCGCCACGGCAATGCTGCCGACGCCGCCGGTGGCGCCGGTCACCAGCACTTCGCCTGAATCCTTCGTCAAGCCGCTGGCCATCAAGCGGATGATGCACAACGCCGCGGTGAGACCGGCAGTGCCGTGACTCATGCTTTCTTTCAGCGACAAGCCTTGCGGCAATTTTGTCGCCCAAAGGGCCGGCACACTGATGTATTGGCCGAAACCGCCGGAGGTGTTCATGCCGAGATCGAAGCCCGTAACGGTAACTTGATCGCCGACGGCAAAGAGTTTTGTCGTGGAGTCAACCACGACGCCGCCGGCATCGATTCCCGGCGTGTGCGGATATTTTCTAGTCACTCCCTTGTTACCGGTCACCGACAACGCGTCCTTGTAATTTAAAGATGAATATTTGACTTCAATAATAAGTTCTCCGGCCGGCAAATCGTTCATCGCGCGCTGGCGAATCTCGCGCACAAACGTTTTTTCCGGCGTCTCGGATACGACCATTGCTTTAAAAGTCTGCGGTAAAGCCATGCGTTGACTCCTAATCTCTGATAATTTCTTCACTCAAGCGGTACCGAATCTCCAGGCAAACTGTCAAGGGCTGGACGGATTTGATTTAGTACTGCCCGTTTGAACTTGAACATTCCATACCTTGAACCCCCGCCAAGCGGAGCAGAATAGTCTGCGAATACTTGCAATAGACCCGATCTTCGGTGCAAATAGAGTTGGAGGAATTTAGTATGGCAACCGACCCGGGCGCAGGACTTGCCGGTATAACCGCCGGCCACACGGCAATCGCCACGGTGGGCAAAGAAGGCAAAGGCCTTACCTACCGCGGCTATTCGATCCACGATTTAGCCGAACATTCGACGTTCGAAGAAGTCGCTTATCTGCTCATCTACGGGCGCTTGCCCAAGCAAGCCGAGCTCGATGAATACAAGGTCAAACTACGCGGCATGCGCGGCCTGCTCGCACCGTTGAAAACCGTGCTCGAGCTGATTCCCCGCAGCACCCATCCGATGGATGTTATGCGCACCGGCTGCTCCATGCTCGGCACGCTCGAGCCCGAAGGCCCCGGCCACGACCAAGTCGCCGTCGCCAACCGGTTGACCGCCTGTTTCAGCGCAATGTTGCTCTACTGGCATCACTTTCACACGGACGGCCACCGTCTCGACACCGAAACCGACGACGACAGCACCGCTGGTCATTTTCTTCATTTGCTACATGGCAAAAAGCCCGACGAGCTGCACCGGCGCGCCATCGATGTATCGCTGATTCTTTACGCCGAACATGAGTTCAACGCCTCGACGTTCACCGCACGTACCATCGTTTCTACTCTGCCCGATTTTTATTCGGCCGTTACCGGCGGCATCGGCGCCCTGCGCGGACCGCTGCACGGCGGCGCCAACGAAGCGGCCATGGAGTTGATCGAACAGTTTGCAAACGCGGACGAGGCCGAAAAGGGACTGATGGATATGCTCGCCGCCAAAAAACTCATCATGGGTTTCGGCCACCGGGTTTACAAAATTTCCGACCCGCGTTCCGACGTCATCAAGGCCTGGTCTAAAAATCTTAGTAAAGCGCAGGACGATAGACGCCTTTTTCCGATCTCCGAGCGCCTCGAGCAAGTCATGCGCCGTGAAAAAAAGATGTTCCCGAATCTGGATTTTTACAGCGCCACCGCCTATCACTTTTGCGGCATCCCGACGGCGATGTTTACGCCGCTCTTCGTCATCTCGCGCATCACCGGTTGGGCGGCGTCTGATACGGCCCAACGCCGAATACGTCGGCCCCGATCCGCGTCCGTTCGTGCCGATCAACAAAAGATAGGGGCCGTTCGAAGTTCAACGTTCAAGGTTCAAAGTCCCCTTCTCCGCCCTTGAACTTTGAACCTGGAACCTTGAACGGCATTGAAGGCTTTCATGAGCGCAGAGGTTTCAAACATTCGTCCTGAACCGGATAAAATCTTGGTCGAGTTAGCCGACTACGCAGCAAGCTACACACCAGACAGTCGCGAAGCCATCGACACCGCGCGTCACAATCTCATGGACACGCTGGGCTGCGGTTTGCTCGCCTTGCGCTACCCCGATTGCGCCAAGCATTTAGGACCTGTGGTTCCCGGCGCGACGTTGGTCAATGGCGCCCGCGTGCCCGGCACCGATTGGCAACTCGATCCGGTGCAAGCTGCGTTCAATATCGGCGCGATGATCCGCTGGCTCGATTTCAACGATACCTGGCTCGCCGCCGAATGGGGGCATCCGTCGGATAATCTCGGCGGCATTCTCGCGCTTGCCGATTATCTCACCCGCACTAAACAGAAAGCGTTTACCGTGGGCGATATGTTGATTGCGATGATCAAGGCGCACGAAATTCAGGGAATCCTCGCGCTGGAGAACAGTTTCAACCGCATCGGTCTCGATCACGTGTTGCTCGTGCGCGTGGCTACGACGGCGATCACCACTGCCATGCTCGGTGGCACGAAGGAACAAATCATCAGAGCGCTCTCCAACGCATGGATTGATGGCGGCGCTCTGCGGACGTATCGACACGTGCCCAACACCGGCCCCCGCAAATCATGGGCCGCGGGGGACGCCACCAGCCGCGGGGTGCGTCTGGCGCTGATGGCCATGCAAGGCGAGATCGGCTATCCGTCAGCGCTGACGGCGAAGAACTGGGGCTTCTACGATGTGCTTTTCAAAGGCAAGCCATTACTCCTCGGCCGCCCGCTTGGTTCTTACGTGATGGAAAACGTTCTGTTCAAAATTTCCTTTCCCGCCGAGTTCCACGCCCAAACCGCGGTAGAATGTGCGCTTCGGCTTCACGACACGGTGCGAAATCGACTGGATCAAATCGATAGAGTGGTCATCACCACCCAGGAGTCGGCGATCCGCATCATCGACAAGTCTGGACCTCTGCATAATCCCGCCGATCGCGACCACTGCATTCAATACATGACCGCCGTAGGTCTGATCTTCGGCGAACTGACGGCGGACCACTACGAAGACGCCGTCGCCCGCGATCCGCGGATCGACGCTTTGCGCGGGAAAATGCTCTGCGTCGAAGATCCGGCGTATTCCACGGACTATCTCGACCCGCAAAAGCGCTCGATCGCCAACGCCGTTCAAGTTTTTTTCAAGGACGGTACGAGCAGCAAGAAGATCGCCGTCGAATATCCGATCGGCCATCGCCGCAGGCGCGCCGAAGGCATGCCGCTGCTGGTGAAAAAATTTGCGGCGAATTTGGCGTCGCGTTTCGCGCCCCAACAGTGTGACGCGATTCTGCGCCTTTGCGCGGATCCCGACACCCTCGCTGCCACGCCCGTGGACAAATTTACCGATATGTTTGCGCTGCAGCCGTGACGCCAAGCGATCCGTAAGCATACTGCCTCGCGGATAAAATCAAGAATCACTTTAACTAACCTGAGGTGATACATGAACCCACGACAAACGCTCAAAGGACTTCTCAAGCGCAACCGCCTTCTCGTCGCGCCCGGCTGTTTTGACGGCCTTTCGGCTCGCCTCGTCGAAGAAGCGGGTTTTGAAGCGGCCTATCTCAGCGGCGGCGCCGTGGCACGCAGCATGGGCATTCCCGACATCGGTCTCGTGACCATGTCGGAATCGATCGAGCGCGCGGTACAGGTTGTTTCGGCGACAAATATTCCGATCATCGCCGACGCCGACACCGGCTATGGCAATGCGGTGAATCTCGTCCGTACAGTCCGCGAGTTTGAGCGAGCCGGTGTGGCGGCCATCCATATCGAAGACCAGATCACGCCCAAGCGTTGCGGGCATCTGGACGGGAAAGAAGTGATAGCGTTAGCTGAAATGGAAAAGAAGTTGGAAGCGGCTCTCAAGACCCGTGCCGATCCGGATTTTTGTATCATTGCGCGCACCGACGCGCGCGGCGTGTACGGCTTCGATGACGCCATAGCGCGAGCTCGGGCATTTGCAAAGCTTGGCGTTGACGCCGTCTTCGTCGAAGCGCCGCAGTCGGAAGAAGAGTTAGCCGAAATCCCGCACCGGCTGCCCGGCGTGCCGTTGCTGGTCAATGTTTTTAAAGGGGGCAAGACACCGATGCTACCGATGCAAAAATTGGAGGGGATGGGTTACCGCATCGCCATTTATCCCTCGGAAACCCAGAGAGCGGCGATTCACGCCATGCGTCACGTGCTCGCTACGCTCAAGCGCGACGGCACGACCGAATCGATTGACGACGCGCTCACGACTTTTAAAGAACGGGATCAGATTGTCGGCTTGGATGACTGGCAGAATATCGAGCGTGTCTATATGGCGGTGGATCCGGCGAAGTCCTAACGCCCCTGCTTCTGCTGTCGCTCTTGCAATCCTTTCAGCAGCCGCTCCGCCGTCTCGATATTTCTTTTAGCACCCTCGTGATTGGGGTCGTACTGTAACACGCTGCGCCACTCGCTGATCGCCGCGGCTAGTTTTTCTCGCGGTACAGCCTGATGCCTTGGTTGTAATGCTGCTGCACCAATCGCCCCCTAACATTCCCGAGCAGTGACGATACCGCGCTGTCTTTAGGGCTGAGTTTGGCGAGTTGTGTTAACGCGGCGAACGAGTCCGTCAGCTTGTTCTGCTCCGACAAAGTTTTCCCCTGCTGCAATAGCACCGCTCGCTTGAGATCCGTGGCTTCGGTACCGGGCAAATTCACGAGCGCCGGTAGTGTTGTGATATCGACCGAAGCCAATCTGCACCAACAACGGAAAAGTGACGCGCCACGCCTTCGAACGGGAAAATTTTCTTGAGTCGGGGCAACCCGTAAGATAACCAACAATGGCTTCCTGGACGACCGCCACGTAGATCCATTGCGGCACGAGCCTTTCATAGGGATCGATCCAAATCCTCGGAAAGAAATCCCAGCGCTCCTTGGCAATGGCATAACCGTTATCGCCGGTGCGGCAACAGAGCTCGCGGATGGCCGCCCAAGACGCTTTTTCCACTTCGCGGTCGGGCGAGAGGCGTCTCGTCGTTATCGAGTCCATCAAACAGAGGAGCGCATGCTCGAACAATCTATGCTGCTAGCATATCCCGATGGCGATAGCGACCCAGCCCTCTGACGGGCGTGGAAAACAAATGGCAGGGCGCATCGGCGTAGTCGTTACTTACGAAGCGGCGTCGGTAACCGCGACTGTGCGTAGCGCCACCATGAAACCTCTGGGAAACTTGCATTTTACACGGCCTTCTGATGCTAGTAGGGTCATTGTCATGGAACGCGCTGCGATCAAGAGAATCGTTCTGGTCCTGGTTTGGATCCTGCCCCTGTTAATTCAAAACTGTTCCTTCGATCTTCCGAACGGAACCGGCGAGACGATTTCAGTCGGCATTCTAAACGGCGGCAAAGTATTAAGCCGGCAAATCGATATTGATGACGACCATCGCCATGCCATTGCATCGCCGCTCCCCTATTTCGACGCTTCCCCAACGTCGGCTTCATCGATCGCAGCGACGCGCCGCATCGAAAGAACCGAAACAATGCCTCGTGCAGAGAACCGCCCGATCTACCAACGGACCTCCGTTCTCCTCATTTAGCCGGTAGCCTCGTCAACCCGCACTGATCAGCATCCGGCAGCTGCCAGGACATCGCTCTTGTCGCACTGCCGCCGGATAACTCCGACGGTTGAGCAAACGGCGAAAGCCTAAGACGTTTGAAGGAGAAAAACATGGAGGACTTTCCGATTTGGTTGAAACTTGTGATTTGGGGAACTATCGGCTTAACTGTACTTTACACGATTTGGGGAATGATTCATTCCTATTTGCAGTCCTGAGCTTGTCACCGTCGGGAGGACGAACCGCGAAAGCCAAGCGCGATCATCCTCCCGAGCCGGTTGAAAAACCCGCCAGTTCTAGTTCTCGCCAATTTTTTCTCGCATCGACCCTAGCAAGTGCGCTATCATTACGCTTTGTTGAATCTATCGTATAGGAGTTTGGGATGAAATTTTGTCGGTTATATGCGGGGTCCGACGGACAATCTCATTTCGAATCGTTAGATTCGGGCGCTCAGTCGGAATTTTTCAATGCCACACGGCGCGCAACGGGCCTGCTGTTTAGAAACGATTTCGCGCCGCATATCATAAACTTCCACAGGGCGCCGCGCCGCCGTTGGGTCATCACGCTTTCCGGTAACGTCGATATCGGACTCGGTGATGGCACAACGGAGAGCTTTTGTCCGGGCGATGTATTCCTTGCGGAGGACACCAGCGGCCAAGGGCATACCGCGGCACCTCACAATTGGCTAAGGGCGTACGTGGACGTAGACTGAAATCTCTTTCTCCAGGCCGGTTCAATCGCAAACCGAGCCGATAATTCGATCTAATACGGAGACCAGCGATGGTACGATTCTACCTAGCAGTTATGTCGGCGCTTTTGAGCATCCTCCTTCCGGCCGGCAATGCAAACTGTCAGAACGTTAATTTTTCCTATAGCTCTCTTGTCGGCATTCAGTCGCCGCTGTGGATTGCGAAGGACCTCGGCTTTTTCAAAAAGCACCGCATCGATGCCAACGTCGTTTACATGCCCGGCGGCGTAAGCGTCGTTCAGGAGATGTTAACCGGCAGATTGCAGGTAGCGATCGCGGCGCCGGCCGCTGTGATTCGGTCCAATGCCGGCGGATCGGATTTGGTCTATATTGGAGCGCTCAGCAATCGCATCGATTATGTCGTGGTTGCCGACAAGACAATCAAATCGGCGCAGCAACTGCGCGGTAAGAAGATCGCCATCGGCACTGTCGGCGCCGGTCCGGATTACTTCGGAAGCATCGTCTTTGAAAAGCTCGGCATGCGCGTCGGCAAAGACGTTACCTTCGTCCCGACCGTGGGAGGCCAGCCGACCCGACTCGCGATGCTCCGATCCGGGAGCCTCGATGGCGTCGTTCTCAGTCCTCCCTATACTCTACATGCGAAACAGTTGGGCTTTGTGGCTGTGCTGGATTACGCTTCAGTGATTCCTCATTTTTTTTCCTTGGGCTACTTCGCTCGTCGCAAATATCTTCACGACTACCCGCGCGCCGCGGAAAACATCGTTAAAGCGCTTATCGACGCGACGAGATACGTATTTTCTAATCCCAACGAGACGATCGAGATCCTCGGCCGTCACTTGCAAATCACCGATGGCGCCTTCCTGAAAAACTATTATCAAGAAGTGCTGGTGGGCCAGCTCGATCGCGATCTTTACGCCGACAGTAAGGCCATCGACATGCTCTTGGAGCAGGAGGGCAAGACAAACGCCGCGGCCAGGAAGCTTATGCGAGAAGATGTTTTCGACACCACCGTACTCGACAAGCTACGCAGGGAAGGATACTGAGAGAGACGAAATCATTGCCGTAATGGAGCGATGGGCTAAGGTACCCCGATCAAGATCACCGGCCATAATAGCAAGCCAATCGCGCACTCTCACTATGAAAGATCAACAAAAACCCGGCGCGATCCGATTCGTGGACACGACTCTGCGCGACGGGCATCTGAGCCTTTGGGCATCAAACATGCGCACGGGCATGATGCTGCCGATTGCCGAACGGCTGGACTGCGCCGGCTTTGAAGCCATCGAAGTCATGTCCTCCGCTTTTTTTAAAAAATGCGTGCGCGATCTCAAAGAAGATCCGTGGGAGCGAGTCCGATTACTTAAGCGGCGAATGAAAACAACGCCGCTGCGCTCGATCCGCAGCCGCTCGATGTTGGCGTTTCAAATCACACCTCCGGCCGTCGCAGACCTCTGGCTCGAACGGCTCGCCGCCAATGGCATCGATGAATTGCGCACCTCGGATCCTTCGAACACGCCGTTTTACTGGAAACAAGCGGTTGACGCAGCCAAACGCGCCGGACTTAAAACCATTCTGAATGTTATTTATTCGATCTCTCCGAAGCACACCGACGAGTACTTCGTCGAAAGAGCGCGCGAAGCCGCCAAGCTCGATGTCGTCCGCATCTGCTTCAAAGACCCTGGCGGACTCCTCACACCCGAAACTACGCGTCGGCTAGCGCCGCTGATCCTGCGCGAAGCAAAAGATAAGCCGGTCGAATTTCATACCCACTGCAACACCGGGCTCGGTGCGCTGTGCTGTCTCGAAGCCATCAAACTCGGCATCACCTCGATCAATACGGCGATTCCGCCGCTCGGAGACGGCTCGTCCAATCCGTCGATCTTCAACGTCGCCATGAACGCGCGGGCGCTCGGCTACAAGACCCACGTCGACGAAGAATCGCTCAAGCCGGTGCGCGATTATTTCACCGCCATTGCCAAACAAGAAAATCTGCCCGTGGGCAAGCCGCTCGAATACGACGCCTATCACCCGCTGCATCAAGTGCCGGGCGGCATGATTTCCAACTTCCGTTTTCAGCTTGCCAATCTAGGCAAGCTCGACCAGTTGCCGGCGGTGCTGGAAGAAGTTTCGCGCGTTCGTGCCGAGTTCGGTTATCCGATCATGGTGACGCCTTATTCGCAATTCTTCGGCGTGCAAGCCGCGATCAACGTCATGGTCGGCGCGCGTTACAAGGAAGTCACCGACGAAGTGCTGCTTTATGCGCTGGGTTTTTGGGGCGAAGAGGAAGCACGATCGATCGAACCGAATCTGAGAGATCGCCTGGTCAACAACCCGAGAGCCAAAGAACTCGTAGCCAATCAGAGCCCAGACATAACGCTAAAGGAATTTCGCCAGAAGTTCGGCGGCGCATCCGTAACTGACGACGATAAAATGCTCCACTATTTCGCCGGCGCAGAGGCCGTCGCCGCGATGCGAGCCGCCGGCGCGCCGCAACGATATGTACCGACCGCGGCGCCGCTCGTAACGTTGATCGAACAAATCAGCAAACGCAAAACGCCCGTGCATCTCTATATCAAGCGCAACGGTTTCACGTTGCGCGTGGAGCGCCGCCAATCCGTGCGTTGACGGTCGTCTTCGGTCGCCCCCGTCACGGCAATCTCGCATGCCGATGCTCGAGTGAAGTGCGCCTCCGAGTTTCTCATAATTCCTCCCGTATGATCTGCCGAGCTGTTCTGATCAGCCTGTTGCTGCTTGGCGCAAGCGCCCGCGCAGCCAAGGATTGGGCGTGCCTCGCCGCGTCGGGAAACTGCAAGTCGGTATTCATCGCGCACGACTCCTGGCACGCCGCCATTGTCCTATCCAAAAACGATATATCAGCCGAAGCCGTGCCGGAGCTCGTCGATTTTCCTCAAGCGCAATTCATCGAATTCAGCTGGGGCGACAAAGATTACTTTCCGAATCCGGACGCGGGAATCTTTTCGGCGCTCAAAGCGGCGTTTTGGTCGAGCGGCAGCGTGTTGCACGTCGTTGGCTTCCGCGGCGATGTGAAAACTTTCTACGGTCGCGCCGAGATTGTCGAGCTGTATCTATCGGCCCCGGCCTATGCGCGATTGCAAGACTTTATCGCGCAAACTTTTTTACGCCCGGAAGCGGGCCAAGCTCAAGCCAGCGCCGGCCTTCTTGCCGACAGCCACTTTTATCCAGCGACCCACAAGTTTAGTCTGGTAAAGACTTGTAACACCTGGGTTGCCGAGGCGCTCGAGGCTGCCGGCCTGCCGATAGTGTCGGATTATGTAATGACGCCAGGCCAGCTCGCCGAACAGCTCGGCAAACTCAATGAGCAGCGATAGATCTCAGTCCATTTCGTTCATGTGCGCCGTCAAAATCAGACCGGACCATGCCCAAGCGGCTACGTCAACTACGTTTTATTGCGTTGTTTTGCGCCGCATTCACGTCGCGTGCGATGTCTTATAGGCACAGAGCGCAGTTGTGGTAGAATAGACTAGCAAACGGTAACGCTAATGCATGCAGCCGCTTCTTGGAAATAGGGTACGACCCGCAACGATTGCGCTGACTCTGTACGTCTTGACGCCGTGGGGGTTAGCGGCGTGCCGGTCTACGCCGGTTTCAGCCCCACCGATTTCCGGAGCGCAGTCCGGCATTCAGAAAACCGAGGGAGCGAAGGCGGAAGTCCCGACTGAAGTCGCGAAACTACCTGAAACAGACGCCCTCAAGGCGCCCAAGCCGCCGAAGGAAACAATCGCCAGGTTGCTGCCCGAATCACAAATCGGCGCGCCGGGAAAAAACCTGGCATCGCGCCGAGTGGAATACAATACCATCATCAGCGCGCGATCATCGGAAGCGTTGCGCAAAGCCGCGTGGCAGTATCGCATAACCCACCGGGGCGAGATCGTTGGCTTTGAATTTTCCAATCATGGGGGCAACCCCATCCTCACGCCGCGGCGCGACGCGGTGAAGAACCAGTTTTTCACCAGGGATTTTCAATTCCGCTTTGATGAGCGCGCCCGCCAGGATATTCATTTGATGGTGTCGGACTGGGTGCCATCGCGCGATCGCGTATTTCGCTTAAGCGAAATCATGAACAGTCTCATGCTTTTTTTCCCGCGCATGTATCTGCCGGCCATCGTCAATAGTGGTACCCGAAACTTTGTTACGCTGCCAACCGGGGAAGAAATCGAATTCGACGCGGATACGCATGAGATTCGTAGCGGCGTCCTCAGGGAAACCTCGGTCGATCTCAACCCGGATCGCCAAGCCCGACGCTTTCCGGGTATTGAATACCTCGGCAAAGGAGTTATGGTCCGCGCCAACGCGCGTGGCACGGACCCGAGAATCGGCACAACTGCAACGATCACCACCGGCACGCCGCGCGACGATTGCGGCGGCGAGACGAATTGCCAGCAATGTCAAGTGCCGGCGCGGGAGCTTTGGGATCAAACCGGCGCGGTGCGGTTCAGATTTGCCGCCGATGATGAATTCGATCGTTACCTGCTGGCGCGTTGCGGCTTCGGGCTACCCAGAATCAGTCCACAATTCTCGATCGCCGCGCCGGTCCGCTAAGCGCGAACGCAATCACTGCTTCTCATTTCCGGATGACGTGATTTTATCGCTTGCACGTCCCGGCAACACCAACGTCGCGCCGCGATCAATCAAGTTGCAATTCTTAGCGGAGCCGATTAGGAAGATAGCAAATCTCTTTCGATCAGAAAGGAATGAGTATGGCAACCCATCTAGTGATTGATGCCGATGGCCATTGTTACGAACCGGACAACGATCTGGCGAAGTGGATGCCCGCGGAGTTTGCCAAACGAGCGCCCAATCGGGTCACCGACAGCTCCGGTTATTCGCACTTGATGATCGAAGGAAGGCTCTCCAGCCGCCGGCGCTGGGGGGGCGGACCGGATCGCGCCGAAGTTTTTGCGCCGCACATCGAGCGAGCCCGACCCGGCATGACTGATCCGCTCAAGCGGCTCCCGGACATGGACGAAGAAGGCATCGACGTCGCGATCATCTTCGGCACTTCCATCGCATTGTCGGTCAACGGCATGGCGGACAAACCGCTAGCTGCGGCAATCTGCCACGCGGTCAACCGCTGGCTCGTCGAAGAATATCTCGCGCCCGATCCGAAACGGATGAAAGGCGTCGGGCTAATTGCCGTGCAAGATCCCCCTGCAGCCGTTAAAGAATTGGAATACCTCGCGCAGCATCGCTCCATCGTCACCGCCATGTTGCCGACCAATGTTTATGGCATCAATCTCGGTCATCGTATGTTCGACCCGGTTTATGCCGCAGCCCAGGAAATGGGCATGCCGCTGTCGGTGCATCCACAAACCGAACATGACGGCCAGTATGGCGTGTGGGGCGTCATGGGCGCCGGCAGCGAACGCATGGAAAAGTACAGCTATGTGCATATGACGTCGTTCCCGTTTGAACTCATGATCGCGCTTATGCATTTGATCGGCGAGGGCGTCTTCGATCGTTATCCCAAGCTCAGAGTCGGTTTCATGGAAGGCGCCTGCGGCTGGCTGCCCTTCTGGTCGGAACGCATGGACGAACACTTTCACAAGCTGCGCCCGCAGTGGCCGCTGCTAAAACGCAAACCGTCGGAGATCATCAAAGGTCCTCAAGTGGCCTTCACCTGTGAGCCCGAGGAAACGATCCTGCCTTATGTGCTCGACGATATCGGCATCACGCAAGTGATGTATGCCTCTGACTACCGGCATTGGGACTCGGAATTTCCCGACTCGGTCAAAGAGGTGAAGAAAATTCCCGGCATGACCGAAGACAAGCTCCGTCACGTCCTCGGTGAAAACGCGCGCAATTGGTTCAATCTGAAATCAGAAGATTTGCCGGCGAGATAAACAAAAACACGGCGACAGAGAAACCAAGTATAGAGGATCGATGAGCGCGGATTGTGTTCTCTATCTTCGATCCTCCATTCTCCATCCTCGAAGGTGTTAGCGCTTTTCACTCCACAGCTGGCTAAAGAACCCACTGTTCTCCATTTCCGTTAAATAGCGGCGATCCATGAGATCCTGCGGCTTGATTTCATTGGCGCGCGCATTGGTCTTGGCGACTTCTTCGATCATGGGCTGGATCGCCGGCGCTTTCAGTTCTAAGCGCGGCTCCATTACTTTCATCTCGATCGCGTAACTGGCGTCGAGGATCGCCCGATCTTTTATCCGCAGCTTTTTTTCCATCACCCGATAGACGAGTTCCTTATCTCTGTGCATCGATTTGGACGCCTCGGCCATCGCCCGCATGAAACGCGCGACAACCGGTCCGCGCTTCGCGATCACGGATCGGCGCGTTGTAATCGTCGAAGCCGCGTAAGGAATCCCGATATCGGGACCAAAGATGACGTAGCGGAAACCTAGTGCGATCGCCCGACCGTCGGTAGGGGGCAACATCGCCGCGGCGTCGATGCGCCCCGAGACGAGCGCGCCCAACGTTTCGTTATCCCCGCCGGTTTGGATAAAAGTGAAATCTTTGTCCGGATTCATCCCGGCGCGGCGAAAAACCTGGACGCTGAAAAAGTGCGTGTTGCTGCCGATGCGCGTCACGCCGATCCGTTTGCCGCGAAGCTGTTCCAGTTTGGTGAATTCGGGCTTGGCGAGAATGCTCTGGGTCATGACGTTCTTGATGCTGCCGATGAAAACCAGATCAGTCGCGCCGCTGGCGTATGCATTGACGATCCCGACGCCTCCCAACAGGCCGACCTCGACGTTGTTTCCGAGAATCGCGGCTGTGGCGGTTGACGAGGAAGGAATGTAGACAAAAGCGAAATCGATATCGTACTTCTTAAACAAGCCGAGCTCTTCGGCAACCCACGGCATCGAATAGGGAACCGCATGCGAGGAGTAGAGCGCGACCAGTTTGTCGGCTGCTAGGACGAATTGCGCTGACGTGATCCAGGCAAGTAAAAGAAATAAGCAGCATGAATAGCGAGTTAGATTTGCCAAAGGACGACACATACCCTACCTCAATTTCGCGCCGGCTCGGCTTTCATTACAAGTTAAAAAGCCCCTTCGCGTTGCTGTAAAGAATTTTCTCTTTGTCGCCATCGGAAATCCGTGGATGATTGCGCAGCGCGTGCAGATTGCCGGGAAATTCATTGTCCCAATGCGGAATATCCGACGCGTAAAGAAAATGCTCCGCGCCGAGATAATTGATCGACTCGGGTAGCAGCGACTCGCCTGACTCCAAGCTGAAATACATTTTCGACTTGCGCACCAAATCGCTCGGCTTGTCCTTGAGCAGCGGCATTTCGTGCTTCGCCCGTTTCTCCCAGTGCTCGTCCAGCCGGTCCAAATAATACGGCAGCCAAGTTGCGCCGATCTCCAAGAAAGCTAATTTCAAGTTTGGAAAACGCACCGGCAAACCCTGGCAAACGACGTGCGTAAATTGCAGCAGCAAGCCGACCGTAAAGGCGTATGAATGCACTTCGGCGAAAGTCGACAGATTCGCCGCGCCGATCTCATGGGAATTACTGCGCGAGCCGTGGATGCCGATCACCGCCCCCAATTTTTCCGCTTCGGCGTAGACCGGATCGTAAAATGTGCTGCCCAGCGCCATCGGCAAGCCCATCGGTAGGATTTCGAAACCCTTCAAACCCAACTCCGTCACGCCACGCCGCAGCTCTTCGGCGGCGGCCTTCGGATCACGCAACGGCAGCACTCCGACGCAACTCACGCGGTTGGATAGGGCGTTAAATTCCTTAGCGAAATGGGTGTTGCACGCGCGCGCTACCGCAAGAGCAAAATCCAACTCTTGGATTTTTGAGACATTGCCCGATCCGGTGGGAAAACAAATCGCATGAACCATCCCCTCACGCT
>Ga0193707_1000036_pt1 | contig 32026 bp, 27 predicted proteins | sample U3c2metaG_FD_143043 | JGI IMG/M metagenome (GOLD analysis project Ga0193707, IMG submission 143043) | Soil microbial communities from a riparian zone of the East river system, Colorado, United States - U3c2 | ecosystem: Environmental > Terrestrial > Soil > Riparian zone | place: USA: East River... | reverse complement strand
AGGGGAAACGACGCAACGCCACTCGTTGCGAGGTTGAACCGCGCGCGGCTTTGCGTCTTGGACCAATGCATGTAGTCGGAGTGCTTGTGTGTCATGAATTTTCTCGTCTGAGCTTCCTCCAATAATAGTAAACCGGCAGCGCAGCCAGCATGATACCCAACGCGATCGCGCTATTGGGCGGCGAAGCGACGATAGCGCTTCCCACAATTCCGGCACAGGACAAAACAAAAAGAATTGTCGTGAACGGATGGCCGGGCACACGATAGGTAACTGTGTCTGATCCGATCTGACGCTGGCGCAAAACGAACAGCGATCCCGCTGTCATCGCGAAAAAAATGAAATCGACGGTCACTTCAAAGTTCAAGATTTGACCATAAGTCCCGGAACAAGCGATGGCGATTGCCGCCAGACCCTGAAGGACTATGGCAACTACTGGCGCTCGCGAGCGTTGCGAGAGCTTGCCGACACTTACGAAGAAAAGTCCGTCGCGCGCCATCGCGTAGTACACCCGCGGACCCGTTAACATGCTTTGGCTTAGGAATCCGAGCGTCGAGATCGCGATACCGGCGGCAATCCATTGCGCGCCGCGTGAGCCGAGCGCCGCCCGCATGACATCGGACGCCGGGGTCGTCGTTGCATCCAGACCGGCTGGACCGAGTACTCGCAGGCACACGAAATTGACGGCAAGGTAAAGGATTACAACGCCAGCCACGCCCATTAGCAGTCCACGCGATAAATCACGGCGCGCATCGCGCATTTCACCTGCAACAAAAGTCGCGGTCTGCCATCCACCATATGCAAACGCAATGGGAACCATCGCGGACCCAATGCTTGTCAAAACTCCAAAAGAAAACGGAGGGGCTAGCCGCGGCTCGGATTTGAGGGGGCTGCCCCCAAGCGAAAATCCAAGTATCACAAGCCCCGCGATCGCTGCGATTCGTAACAACATGAAAACGCTCTGCACATTGCTGCCGGCGCGCGCGCCAAAACAGTTAATGCCAGTCAATACGAGCAGCACCGTGGCTGCGATTGCGCTGTCATTCCAACCTACTCCCGTAAGAGCACGAAAGTAGGATGCGAAAATAACAGCTACCGCGGCCATACCGCCGGTCTGCGTCACCAGAAGCAGTCCCCACCCGTACACAAACGCCACCGCAGGATGGTATGCCTCGCGAAGATAGACATATTGGCCGCCCTCCGCGGCGGGCAAGCGAGTGGCCAGTTCAGCCCAGATAAACGCACCGCACATCGCAAAAATGCCGCCCAGTACCCAAACGCCAAGGATTAGCAACGGCGTGTGAACGCGATGCGCTACCTCGGACGGATTAGCGAAAATTCCCGCGCCAACGATGCCGCCCATGACAATCATGGTGGCATCGAACAACCCAAGCTGACGGCGAGGCTTGGTCGCTGTTGTCATTCCGAGCGCAGCGAAGCGAAGTCGAGGAATCTCTGAATTTCGGAAACGTGATGCATTGTCACTTTGGGCCAGAGGTGAGTTTATAGATTTTGAATTCTGGAGTCGTCTCAAGCGGCGTTGCGGTTTCGTTGAGATGCTGTGTTAGCTCGGGATAAGATTCCAACCACCAAAACCTGGGCGTGGTAAAAACAAAATGCGTTGCGCCCTGGCGACGCAGGCTCTCAAGATCGGCAATCGCTTGCTGGCTATTCTTAGGATTGCCGTCGTAAATCCCCCTTTGCTCGAGAAAATGCCAGCCTTTGCGCTTCGCATAATAGAATATGGTTGGATTGCCACCGTCCACGGCGACAATCAATGCATCGCTCGCCGTAAGCTTGTTTAATTCCAGACCAGCATCGCGAAGTTGTGCGGCTGATGATTCATAAAGAGGTCGTACGTACAGGAAGGCCAGAATTGCAAATGAACCTGCAAGCAAGATCGATAGGGCCACGACTGCAACGCGCGAAGAGATTTTCGATCCAAAAAAAGCGCAGGCAGCGCCGGCAAATGCAGCAGCAATTGGCACGAAAGGCAACTGGTACCATGGATGGCGATTGCCGTAGCCAACGGCCACAACAAACAGAACCAAGGCAGCCAGCCACCAATCAAAGAGGCAGCCGAATCTTCCCCGCGGCGCTACGAACATACCGATCAGCGCTAAAATTGCGAGAATCGGCGTCAGACTCGACGTCGCAGTCTGTTGCGCGATCTCCCAGTACCACGAAAAACTTTCCAGTCTAACTCCACCGGCACCGAAGAAATGATGGGGATAATATCTCTCGGCGATTTGATGCGCGTGCCAATACCATGCGACCGAGGGTAGGACTGCAATTGCAGCAAAAGCCAACAGATGTAGCCGCTGGCGTTGACTGCGGCTGCCCCGGACGTGACGAGGTTGATCAGGACCGTGATCGGCGCCCTCGGCTACAGCCAAATACAAAAGTGGCGCCGCGATGACGACGCTCGTGGCCTTGATCAAGATCGACAAGGAAATCGCAATCGCAGACAGATAAAACGACGCTGGCGTTGGATCGCGAGCGGAACGCAGAAAAAAATACAGCCCGATGATCCCCAGACTAAGCGACGGCACATCGGGCATGAAAGAGCGGCCGGCAAAGACGTTCAGTGGCGCAAAAGCGTAGAAAAACGTGGCCCAAATTGCCGCCAAGTTGTCGAAGGTTTCGCGCACCACCAAAAAGAAGAATGGGAGCGAAATAGCGAAGACAATCACGGACTGGCTGCGCCCCATCCATTCGTGAATGCCGGCGAATTTGTAACAAATCGCCGCAAGGAATGGCAGAATGGGAAACTCTGTTCCCACGTAACCGCCTGAGTTGGCAGCCCAGTCGATTTGAGGGTATCCGAAACGAAAACCGCCTTCGAAAAAGTTGCGCGCGATTGCCGCTACATCGCTCTGCCTCCAGCTCCAGTCATCGACGTAGGGCTGATCGATCAACACAAGCCTGACCGCGACAGCTAAAATCCAAAGGAGTAATACGACCTTGCTCGCACAGAAGGGATACCGCGCTGCCGCGAAGGCTTGGGGACGGCGCAGGTATTCTTGCGCTGGTTCGCCTCTCTCCTTACGTGAGGGGAGAGGATTGAGATGAGCGGTTTCAGTCATGGCGCAACCACGAAACCAACGCTCACCCTACCTTCTCCCTTCGACAAGGAGTCTCTGGTTCGCGCCAAAGGCGCTGTCTCAACCGAGCCCTGGGGCATCGCCCAGGTATGCAATTGCCGAGTAAACGAGCGCTGAAGCGCGCTTCAATCCAAGAAACCAATCGAAGTTGTGCCGCAGGTGAATCACGCTTTCCGCGCTGGAATTTTTTGAATCCTTAAATCCCGGACGATGTCCAGGTTCGCCACGGCAAATCCATCCCGTGGCGGACTGGCGCATACATGGGGAAGGGAGCGGCGAAAACGGCGCTTAGGAGACACCAACGCAATGCGCCATCCATATGGTTTTTTAGTGCGCTCTTGTGCGCATCGCCCAAACCGTCTTGACAGCGGCTGTAAAGTCAATCGTGTAGGGAATCTCTAATTGCGGAGAAGAGGTTAGCATGAAATCGACGGCTCTCGTTCCTCGACCGAGATTTGGCTCTACCGCCAGTGCAGGTTTATTCGCGCTCTCATTATTCATCACCGTCGGGACCGGCGTCGTGCTTGCGCAGAACGAACCGATTCTCGTGCCTGACGCCGTTGATTATCAGAAACTGCTCCCCGTTTTGCCGGACCCGCCGCAAGGCTGGGCTGCCGACAAAGCGGAAGGTTCGACGGAAGACGTCGGCGGATTCAGGATCACAAACGTGCATCGCGACTATCACAAGGGCGAGGGCGACAAAGCCCCGACAGCGGCGATCAGCATACTCGATTCCGTAGCGAATCCGGATTACGTGAATGCCACGACAGCTGCCTGGAACAGCAACAACGAAACCAGCGAAGGTTACGGCAAGTCTGTCAAAATTGATGGCAATCCTGGGTTTGAAGCGTTCGAAAAGGAAGGCAAGCACTCCACTCTGTGGGTCATGATCGCCAATCGTTATTTTGTTCAAATCGAACTACAGGCGCAGGACCCGAAGGACCTGCAGGAATGGGTCAAGCGCGTCGATTTGAAGAAACTAGCGGCGATTAAATGACAAGCCTCAGCTTGTCATCCTGAGCGAAGCGAAGGATCTCACAAATTCGAGCACCGCTTCACTTCTGCTTGTCAGCCTCGCTCGTCATCGGTACAAAACGCACGGGCAACGTGGCGCTTTGTTTTAATTGGCCGTTTTTCTTTTCAAGCAGGTACAGCTGCTGAGCAAATCTGGCGCCGACAGGAATGACCATGCGCCCGCCGTCTTTAAGTTGATCGACGAGCGGTTGCGGAACTTTGTCCGGTGCGCAGGTCACGATGATGGCATCGAACGGTCCGACTTCCGGCCAGCCCTGGTAACCATCACCGATTTTCAGGTGCACATTTTTATAGCCGAGCCGTTGCAATGTCGCCTCGGCGTTTTTCGCCAGCGGTTCGACGATCTCGATGGAGTAAACTTCCGACACCAGCTCGGCCAGAATCGCCGCCTGATAACCTGAACCGGTCCCAACTTCCAATACGCGGTCGCTCGGTTTCGGACGCAATTGCTCGGTCATGAACGCTACGATGTACGGCTGCGAAATGGTTTGCGCATAACCAAGCGGCAACGGGCCGTCTTCATAACTGGCAGTACGCGATTCCGAAGTGACAAATTCTTCCCGAGGCACTTTCGCCATCGCAGCGAGGACGCGCGCGTCCTTGATACCGCGTGTCACCAGCTGCTGCTGGACCATGCGCTGACGCTGCGACGTAAAATCGGAAACTGGCGGAGCTTTTTGTCCGCAACCGGCTGCGACAATCGCGGCGAGCACCAGATTTTGCGCAACTCTTCGCACGGCGAAAAATAACGCCGAGTCCGCCACTGCGAAAGCCAGCGTTGACTCTGGCTTATTGAGATTTTCTACCGCATCGCCGCTGCGTTCATATTGCGCAGGCGAGCAGCTAGCTCTTTCATCACATGCGTTGCGAAATGCGGGTGCTGCTGAATGAGAAAATGGAACCGTCGTTCATCGATTGGCACCAGTCGGCACGCGGTCTTCGCCACAGCGTTGGCAGCACGCGGGCTGGCATCAATCAATGCCATCTCGCCGATCAGCGCACCTGTTCCTGCGGTCTCGACTACGTAATCACCAAGCCGCACGTCCATCTCCCCTTCCAATACCACGTACATCTTGTCACGCTTGTCGCCTTCACGGAAAAGGATATCGCCCGACGCGAGCTGCACCGTGTCAGTTTCTTGACGAAAAAGTTCTGCTGGATTCACAAATGGCGTTTAGTTGACAAACTGAGCGTATAGAGGAAACACGATATCTTCCAAGTTACAATTGTGTGACGGGTGCTCCGAATGCGGAGCAGGAGCAAATTCTTCGTGTCCTTGGCGACTTCGTGGTTAATTTTCATCGCTTCTCTATGACTGAAGAACGCAAAACACCTGAAATGCGCGCACAGATGACGGACCTGGAGCGCCTGCGTCACTCGGCGTCCCATGTACTAGCGACCGCAATTCTGAAAATCTGGCCGGAAGCGCAGTTCGCCGCGGGACCACCGGTGGAGAACGGTTTTTATTACGATGTCGATCTTTCACACCGCATCTCACCCGACGATTTTGAGAAAATCGAGGCGGAGATGAAAAAGGAGATCAAAGCGAACCAGCCGTTCGAGCGGATGGAAGTTTCGCGCGATGAAGCGCTCGACCTTGGGAAGAAAGGCCGTCTTGCCGCACTTGGCGAACGTCCAGAGCCAAGCAAGTTCAAGCTCGACATCATCGAAAACATTCCGGCCGACGAAAAAATCTCGCTCTATCGCAGCGGCGACTTCATTGATCTCTGCGCCGGGCCGCACGTCATGCGCACAGGAAACATCGGCGCTTTCAAGCTCACCAGCGTGGCGAGCGCCTATTACAAAGGCGACGAAAAAAATCCGCAGCTCCAGCGCGTTTACGGCACCGCGTTCAAAACGAAAAAGGAACTCGACGACTACTTCGCTATGCTCGAAGAAGCGAAGAAGCGCGATCATCGCAAGCTCGGCAAGGAGCTTGAACTCTTCGTTTTCGATGACGACGTCGGCCCAGGTCTTCCGATGTTCCTACCTCGCGGCGCGGTCATCGCCGAAGAACTGGAGAAGCTCGCTAAAGAAACTGAGTTCGCTGCTGGCTATCAACGTGTGCGGACTCCCCACATCGCGCGCGAGAGCTTGTACAAAAAGAGCGGTCACCTCCCCTACTACGCCGAGTCCATGTTTCCACCAATGGAGCTTAAAGAAGATGTTGAACAGGACTTGGCGCGAATTGCTCAGCAGGCTGAAAGAGAGAAACAAGCCTCTCGATTAAAAGCGCAGCTCAAGGCGAAAGTCGGCTCGACGATTGACGATGAGACTCTAGAAAAAATGCTGTGGGAGAAGCTCGGAGAAGACGAGTTCGATGAAATGCTCGGTGAAGAGTTAGTAGATAAGCTTCATCGTCTCGAAACGTTCGCTGGTTTAGACATGTTGTTCGGCACCTTTCGTCGCGGAACGCATCGCTACTACCTCAAAGCGATGAATTGTCCGCATCACCACAAGTTGTTTGCGGCGCTGCCTCGCAGCTATCGTGACCTCCCGCTGCGGCTGGCTGAGTATGGGACGGATTATCGCTACGAGAAAAGTGGCGAGTTATTCGGACTCATGCGGGTGCGCTCGCTGCAGATGAACGACGCTCATCTCTACATGACGCCGGACCAGTTCGAGACGGAGTTCAACGCCGTGAACGAAATGTATCTGAATTATTTCAAGTTGTTCGGGATCGACAAATATCTGATGCGCTTCTCGACCCACGATCCCGCAAAGCTTGGTGAGAAGTTTGTGGATGAACCGGAGCTTTGGCAAAAGACCGAGGAGATGACGCGCAACGTCCTAAAGAATTCTGGAATTAACTATGTCGAAGTGCCTAACGAAGCGGCCTTTTACGGCCCAAAGATCGACGTGCAAGCGTGGAGCGTGATCGGACGCGAGTTTTCCATCGCGACCAACCAGGTCGATTTCGCGCAACCTCGCAGTTTTGATCTTCGCTACAAGGACCGCGACAACGTCGATAAGATCCCGATCTGCATTCATCGCGCGCCGCTCGGTACGCACGAGCGCTTCATTGGATTTTTGATTGAGCACTACGCCGGCAATTTCCCGCTGTGGCTCTCGCCGGAACAGGTGCGCATTCTCACCATCAGCGATGATCCCAATTTACTGGATTACGCGCGATCGATTCTGAAAGAGCTGCGCGCCAATCAAGTCCGTGCGGAATTCGACGAAAGCTCCGACAAGATCAACGGCAAGATCCAGCGTGCCGAACAAATGAAAGTCCACACCATGTTCGTGATCGGAAAACGCGACATGGAAGCTAATGCAGTGAGCGTTCGCGTTCACGGCAAAGGCAATCTCGGGGCCAAACCGCGCGGCGAAGCAATCGCCGAAATTCTGTTGTCGATCAAGGAGCGGCGACCGTGAAGATTGTTCCGCTGCTCTTGGGCTTATCGATCTGTACGTTGGCAATCGCGACCGAAGTCCAACCCCATTGTCGAAGTTCAAAGCGGCTATCTTTTCGGCGCGACCACCGACGGCAAATGGATCAAATCGGAAAAAGCGGCCAAGGCCCTATCGGAAGAAAGAACGTACAAAATCTACGGATTGACCCAGTCACTCGGCCAAGCCAACGGAGTCAAGCCGAAACCGGCAGAAGAGGAAGTGTGTTCAGACGTGCTGACGGTTTCGCTTTCACCAAAGCCAGAGAACGGCGTGATCGCCCTGGCTGCGTCTTGGAATGCGTTACCGCGAAAAGTGCAGGTCCTCGATGTAACTCAGCAGGTTTATGTCGATGCAGTGCGCGATTTTTTGAAAACCAAAGGGATCGAGGAGCCGAAGGTCAAAATCGACAACATCATTCGCGTTGATTTGGATGGCGATGGCGAAGACGAAGTGTTAATCAGCGCAACGAATTACTCAGAAAAGGAAGAGGGCGCGCCGATGAGATCTCCGGCTGGCAGTTATTCGATGGTGTTGTTGCGGCGAGTCGTCTCTGGAAAGGTCGAAACACAACTGGTGGAAGGAGAATTTTATCCGAAGGCTTACGACGACGATGAGCGCTTCAACGCACCGAATGCTTACAAAGTAACCGCGGTGCTTGATCAGGACGGCGATGGTATGATGGAAGTCGTCGTGGCTTCGAATTACTATGAGGGGGGAGCAACAACCATTTATCGCTGCGATCCGAAAAAGGTTAAAGAGTTGCTTTCCGTTGCCTGCGGAGTGTGAGAAAAGACTGCCCCCCTCACCAGGTCGCGTGTAAACCCCAAAGCGCGTCGCGCTTAAGCCAGCGGGCTAGTTGCTCTGCTTCGCTGTGGTTCGTGCGATTTTCTGCGACGTGAATTTTCCCTGCGAAATGTCCCAAACTGCGTTTAGCCGCGCCGACCATCTGTGTTCGGAGAGTCCCTTCAGGTCAGTCGTTGCCTCGCCATCGATTGCCACGCGGTTAGCGCCGTCGAGCTTGAAGACTGCTCCGTCCTCCGCATCAAGGATGAAGTCAAAATTGTCATTGTACGGTTCGGCCTTTGACTTGCGGTAGTCTGGCAATAAAAGATCGTGCGCCTTCGCGAGAACATTCGTCGTTCGAGCCAGCTTACCGTCGCGAAACTCCAGCAGAAACACATCATGCGGACCCCACTTGCCATCTAGCGTAATCAGCGCGACCGAGCCGTCATCCGACCATTCCGCGCTGACGCCGCCATTACTCTGATTTTGGAAGTAAGGATACTTGTTTTGTAACTCGCCCAGGACGGTAAACGGCTGCAGCGCGACGACGTAGTTTTTGATACCTTCCGGAGGATTAGCGTTCTCCGCAGCTTCATCTGCTTCTAGCGTCGGATAGATGACGGCGACCTTTTTGTCCGGCGAAATCGTGCTGGCAGCTACTAAATAGTTTTTCGCGTAATCTTCAGGCAACCCTGCTGACGAATCCTCTCCGGCCGCTTCCGGTTCTTCATCAGCCGCGAGAATGGAAAAACCGCAGCCGATGGCGCAGCCAACGATTGCGCCAAAGGTAAAAAGTGATCTCATTTTTTGTTAGCCCTCTCTTTGACCTCTTTGTCTGACATCCGATGGGTTTTGACGATCTTCGAGTTGCCTTCCGCATCGAACTTCAATGTGAAAAGGAAAGTTTGTTTGCGTGAGCTGCGTCCAGAGGAGCCCCAATCAACGTAAACGATCGCAGTGTCGGCGTCGGTCCATTGACGCGCCTTTACGATATCAGGGATTGGATCGGAGCGGTGACCGTCTATCGAGAGCTGCTTGACCAGTTTTGCGAACGTCCCAGGCGCCGAGTCCACGTCAATGGGCGATTGCAGCTGCATCCATTTATTATCGCGTAGCTGATAAAACGCGACTGTTTCATAAGTGGTATGGGGCGGATGTGGCGGAGTGTAATTGAAAGCAAACCGTTTCGAATCTGGCGTCCAAATGATCGCTGCGTCGTGACAATAAGGGACCTCCACGTCATTAGAAAGATCTAGCGCCATTTGATTCGTGCTCGCTTTCACGATCGACGACCATAGTCCATCGGTGCACCGATATTCCCATTGTTTGTCCGGAGAGACGGAAGTCGGAGGCGGCGAGGGTTCTTGAGCAGTAATCGATTGGTTAAAAGCTACGAACCAGCAAAGGAAGCCCAGACCAATACATTGCTTCATTCTTCGAGGTGTACCGAGTCCATGATGTGATTTATCTCTTGTTTTAACTCGAGTTTAGTATTCAAGTTCGAGGTAAAGCTGATCTCTAGGAGCTGACCGTTGTAAGAAGTCGTTAGGAATCGTGTGTAGACCGGATTTTGGGAATAATCCTTTTTTCCTTTTAGCATCGGGACGTAGCGCCAGTCCGCCCATTTGCGACCATCGATCGTCACGATGTCTTTCTTCAACCATTGCAGATGCGAATCCTTCGGCAGCCATTTGAATCCCTTGCTGTATTCGGCCACACGCATTTTGAGATAACCATCGAGCTTATCCGGTGTGAGGCCGTGCGTGCCGCGCAACACTATGCCCCATGCGCCATCGGGGCCTGAGAATTTGGCTAGCGTTTTTGGGTCCTTTGGATCGTCAGAATCGCGAGAAAAACCAGAGGGAAGATCGAGCTTAAGCTTGCCATCCAGGAGACTGACGATGGTCGCTCCTGAAGGCCGATTGTCCTTTGAATCAGTGGCCGATCTTTCGCTTGCCAATTCCGGATCGAGTTTCTCAGCGGCCTTGAAATCAGCCTCGGCGCCAGTCGCGTCTCCCTTGGCCTGCTTCGTCACAGCACGATTGTAGTAAGCGCGTGCGTAATCGGGCTTGAGTTGGATTGCGCGTGTATAATCCGCAATTGCGCCATCCCGGTCGTTATTCTCCGCTCTGGCGTTGCCGCGATTGTTGTAAGCAGCGGGGTTTGTGGAGCCGAGTTCTATGGCTCGAGTGTAGTCAGCAATGGCGCCGGCGGCATCCTTCTTCAGCCATTTGGCTTGGGCGCGGTTATAATAAGGGGCGTCATCTTTTGGATTGAGCTCAATCGCGCGCGTGAAATCCGCGATCGCTCCATCCAAGTCCCCTTCCTTTCCTTTTTCGATCCCGCGATTAACAAGATCTTCAACAGACTCGTTATCAGCAGGCGACGCTGATGATGCTGACTCGCCGGCGGATGCGGACTTGAGAGTGCCGCTCCCTGGTCTGTTCGCTGCCGTCGGAGATGGCGACTCGGCCGCGTTGGTCTCATCTTTTATCTGCACCGCGACCAGATAGCTAAAACTGACGTTCACCTTCGCCTCGCGCGCACCGAGCCGCATCGGCCCGGAAAATTCCGAAAGCAACACCTGCTGGTCCTTCGCGTTCTTATATCGTCCGAAACTGACGTGCGGATAAGACTTCGCTTTCGGCTTTTCTTTTGATTCTTCGAAAACGAATTCTTCCCGCTCGCCCTCATCTTCTTTCCCCAGGAATTTCATTACTGTCGCGCCCTCGCTCGGATCATTCGAAGCCGGCTCGCCATTCAATCGTGCGTCGATCAGGCCAACCCAGTTGTTCAGTCGCTTGGAAGTTTGAGCGTCAACCGGCTTGCCGGTTTCACCCCAATCATTCGATCTTAGCCAGGTCTTTCCATCCTTCCGGGCAAACTCGGCGTCGCCGGCCTGTACTCTTTCCGGCCCGCCGTTTGGATAACGATCGTATTTGAATTCCGCCTTGCCGCCTGGGCCGAAATCAAGCTTCGCGATCGCAACGAAATGGACCTTGGAATAGAAATCGCTGCTGTACTTCAAGTTATCCGCCGCGAATTTCGCATCCTGCGCACGCAACGGTGACAGAACAAGAAATGACGTTGCGAGCAGACCCAGTAACCGAAGCGTTTTCAGGCTGTCAGAGTAGGAAATTCGGGCGTGCATTGTCAATCCGTTGATCAGTCGGACCGAGCGATAAGGTAGCTGTCAAACCAAGTACTATTGCCTGGAGCATCCTTACCGACTGCTCAATGCAATTTTGCGCGAAGGTTCGCTTCCTGTGAGTCCACCAAGCGGCGGGCCGCCTGCAGCGAGCCGGGCGCTCACCTTCTCAAGCCCAGCTGTGAGAATTTCAAGCGGGGAGGCGCGGCCCCACGAAAGCTCTTGGAGCTTAACCCGATGTAGCGGTGTAACTCTGGTGCGCAGGAGCCTCGCCTGCGATCAATCGCAAACATTAGCCTACCAAACACACGAATGACACGGAAGGAAGAATCGAACCCCCGGGCGGTTGTCTCTTCAAGATTTTCCGTGTCGTTTCGCGTGTTTAGCGGCAATAGATGAGTTCTTACTGATTATTGAGGACTACTTGCGGCGCAGAATTGCTCGCCTCAACCTGCGCACTCACTTTTTGGATTTGCGCGGCCTGCTCTTTCACGGTGGACGTCAGGGCCGCGATTTCATTCCTTAGTTCTTGCACCGTCCTATGCTCTTTGAGAAATTCGTTAAGCAACATCGCGTTCACCTGTTCGTAGCGCACGCTGTAGGGTTTTCCTTCCTTGTCGCGCACTACCAGGTCAGGGTTCACCTTCGCCACCTCTTCAGCTACTAGGCCAAACTGCGACATGCCTGTCGGATCGATATCTTTTTTGTAGCGGAAGGTAACCGGCTTTAGAGCCAAGAGCGCTTCACTAGCCTGCGCCATTGGCTTGATATCCTCTTTAAACCGCCGGGATGAAACAACGGTGCCAAGTCTGCCGTTCGAATTAACGAAGACTGCAGTTCCTCCGGAAGAAGTGTCACCAAAGATATTGCCGATATAGCAACTGTCGTTCACGTCGTTACCTGCGACGTTCGTGCCGATACAAATGACGTTGTTGGCCGTGGTGACGCCGCTGCCCGCTCCAAAGCCCAACGCAACATTGTTGTTGCCACTGGTGTTGCCACCCAGCGCGCCCCGACCGACGGCCGTGTTGTTGTCGCCGTTATTGCTAAAGAGCGCATTGAGACCCACGGCCGTGTTGCTGGCGCCGGTGGTGTTAGTGATAGCCGCAGCAGCACCAATGACAGTGTTCAACGCCCCGCTGGTGTTGGCGATAAGCGCACCACTACCGACGGCCGTGTTGCCGTCAGCGTTATCGGCAACGAGGAGCGCCCTGTCACCGATGGCCGTGTTATCGTTGCCCGCGGTGCTGCTAAAGAGCGCGAACGCTCCACTAGCCGCGTTGCGCGCGCCGGAGGTGTTGCTAAAAATCGCCCCAGCTCCAATGGCCGTATTTTCATTGGCGGTGTTGGCAAAAAGCGTCCCCGCGCCGATACCGGTGTTGAAGTTGGCTGCGCCGTTGCTTAGGAGCGAGAATATACCGAACGCCGAATTGTAAACGCCCGTGGTCAGACCTCCAAGGGCGAGTTGCCCGTCTGCCGTGTTGCCTCCGGCTAAGGCCGTATCGGGCGCCTCCGGACCGACCGCTTGCGTCCTCTGCGGAAGCGCAAAGGAACCAAGCGTCAAGAGTATCACTGTGAGTATAATGTTTTGATTTTTCATAAATTAATTTTTCCTTTCATCAAGGTTCTAACGAAGTGGCGGACGTAAGTTCCGAAATAATTCTCGGAAAATTGTATCCGGGGCGGCTCATCCCGATTTGTAGGGCGTCTGACACAGACGCCCTGCAACTCGCGCTCCGGCGGATGGTATTTACGCTTGTAAAAGAATCCGACAATGGGCAGCCTGTGCTTTAGATGAGATCGGAGGCGGCGGCGGAGGGCTTAGCCGAACCGGGCGGGTTCGGCACGACACACTGGAGCCTGATTCTTTCCGCGGCAGGCTCAAACGTCGACGAGCAAGAGAGCCGCGAAGCGCTCGCTGAACTTTGCCGGACGTACTGGCGGCCCGTCTTCGTGTTCGTAAGTCGTCAGGGTTACCTCGTGGAGGAAGCGCAGGATCTCACCCAGGATTTTTTCGCGATGATCCTGGAGAGCAACTGGCTCCGGCGCGCCGACCAACATCGTGGCCGATTCCGCTCGTTTCTGCTTAAGTCGCTTCAGAATTTTCTCAGTCATGCCGAAGAAAGAACTCGCGCGGTTAAACGCGGTGGCAGAATGGAGTTCGTTTCCTGGGACGAATGGATTGCCGAGGCGCCGTCACAGTTGTCCGTCCCGGCTGAGACCCTCGAGTATATTTCGCCAGAGCATCTTTTTGATCTCCGCTGGGCGGCAACAGTTGTAGAACACGCTCTGCAACGTCTCCGCGAGGAATGCGAATGCAAAGGCCGACTCCGGCTGTTCGAAATGTTGAGCGCGCATCTTACGCCGGAATGCAGCGATTTGTCGTACGCCAATCTTGCGGCTGCTTTGGGAATCGCGGAGACAATGGTAAAAAAGCAGCTCTACAATTTGCGGAAGCGTTACCGGTGGTTCTTGCGCGATGAAGTCGCGCGCACTGTGGAAAACCTGGCGGACATTGATGACGAGATTCGCCATCTCTGTGCCGTGCTGGCAGAGACTAACTGATGAAACCTGTGACAGATCCCTCCGGCTCAGTCATGGGCGTGGAAGGTGCAGCAAGATGCGAGCAATGTGGCGCTACCACCCGTCTCGATAACGGTTGCTGCGTGAGTTGTCTTCTCAAAGAAAACTTTGAAGTAGAAGTCGAAGCGTCCGCGGAAGTTTTCGAGGGCGTGATTGGAGAGGCCGATGTGCCTGACAAGGAATGGCGGCTCGGCAATTACGAAATTCTGGAGGAAATCGGACGCGGCGGCATGGGTGTGATTTACCGAGCACGGCAGCGCTACTCCGGACGGATCGTGGCGTTGAAACGTGTGGTCAGCTACCACGCGGATTCGCATGAGACACTCGCGCGGTTCCGTCGTGAGGCGGAAGCAGCCGCCAGTCTCGATCACCCGAATATTCTTCCGGTTTACGAAGTCAGCGAAACAGAGGACGGAGTTCCTTTTTTCAGCATGAAATTCGCTACCGGAGGAAGCTTGCGCACGGGTGCGTCCGGCCTGCGCAGGGGACCGCGCGAATGTGCACGGCTGATGTCGAAGATCGCCCGCGCGATTGAGTATGCGCACACATACGGGATTCTTCACCGCGATCTTCAGCCGGGAAATATTCTGTTGGACGCCCACGGCGAACCGCTGGTGAGCGATTTCGGCCTGGCGAAATGGCTCGATGAAGAGAGCGACCTCACCCGAACCCTAACCACGTTTGGTACACCCGGTTACATCGCTCCCGAGCAAGCTGAGGGCGCCACCTTCGGTCCCGCGGCGGATATTTATAGTCTCGGCGCGATCCTGTTCAATTTGCTTGCCAGCCGGCCGCCTTTCATCGGGGCGAATGCGCTTTCGGTTATTCGGCAGGCAGCCGCAACTCCGGCGCCGAAGCTTCGGTCATTCATCCCATCGCTCGATCGCGATCTCGAAATAATTGTCGCCCGCTGCCTCGAACGCGATCCCAAGGCGCGGTATCAGACCGCTGGTGCGCTTGCAGAAGATCTTGAGCGCTGGCTGGAGAGACGACCGATTATCGCGCAGCCCGTGCGAGCACCAGCGCGAGTTTTCCGCTGGTCGCGGCGCAATCCAATTTTAGCGAGCGCGAGTACTGCGTGCCTTTTGCTTGCGCTTGCCGTCGTTTGGCTACTCGGGGAGAAGTTTCTTGCGCCTAAAACCCCGGTACCCGCAAAGAGCGTCGCAGTGCTTCCGTTTGAAAACCTGAGCCGGGATCCGGTTAACGCCTTTTTTGCCGATGGCGTGCAGGACGAAATTCTGACCGACCTGGCCAGGATCGCCGATCTGAAGGTGATCGGGCGCACCTCCGTGATGCAATACAAGAGCGGAGTGACCCGCGATCTGCGCAAGATCGGCCAGCAACTCGGGGTGGCGCATCTGGTGGAGGGAACTGTTCAGCGCTCTGGCAATCGCGTTCGCGTCAACGCGCAACTGGTCGATGCGCGCACCGACCGGAATGTATGGGCGCTGACATACGAGCGCGATCTTACAGACGTTTTTGCAATTGAAAGTGAAATCGCAACAGCTATTGCCGGCGAACTAAATGCGAAACTCTCGCCAAATGAAAAGAGCGAAATCGAACGTCCCACGACGGGCGATATCCCTGCGTTCGATCTCTACACGCGCGCGAACAATCTTCTTCTAATGGCGAGCTTCAGAGATGATGACAGAGGGCATCTGCGGCAGGCAGCCGACCTGTTGAATCAGGCTGTCGTGCGAGATCCGGCGTTTTTTCAGGCGTATTGCCAGCTGGCCTATACTCATGATCGCCTTTACTTCGATGGCTTCGATCATACTCCCGCGCGCCTTGCCCTGGCGGAAGCAGCAATCCAGACGGCGTTTCGGCTACGTCCGGATGCAGGTGAAGCACACCTCGCGCGTGCCCAAAATCTTTATTGGGGATACCTCGATTATGACGGCGCTCTGGCGCAACTGGAAATCGCTCGTCGGAGTCTCCCTAATGACGCGCGGATATTCCAGCTCATGGGTTACATTCAGAGGCGGCAGGGGCGCTGGGAAGAATCCGCGCGAGACCTTGAGCGCGCGGTTGAGCTCGACCCGCGCAACCTCGAGACGCTGCACCAGATCGCGACCAATTACGACCTTTTCCGCAGTTACGCTGAAGAAACATTGGTATTGGATCGTGCTCTGGCCATTGAACCGAACCACCTTGAGACCAAAGTGATCCGCGCGAATGTGGACCTGGATTGGAAAGCTGATACCCAGCCATTGCATCAGGTGATCGATGAAATCTGCGCAGGAAATCCGGCTGGCGTCCGGGGGATCGCCAATAATTGGCTCATCTGCGCGTTAGCACAGCGTGACGCCGACGCCGCAAAAGACGCTTTAATTGCGCTGGGCGAAACGCCTTTCGTGGACGGAAGTGTTGAATGGAATCGCCCGCTCGTCGAAGGCCTTATCGCTCGCATGACGAAAGATGATGCGAAAGCACGCGCCGCTTTCACGGCAGCCCGCGCGGAGCAGGAGAAGATTGTGCAGGCAGAACCAAATCACGGCCCGGCGCGTTGCGTACTTGGTTTGATCGACGCCGCTCTCGGGCGGAAAGAGGAAGCATTGCGCGAAGGCCGCCGCGCGGTCGAGCTTCTTCCGATGGAAAAGGACGCAATCAGAGGCAAGGCGATGATCCGGTATCTGGCGAAGATTGCCGCATGGGCTGGCGACAACGATCTGGCTTGCGAACAGCTGGCCATTGCCACTCGAGCTCCGAGCGGCGTCACCTATGGCCAACTCAAACTGATGCCGTGGTGGGATCCGCTTCGTGGCGACCCGCGTTTTGAAAAAATCGTCGCTTCCCTCGCGCCGAAGGCCAGCGATAAGTAGCCTGCGCTACTGTTGAACTGTTGAACAATTGAGCTGATTGGAAAACGGCGTGCATTGGCAATCGCTTGATCGTTAGGATTGCAACATGAACTGGTGCCGAATCGCGACCGTGACGATGTTGATCTTGCTGCCCGTTTCTGGTTACGCGGCCAATCCGTTTTTAGATGCGCCGAACGACAAGCCGGTGTCCGCCAAATTTCGAGGAACCGAGTGGGGCGACGAGATTCAGCAGGACGAAATCCCGCTCAGTGGGCAGGTCGTCACGACGCGCCTCGCCAGGATGCCGTGGGGCGCGATTTTCAAAATCGAATTTACCGATCTAGAATCGCGCGCGCCGCAGAAGCGTGAAATTCGGCCGGATTATTTCATTGTCACAGATGAGCGCATCGTTCTGCTAAACGAAGAGGACAATGAGGCCGCCGTTAAGAAGATCTCAGCGTTGGACAAACCGCCGGAACTCGACCCGGCCGACGTCTACGGAATTACGACTGGTAAATTCAATCACGAAGATGGCTTATGGAAAACGACAATTAGCCTCAAGGGTGATCTGTGTGTTTACGATTCGAGCCATCCCTCGGGTCATTTCAAAAAGATCGTTTGGAAAAAAGGTGTGGGATTAGTTGAGTATGCGAGCGGCTCTGGGGCGCATGCTGACGGTTTTCGCCTGAAGCGGCAGAAATAAGCGGCGGAACATACGCCTCTGGGCTGTACGCCTAGCGGAAATGTTTGCGGCCGTAACTGCGCGGGAACTGATTCACGGGATTGAAACTCCGCAAGGCGCACGGACTAAAAGTCTTGTTCCGTACCGTGTGAATTGTCTGTGCGAAGCGTGCAAATTTCCCTATAAAACATCAAAATGGACTTGGCCGGCACGCTCAAAAAACATTTCGGTTACGACCAATTTCGGCCGCTGCAGCGTGAGATCATCAGCGATTCGCTGGCCGGGCGCGATGTGTTTGTGCTGATGCCAACAGGTGGCGGCAAGTCCCTTTGTTTTCAATTGCCGGCATTGACACGCCAGGGCCTTACGATTGTGGTTTCGCCGCTCATTTCGCTCATGAAAGATCAGGTGGATGCGCTGCAAACCAGCGGGATTGCGGCGACCTACTTAAATTCGACGCTGGACCGGAAGGACGCTGTGGCGCGCTGGCGCGGGTTGCATCACGGCGATTACCGGATGCTTTACGTCGCGCCGGAGCGGTTGATGCTCGATACGTTTTTGGAACGCGCGCTGAACTGGGACATCGCGCAGTTCGCCATCGACGAGGCGCATTGCATCAGCGAATGGGGACACGATTTCCGGCCGGAATATCGCGAGCTCAAAAAACTGCGGACGCATTTTCCGGACGTGCCAATGATGGCGCTCACTGCAACGGCTACCGAACGAGTGCGCGCGGACATCGTGAAGCAGCTGAAGCTGCGCGAGCCGCGGTGTTATGTCGCCAGCTTTGACCGGCCAAATCTCATTTACCGCGTTATTCCAAAAACGGCGCCCTACGAACAGTTACTTGAGTTCATTCGCAGCAGGCCAAACGATAGCGGCATCGTTTACTGCGCCAGCCGGAAGAGTGCCGAGTCACTGGCGCGGAATCTCGACGAAGATGACGTAAGCGCGAAGCCGTATCACGCCGGCCTAACGAGTTCCGAGCGCACGAAAAATCAGGACGCGTTCCTGCGCGACGACGTTCGCGTGGTCACCGCGACAATTGCATTTGGGATGGGCATCAACAAACCAAACGTTCGCTTCGTAGTGCATTACGATCTCCCAAAAAATCTAGAGAGCTACTATCAGGAGACCGGGCGCGCAGGCCGGGACGGATTGCCGAGTGAATGCGTGCTGGTGTTCAGCGCGAGCGATGTGGCCAAACAGCTCCATTTCATCGACGAAAAGAGCGAGGCCGAAGCGCGAATCGCGCGGACACAACTCCAACAAATGGTTCATTACGCCGAGACTCGCGACTGTCGGCGCGTAACTTTGCTCGGATACTTTGGCGAGACATTTACGAAGCTATCGTGTGAAGGATGCGACAACTGCCTCACTCCACGCGAGACGTTCGATGGCACAATTCCAGCGCAGAAATTTCTCTCCTGCGTCCATCGCATCCTCGCGAAAAGCGGATTCGGATTTGGGGTGAATCATATCGCAGATGTTTTACGCGGCGCAGACACGGAGGCGATCAGGCAACGAAACCACGATGAGCTCTCAACTTACGGGATTGGCCGCGAATTGAAACGTGAAGCCTGGCAGGCGATCGGGCGCGAGTTATTGCGACTGGGGTTCATTGAATGCGCCCCGGGAAAGTTCGCGACCCTAAGTCTCACACCGGCTGGCCGCGACGCCTTGCGCCACCGTACGCCGATCACACTCACCAAGCAGATTGAAGTTGTCGCGCGGGATCAAAAGGCTCGCGCGGGCGCGATCGAATGCGACGAAGTGTTGTTCGAACGCTTGCGCGGTCTGCGGCGCAGGCTGGCGGACGAACGCAACGTGCCAGCCTACGTCATCTTCTCCGATGTCTCGCTCCGTGAAATGGCGAAACATTATCCGACGACGGCGACCGAGTTTCGCCGGATTGCCGGCGTGGGCGAGCAAAAGTTGAAGGATTTTGCCGACGTATTCCTGGGCGAAATTAAGAATTATCTCGCCGCTAATCCGCGCCGGACATTTTCTGCCGACCTCACTGCTTTGCGCCCGCCCGGTCGTTTACGCTTGAATGACAGCCAGAGAGAAACGCTTCGGCGTTTTTGCGGCGGCGAATCAGTGGACGATATTTCCGGTGCACGTGGATTCGTGCGGAGCACCGTTTACGATCATCTTGAAGCCGCGATTAGATCGGGCGAATCCCTCAAGCCCGACCGGTTCTTTACCGCCGCGCAACGCGAGGAAATCGCGTCCGCGTTTCGAAAAGTTTCTGACGGAAAACTTGCAGACGTGAGGTCGTTACTCGACGGCAAGTACGACTATGGCGAACTGCGCATCTTCCGTGCGCTGGCGAATCGCGAACATCTTTAGAAGCCAGCGTGCAAACGGTTGTAGCCGACTCGCTGTGTCGAGGCGCCTTTGCGATGTTGCTGCCTCTGGGGCACTGCGACACAGCGCCGTGGCTACAGGTCGCACCCTTTGAGTAGGCTTAGCTTCAATGTTGTTTGTGATCGTCTTCGACTTTCATGTAAGCGAACGATTTGAGCACTTCGTTAAGCGCTGGAAAATTTTTGCGATAGCTCGCTTCGTCTCGTGCCGAGAATACAATGTAAGCGACTGCCTTGGGCAATTGGATGTAGGCGACGCGCTCCCATTGGGAATACGACTTGGTGGCCGGATATTCGTTGATGAAATACGGCTGCCCGTCGCCTGTTTTTCCGGAGTCGACTTTCTCTTTTGGTTTGCCGTGCGCTTTTTCCATCTGCTGGATTGCCATGGCGACAAACTTTCCAACGTCCTCATAATCTGTGCCTGCGATCTTGGCGTACATGATCGCGTTCGCGTCGGCCCAGGTAGATCCTTTCGGATAGAGAACGCATGGCAACCCCTGCTCGGCTCCGGCGCTGTTATCGAGAACCCACCCTGCCGGCGCATCGATCTTGAACGCGGCCTTGGGGCCGTAAACGATTCCACCCGGAAACGTCCCCTGGGCGAAAACGCCGCCGCAAGCTAAAAGCAAGGCGAGGCTAAAAAGGGAAATCGTTTTCATAATGGGCGAACAGCTTGAGGCGCTCCATCCGTAAAATCGATTCTTTTCTCTCGACAATTTATTAATTTTCTGGCGAGAAGTTACGCCGGGCTGTGCAATTCTTACTTAACTTACCGCCGCCGATTTCGTTTTTCATCGTCTCGGCGATTACGACCTCGTTCGCCCTGGCAGGCCTTTACCTGGTGCGAAAGAAGTATTCGGCGGATGTCCTAAAGGAGAATCACGAAGTAGCTGCGATCATCTTCAATGCCTTCGGACTGTTTTACGGGGTGCTGCTCGCGTTTGTGGTTTTTGTTACGTGGGGTGGGTACGACGACGCCACAAAGAACCTCCAACTGGAAGCCAATGAGGTCGCTGACATTTTTCACATTACACAAGTATTTCCCGACCCCGCACGTGAAATGATACGGCAAACGCTACTGGATTATGTCACCTCGGTTTATAATGTTGAACTCAAAAGAATGGCTCAGGGCGAGATAAGCCTCCATTCCAACGAGGCAATGCTAAAGCTTATTACAGTGTTCTATCAGATTGATGAGAAATCGGTTCCCAACCGAGAGATCTACGCCGAAGCATTAAAGCGGTTAAACAACATGGCTGAGTACCGTCGACTCAGAATATTTGCGGGGAATGACACGGTGCCACAAGTTGTCTGGTTGGTCCTACTTGTTGGTAGCGTAATCAGTATTTCGTACACCTATTTCTTCGGAATGAAAAACATCAGGGCGCAATACTTGATCGCAGGGTCGCTTACAGTGACAATCACAATGATTCTGTCTTTGATATACGTTCTCGATCATCCCTTTACTGGCACGAGCCGGGTGAGCGGCGAGCCTTTGAAACAGGTCATGCAGATAATAACCAACGACCAACGCTCGCAGCCTTCGATTCCTTAACGCCGCTTCTTCCTTGTCGGTTTCCCTTTGCGCTTGGTCTTGGCCATTCTGCGCAGCTCCGCTTTGCTCATCGATTTGTACATTCCTCTCGAAGCGCCTTTCAGCGACGACTTCGCGCGCTTTCCGCGCTTCGCCGCGAGTGCTGCGCCGGCGGCCATTTGTTGTTTCTTTGATTTTGCAGGCATACAAGTAGGTTTCGCTTCTCAAGCGCGAACTGGATTTGCTTCAATCGCAGCGAACTTTCGCCAAAAGAAGTACGCCGGCACTCCGGTCAACACGATGAGGATTCCGATTCCTGAGGTTGCGGGCGCGAGAAAGCCAAGATCGACAATCAATAATCCAGCAAGCAGGACCGAGATGATCGGTACGAACGGATAACCCCAAGTGCGATATGGGCGACCAGCATCGGGTTTTGTTCGTCGCAAAATCATTACGGCGACAACCATTAGCATATAAAAAAGCAAATCCGCTGAGACGATGTATTCGAGCAGCTGGTTGTAAACATTTCCATAAACGACCTGATGTGTTGAGGGGTCGCGCGTCACCGTGCGTGGCAGAGTCAGGAGCACGGTCCAGATCCCCTGGATTACCAACGCAGCGGCCGGAACATGAAAGCGATTGGTGGTTCCAACCCTTTTAAAGAACAGACGGTCGCGCGCCATCGCGTAGTAAACGCGAGCTCCGGAAAGTATCAGGCCGTTGTTGCAGCCGAAGGTAGAAATCATGATTGCTGCTGCCATGCACATCGCACCGGGACGACCGAAAATGGCATTCATCATGGCCACCGCCACGCGATTGTGGGGCGCGTGCTCGATTTCCGAGAACGGCAAGACAGCGACATACGCGAGATTGGCCAGTAGATAAAGAATGACCACGCTGCCGCAGCCGATCACCAGCGCCCGTACGAGATTTTTTCCGGGATCGCGTATTTCGCTGCCAATGAACGTGACGTTTGTCCAGGCGGTTTGCGCGAAGAGCGGACCGACCATCGATTTTCCAAACAGCAGCACGAGGGCGAGGCCGCCGACAAATGTAAAGCCGGGCTGGACCGTCTGCGGGCTCCAGCCATTTGCCCACGAGTCCCACCATGCCGATCCCAACGCAGCAGAATTGGCTTTCCAGCCTAACGACAAGCCGATCACTACCACAGCGACGAGCGCCGCTGTTTTTGCGAACGTGAATGTGTTCTGAATAATTTTACCGACTTCAAGCCCGCGCGTGTTGCTCCACGTCAGCAACGCGATCAAGCCAATCGCGACGAGTTGTTCTGTTGATAAGCTGATCGCGTAGTGGCCTAACGAAATCGGAGGAACCAAATAATTCTCCGGCGAAACTGCCACGACAAAGACGCCTAGAAATTTTGCAAACGCGATCGCTACCGCAGCGATGGTCCCTGTTTGAATTACCAGAAACAGAGTCCAGCCATACAAGAATCCGGTTGAATGACCGTATGCTTCGCGCAAAAAGACATAAACACCACCCGCGCGCGGCATCATGGTTGCGAGTTCCGAGCAACAAAGCGCGCCCGTAATTGTCAGCAGACCGGCAACTGCCCAGGCGAGAAGCAACCAACCCGGTGCACCACTCAACCGCGACGATTCGGCCGACGTGATGAAGATCCCCGAGCCAATCATCGAGCCAATCACAATCATGGTGGCGTCGATCGGTCCGAGTGTACGAACGAGACCGGACCCGCGTGGAGACGGCCCGCCCTCGGGCCGCACAAGGTGCGCCTTTCGGCGCGAGGGCGCGCCGGCTTCATTTTCTGACCTCGCCGACTCCATCAGAACATCAAATTATTTATCGTCCCGCGATACGGCCACGCCTCAGCTATCTCGACCAGCCCTGCCCGCACCGCGTTTTGCTCAACGTAATGCCATTTTTCTGAGTAATTTTCACTGGATCGAAGGTACCGATCGAAATATTCCGGTTGCCAGATGGACGGCTTAATCGACAGCACGGCAGCAATCCGTCGCGAACTTACGCTCTTCCACATCTGTACCCACTCCGCCATGCGTTGCGCGCTGATTTCCGGTCGCGCAAACAGATGCACGTGATCGGGCATGAGAATGTAGTTGCCCACCCACCAGCCATCGTGATCGGCCGAGCGTTGCCAGATTTCACGCAAAATCTTGTCGCATTTCGACGAAGCAAGAATTTTACGTCGGTGATAGGTGCACGTTGTAAGGAACACAATCGGATTGTCACGGAACGATGGCACATGTGCCAAATGGCGAAATGGAGCTGGCCCGCCCTCGGGCCGCACAAGCGTTCTTCGGCGCGAGGGCGCGCCGACTCCATGATCGCTCTTGTTCATCACAAAAGACTCTGCGGCGCGCTGATTCTCACGCCTTCGCGCTCGAGTTGTAAGCGCAATTCACGTGCGAACTCAACTGCTCCTGGCGTATCGCCATGCACGCAAATTGTTTCGCCGCGCACCTCGATGTCGCGGCCTTCCACCGACCGCACTTTGCCTTCGCGTAACATCCGCAGCACCCGCTCGGCGGCTTCTTTTGGATCATGAAGCAATGCATCCGGCCGGGTGCGTGGGACCAGCCAGCCGTCATTCAGGTAATTACGATCGGCGAAAATTTCGCGCGCAATTTGCAGCCCATGCGCTTCGCCGGCGCGGGCGAGTTCGGTGTTGTCAGGCGCAAAGAGAATTAACTTCGGATCGACCGATTCGATAGCTCGCGCAATTGAATCGGCCAGTTTGTCGTCGCGCACCGCCATGTTATAGAGAGCACCGTGCGGTTTGACATGGCTCGGTTGTACGCCCACGGCGGAGGCGATCGCCTGAAAAACTCCAAGCTGATAAACCACGGCGTCGAACACTTCCTGATTACTTACCTTTAGTTCCTTGCGTCCGAAATTTTCGCGATCGAAGAAACTTGGATGCCCTCCAACAGCGACTCCGTGCTTTTTCGCCGCAGAAACTGCGGCGTGCATCGAATCGGAGTCGCCGGCGTGAAAACCAGTCGCGATATTCGCCGAGCTAATGAGCTCGAACAGTTCCTCATCGTGGCCTGCTCCTTCGCCAAGATCGGCGTTCAGATCGATTGATAGTCTCATGAGCGTTGGAGATTAATACCGACGCGGAAACGCTCGAATTCACGCTCGCGCTCAAGCAAAAGCCGGTGTGCGTCAGCTAGCGAGACTTCGGAAAAACGGACGTGATCGCCGGCGCGAAGTTGTGCTGCAACACCGAGATCAACAGTGATCACGTGCGCCATTTTCGGGTAACCACCGATGGTTTGGCAATCTCCCAAAAGTAAAATCGGCTTTCCGCTTGGCGGAACCTGGATTGTACCCGGAGCCACTGCTTCGGAGATCATATCGCTCGCATCGGCGCGCTTCAGTTCCGGACCTTCAAGACGCACGCCCATGCGATCGGAATCGGGTGAAACGGCGAATGCTTCGCTCGTTAAGCGTTGAAGAGTTGAAGCGTCGAAGCGATTCCAATCGACGCCGCGAATGAAACGCAAAATTAGTTTGGGCTTTGCCGGACTTACCCAATCATGTGGCGCGGTCCACGAGGAAATACCTGTAGCCGGGGTCGGCGAGCCTGGCCACATACCGAGCGGAAGAACATCCCCATCGCGTAATGAACGACCTTCAAATCCCCCAAAACCGGCTCGCAAATCGGTCGAGCGACTTCCGAGAACAGGCTCAACATCAATCCCGCCGGAAATTGATAGCCAGGATCGACAACCGGCTTTGGGCGCGCCGATTTTCAATTCTTCGCCTGCACTAACCGAACCAGCGTGGCCCGCCGGCAGTACCCTCGATCCGATGCGCACATCGAAGTCACCACCGCACCACGCGACGACACGTTCGTCCGCGAAGCGTAATAGCAAACCACCTAGAGTCATCTCGAGTCCCGCCGCACCTTCATCGTTGCCGACCAGAAGATTCGCCACACGCAACCCGAAGGGATCCAGTGCGCCGCCTGAGGAAACGCCAAACTCACGAAAGCCAGTGCGACCAAGATCCTGCACCGACGTAACAAAACCAGCTCGCTCAACAATCACACTCATCGCGTTGTCATCCTGAACGAAGTGAAGGATCTCACACAAATTGATTGATCACGCTGATTCGCTTGTCTGTCGGCTACTCCGTCTGGGAGGTCCCTCGCTCTGCTCGGGATGACGGAAGTAGAAAACTCGGCGCGTATAACGCACGATCATTTCAACGATTCAAATTCATCGCGCGAGATTTTGCGGAAGCGCACACGTTCGCCGGCGCGCAAAAGTGCGGGTGGATTTTTCTGGGGATCGAACAAGCGCAATGGTGTGCGACCGATGAGATTCCAGCCGCCGGGGGAACGTAGCGGATAAATTCCCGTTTGGGCGCCACCAATCCCGACAGAACCGGGTGGAATTTGTTTTCGCGGTACGTCCCGTCGCGGTGTCGCCAGTTCCTTCGGGAGACCAGCCAGAAATGGAAATCCGGGAACAAATCCGATGCAGGCTACCCGATACTCAACGATGCTGTGAAGACGGATGACTTCACTTGGAGAGATAGCCGCGCGTCGCGCAACATCATCGATATCGAGCCCGAACTCCGGATCATAGCAGACCGGAATTTCGACCAAGCGTACACGGCGTTGTGTAGCTGTCCGGTGCCTGCCGCGGTCAGCGCCCGCGGCTACAGCGGCCTGAATGCGCGCCGCCAGCCAATCGAACACCTTGTCCGGTGTTTCAGCGCCTTTGGCGACTGAAATCGGATCGAAGAAAGCTGTCACGCTTGTGTAAGCCGGCGCGAGCTCAATGACCCCAGGGATAGCAGCGTTTTGAAGCTTCTGAAATGCGCGAAGGACTGTGTCCAACGTCTGTTCAGGCGCATCGTCGAATCGCTCGCGCATACGAACGATCAGAGCGGAATCTCCGAGGGGAATGATTTCCATCATTCCGTCATTCCGAGCGAAGTCGAGGAAACCCGCCGTACGGCCGAGAGTATGGCCACGGGATCCTTCCACTTCGCTGCATTCGGCTCAAAATGACCATGCTTGAGGTCACGCACTTGTCATTCTGCATGTTTCGCCTCGATCTCGATGTCGATCGCAACCGTTTGGCTGATCCCGGAAACTGACTCCACCCCAGGGGCAAACATCAGATTGAAGTCACGCCGCGTGATTGGCTCGGTCGTCACAACCCAGCGCGTCCGGCTCGTCTCGTTAAGCGGTGTAAGCAGTTTCACATGAAGCGTAACCGGCTTGGTCACGCCGTGAATGGTGAGATCGCCGAGAATGTCGCCGCTTTGCGGGCCCGTCTGTTTTACGCTCCGGCTTTTGAATGTGATCTGAGGAAATTTTTCGACGTTAAAAAATTCCGCGCTTCGCAAATGATCGTCTCGCTTTTTGATCTGTGTGTCGATGCTGCGCACATTGATCTGCGCCGTAACCGAGGAATTCTCGGGGTGCTCGCGGTCGACGTCGATCTTGCCATTGAACTTCGTGAACTTTCCGTGCGTGGTCCCCAGAAACTGGTGCACACTAAAACCGACCGTCGAGCCCGACGAATCAAACCTGTAAGCTTGGTTCGCCAATACGGCGGGGCTCAGGCCAGCGATTAAGACTGCCGCGATAAGATTGCGTGGTGTCATTTGGAACTGTTCCGGTTTTTCGCCTCCGCCGCCAGAGTTTTCAACAGCGGCGTACGGGAAAGCGGCAGTCGGCCGAATAAATTTCCAAGCGCAAATGCCGGGTCGGCTTTCAATTTTTTCTCGTCGTGCACGCCGGCAATCCGAGCGAGCTCTGTCTCAAAATGCGAAACCGCTCGCGCCGTCGGATCGTTTGCGTCGAGGTAACCGAAAGCCCGATGCAGCAGCGCGAACAATTCCGGATCCCGATGATCTCGCTCCGTGCAAATCTCAATTAGCTCGACAAAATACGCCGCGGTCTGCGTACGTAGATAATTGCTGCGAATCCCGGCAAACGGATTTTTTAGCATAACCTCAGTGAGCGTATGCAGATCCGACTTCCTGCTGCGCACAATGGAAATTTCAGCTTCGAAAAACAAATCCAGCTTTCCCGCGAACGGACTTTTAGGGCGGCGCGCGCCCCTGGCGATTGTTTGGATGCAACCGAACGAGTCCGTGCACCACGAGACGATCAGGCTGGTATCGCTGAACTTTCGTTTGCGTAACAGAATAGCAGCAGTGCTTTCCACACCGCGAAATTAGCACATCCACCCAGTAGTAGAGGTGCTTGTGTCAAGCACCTGCCTTGAATTCAGTGCTCGCCGCGGCGAGCGCCCCTACAACACAAATGCGCTTGATTTTGCAATTGCTGATCTTGCCAGCATCATGAGTGATGCCGACAGCGAACACGGAAACTGCTCGCGTGCCAGAAGACGTCAGCGGGCAGCCACGTCGCGTGCCCATTGGTGGCGTTACCTGGCGACATACGTTCCGCGCGCTGCGGCATCGCAATTACCGCCTGTTTTTTTGGGGGCAACTCGTCTCGCTGGTTGGCACGTGGATGCAGCAAACCGCGATGAGTTGGTTTGTCTATCAAATTACGAATTCAAAGCTGCTGCTGGGTGTTGTCGCCGCCATAGGATCCGGTCCGATGATGTTGTCCTCAATTTGGGGTGGCTCGCTCGCCGATCGTCATCCGAAGCGCTCGATCCTCCTCGCGACCCAGACGGCCCAAATGATTTGTGCGTTCTTTCTTGCGGCCGGCGTTTGGGCCGGTTTCGCCACACCGTCTTTTATCATCGTTATCGCTGCATTGAACGGCGTCGCCATGGGCTTCGATATGCCGGCGCGCCAGGCGTTCACAGTCGAAATGACAAGCCGTGAAGACTTGTTAAACGCGATCTCCCTCAACAGCTCGATTGTGAATGGCGCCCGTGTTGTCGGTCCATCGGTCGCCGGTTTACTAATCGGTTGGGTTGGCGTCGCAATGTGTTTTTTCCTGAATGGTCTCACGTTTGTTGCGGTGATTGCCGGTCTGATGATGATGCGCTTACCGCCGTTTCAACGGCCGGCACACGTCGTCTCTGCCAGTAAACACGCCTGGAATGGCATCGTATATTCACTGAAACATCAGCGAGTGCGAACGATCCTACTGCTGTTCCTCGCAGTGGGCGTCTTCGGGTGGTCGTACGGTGTCCTGATGCCAGCTTTCGCGCGCGATGTGCTCGGTCGCGGTGCGAATGGATACGGCATTTTAATGTCGGCGAGTGGGGCAGGCGCTTTCATTGGAGCACTCGTCGTGGCAACTTATGGGCATCTGTTTACACCGCGACGACTGGCGCTCGGCGGTGTCTGGTTATTTTCGATTGCACTATTCGCCCTTTCGCTGAGCCGAAACTTTTATGTCGCATTCGCGTTTCTTCTCGTTGCCGGATTTGGAATGCTCCTGTTTTTCTCCACGTCGAACACGGTGCTGCAAACGATTGTGCCAGATGAAATGCGTGGACGCGTGATGGGTGTGTGGTCGCTTGTTTTCGGCGCAATGATTCCCTTGGGCAGCCTCGAAGTCGGTACAGTTGCGCATTGGGTGGGCACACCGTTCGCGCTGGCGTTCGGCGCGATTATTTGCGCAGTCTCCGCGCTGGTGACGCTGCTTGTAATTCGGCGACGCGAAGCGGCAAACTCAAGATAAATTTCAAGCGATCTGCCCGGTTTCCCCAGGCGATCACTGCGATCATCGGTTTATGATGTGCAGCGCGCGTTTCTCCACATTTAGCGCGGCTTCTCTGACGGCTTCGCTCAGGGTGGGATGAGAATGAGTTGTGCGGCCGATGTCTTCAGAGCTGCCGCCGAATTCAATTACCGAAACGGCCTCGGCGATCAGTTCCGAAGCGGCATGATGCAAAATGTGTGCGCCGAGAACGCGATCGGTTTTTGCGTCGGCAACAAACTTCACCATTCCTTCCACGTCATCGCCGGTAAGCGCGCGACTGTTGGCACGGAATGGAAATTTGCCAATACGCACATCGATTCCTTTTTCCCTTGCTTGATCTTCGGTAAGACCAACGCCGGCCAGCTCGGGATTTGTGTAAATGATACTGGCAATGGCTTCGTAGTTAACATGGCCGGCCTTGCCTGCAATAATTTCCACGCAGGCGATCCCTTCGTCTTCGGCTTTGTGTGCCAGCATCGGACCGGCAATCACATCGCCGATGGCATAAATGCCTTCGACGTTCGTACGGAAATGTTCGTCCACTTTAATGCGCTTCTTTTCGTCAAACTCCACACCGACTTTTTCCGCGCCCAAGCCGTCCGAGAACGGGCGACGTCCGACGGATACAAGCACCTTGTCGGCTTCGAATTTTAGTTCTTCCTTGTCTTTAGTCGCCGTTACGGTGGCGTGACCGTTGTCGACCTTTACAGCGGTAACTTTTGCTTCCAGGTGGAACGTCATGCCCTGACCGGTAAGCAAACGCTGAAGCAGGTTCGAGAGCTCAAGATCAAAACCGAGTGCGATGCGGGGGAGAAATTCCAACATCGTCACCTCCGAACCGAGCCGGTTCCAAACGGAGCCCAACTCAAGGCCGACCGCGCCCGCGCCGATCACGATGAGCTTCTTTGGAGCTTCGCTGAAGGTAAGCGCTTCCGTGCTGCTCACGATTGTTTTCCCGTCAAATTTCGCAAATGGCAGTTCCGCGGGCGCGCTGCCGGTGGCGATGACGATATTTTTTGTCTCGATCTCCTGCGTGTCGCCCTTGGAAGATTTAACGGAAACTTTTCCAGGGGCGGTGATTGTGCCCAAGCCTTCCAAGACCGTGACCTTGTTAGTTTTCATGAGCGAGCGCACACCGCCATTGAAAGTCTTCACAACCTTGTCTTTGCGCTGTTGCATCTTCGCCAGATCGACATGCGCGCCGTCGATTACGATGCCGTGCTTGGCCGCTTCCTTTTTGACGAACATGAAATGATCGCTCGAAGTCAGGAGCGCTTTGCTCGGGATGCAGCCCACATTCAAGCAAGTGCCACCCAGTTCCTTGTCTTTTTCGACTAGGGCTGTTTTTAAACCAAGCTGGCCAGAGCGGATCGCAGCGATGTAACCGCCCGGTCCCGAGCCAATGATAACAACGTCAAATTTTTCCATAAGTTATTTTCTCATGCCAGCTGGAGTGGAGCAATCATCCAGACTAGAGCGGCAGAGCACCGCCGCCCTCTAAAACCTTGCCGTCGTTGCAGGTCACATCTGCTCTGGTTTCTTGGAGTGCGGCAGTGCTCTGCCGTTTTTATTCTAAAAATCCAGCGGTAGATTTTTTGGATCTTCGATGCAGTCCTTCACTTTGATCAGAAAAGTGACGGCTTCTTTTCCATCGATCGCGCGGTGATCGTAACTGAGGGCAAGATACATCATTGGGCGAACTTCCACTTTTCCGTCCACCGCGACTGGGCGTGGCATGATCTTGTGCATGCCCAGGATACCGCTTTGTGGTGGATTTAGAATCGGTGTGGCGAATAGCGACCCATACACTCCGCCGTTTGTGATGGTGAATGTGCCGCCCTGTAAATCTTCGATTTTTAGTTTCCCGTCGCGCGCCCTGCTGGCGTAATCGGCGATGTTGCGCTCCAAACCCGCAAAACTTTTCTTGTCTGCATCGCGCACGACCGGCACCACGAGTCCACGTTCCGTGCCAACCGCTACGCCGATGTCATAGAAATTGTTTTGAATAAAATCTTCATCCTCTATGTGGCCATTAACCACCGGCACGGCTTTAAGCGCTTCCACGCATGCTTTAACAAAGAACGACATTAAACCCAGTTTCACGCCGTTCTTTTTCGTAAACTCATCTTGTTTGCTCCGGCGCAATTCCTGGATGGCGCTCATGTCGCATTCATTGAAAGTCGTCAGGATCGCTGCGGTATGCTGCGCCATCACAAGTTGCTGCGCGATCTTGCGGCGCAGCGGCGACATCTTTTTGCGTGTGAAGCGCCCGTCACCGGATGGTTCAGCTTCGCGAGATTCAATTTTTTCTTCCGCCTTCGCCGAGGTTACGACGGACAAGTCCGTTTTGCCGCGCTGTTGTGCCGCGCCCAGGACGTCTCCTTTTGTTAGGCGGCCTCCTTCGCCCGTGCCGCGAATTTTTTCCGGCTGAAGCTTCTCTTCTTCGACAATTCTGCGAACGGCAGGCGAAAGCGTTGTTGTAGTCGCTGCCGTTGGCGGCGGCCTGCCGCGGTCAGCGCCCGCCGCTACAGGAGCTTTTTCTGCTGCGGCCTTTTTCTCCGGCTCGGTTTCTTTTTTCTTTTCTTCCGGTTCTTTCTTTTTGGGTTTCTCTTCTTTTTGTTCTGCCGCCGGCCGTTTTGAGTCGTCAATTATGGCGACTACCTCGCCAATCTTCACCTGCTGCCCCTCTGGAACCTTCGTTTCGAGTACGCCCGCTTTTTCTGCGACGATCTCGGTGGAAACCTTGTCAGTCTCGAGAGTGAAGAGGGCTTCGCCTTCGTTTACAAACTCGCCGGATTTCTTGTGCCAAGCGGAGACAACGCCGCTGGTGATCGATTCACCTACGGAGGGAATTTTAACTTCAATGGCCATGCGTGAAAGGAGCGTCGCGAGCTAGCAGCGTTTCGTCAACACATACGGCCCGTCTGTCTCATGGGT
>Ga0193707_1000034_pt1 | contig 32997 bp, 29 predicted proteins | sample U3c2metaG_FD_143043 | JGI IMG/M metagenome (GOLD analysis project Ga0193707, IMG submission 143043) | Soil microbial communities from a riparian zone of the East river system, Colorado, United States - U3c2 | ecosystem: Environmental > Terrestrial > Soil > Riparian zone | place: USA: East River... | reverse complement strand
TCGGACATGTTGCTGGCTCCGGACCTCAGCACGTTTCAGATCTTTCCGTGGGGCGATGAAAAGAGTCGCGTAGCCAGGTTGATCTGCGACATCAACACTCCGGACGGCAATCCATTCGTGGGTGATCCGCGGGGTGTCCTCAGGAAAACGATCGCGCGGGCGGCCAAGCTCGGCTACACGATGAACGCGGGAATGGAAGCCGAGTTCTTCATGTTCAAGCCGCGGCCGGACGAAGAGCCTTCGACAATTACGCACGACGTGGGATCGTATTTCGATCTCGCGCCGGCCGATCTCGGCGAGGATGCACGCCGCGCAATCGTCGACGTCCTAGAGCGGATGGGATTCGAGGTGGAAGCGGCGCACCACGAAGTCGCCCACGGCCAGCACGAGATCGATTTCAGATACGCCGAGGCGCTGAAGACGGCGGACAACATCGCGACGTTCCGGTTCGTGGTGAAGTATATCGCGGGAACGTTCGGGCTCACCGCGTCGTTCATGCCGAAGCCGATTTTCGGACAGAACGGCAGCGGCATGCACACCCACCAATCTCTTTTCCGGGGGAAGGAGAACGCGTTTTGGGACGAGAAGGCGGAATGGGAGCTCTCGAGCACCGCACTCAGCTACATAGGAGGGCTGCTCAAGCACGCGCGCGGTTTTACAGCTATTACGAACCCGCTCGTAAACTCCTACAAGAGGCTCGTGCCCGGATTTGAAGCGCCGGTGAACGTTGCCTGGTCGATGCGCAATCGATCGCCAATGATCCGGATTCCCGATCGTCGCGGATCAGGAACGAGAATCGAGCTGCGCATTCCAGATCCCGCGGCGAATCCCTACCTCGCGCTGGCTGTGCAACTAGCGGCCGGGCTCGATGGCATCACGACCAAGGCCGACGCGCGTGAGCCGGTCAACACCAACATCTGGGAGATGTCGCATCGGGAAAAGCGCCGCCTTCGCATCGATGACCTGCCGCACAATCTCGAGGAAGCCTGCAATGAGCTGGAGAAGGACGATGTGATCACCGAAGCGCTTGGCGAGCACATCACGACTCAGTTTCTCGTCGCGAAGCGTCTCGAGTGGCAGGAGTACATCACGCAGGTCTCGCAGTGGGAACTCGATAACTATCTCGCCAAATACTGAGACGGCACGCGGCAAGATTGTGAGATCCATTCCGATGGGCCTCACGGTGCTGAGACTTCTACTGGCGCCGGTGCTTGTCTGGTTCGTGTACGCGGGTGCCCCCGGAATCGCATTTGCGGCGGTGATACTCGTCGCTTTTCTCTCGGACTATTTCGACGGAGTGATTGCCCGCCGAGTGGGAGTCGCGAGCGCCGAGCTGCGTCACTTCGATAGTAGAGCCGACCTCGTGTTCTACGCGACGGCGGCGTGGTCCGTGTGGCGCCTGCATCCGGAGCTGGTCCGGTCCATTGCGATTCCGGGGCTGATCGTGATCGGGCTCGATGTCGTCCGCCACGTTTTCGACTTCGCGAAGTTCAGAAAGGACGCGGCATACCACGCCTGGAGCTCGAAGGTCTGGGGTCTCTCGCTCGCCCTGGCGTTGGTGCTACTGATGGGCTTCGGCGTGACCCGACCGTTCGTCGCGATCACGGTCGTGCTCGGTCTCATTGCCCAGGTCGAGGGGTTGCTGATCTCGGTCGTGCTTCCCGTCTGGACCCACGATGTTCCGACGCTGGCTCATGCCCTCCGAATCAGAAGAAATCATGTGGGAGTCGGCACAGGCGGGAAGCAGAGGCCGGGTTAGTTATTTATCTAATGACGAATCGGCCTCAGCGGCTACGTTTCCTTGCTCCGGAGCTCTTTCGCCCGGTGCGCTTGCGAGGGACCTTCGCGCCCTTCTTTCTCGCCTCGGACAGGCCGATGGCGATTGCCTGCTTCCGGCTCTTCACTGTCCGTCCGCTCCTTCCGGATTTGAGCGTTCCCTTTTTCCTCCTCCGCATCGCGCTCTCGACGCGCTTCGACGCCGCCTTGCCGTATTTCCGGCGGCCTGAAGATTTCCGCGCGGCCATTCTAGTCCTCCGTTTTGGCGTTGTGGGTATCTATTCCCGGGCCGGCTGGCGCGTGATGTGCCTAAAGAATCCATGCGTCGATCGAGCAGTGGTCGTCCATCTCAAATCACACTGATATGAGCAGCCGGAGTGGCATGGAAGCGGAAGCCATCACGCGTCTCACGGACGGTCTGCAACCGCCGGCGATTCGGGCAATTCTCGTGCAATGCCTGATCGGAGAGCTCGCTCCGTCGACTGCGATTTCCCGGATGCTTGCGGTCGATGGTGCGGCCACCGTACGGGCGGCAATCGACGATGTCACGCATCGTGCGGCCACCATCTCGCGGGCCAGTGACATGCTTGTTCATGACAGGGTGGACGAGCTGACGCAGATCTTCGTCGAGAAAGTCTCCGAGCTCGCTGACGTCGGCGAGGATACGAAGACCCGGAGTGGATACGGATTGGGGTCAGAATCTCGGCCTTCAAATTCCGGGAATCGCGATGAACCCCAAGCGTCCGAATAGGCTTCAACGGCGGACCCCAGTCGTCACTGCGCCCGAGTAGTCAGTGCCGGCCTGAATCGCTCTGCCTGATTCGCTCTGCCTGATTCGCTCTGCCTAATTCGCTCTGCCTAGTCCGCTCTGCCTAGTCCGCTCAATTGAAGCTCAGGGCGAAGTGGTGTCCCTCTCATCGCGGCGGTCGGCGTGCCTGCGATCCTGGCCTCTTCGATCCTTGCGCGACCGCGCCCGAAGCCACCGCCACGTCAGGTAGAACGCGACGCCAAGTATCATCCAGTAAAAGGGCACCAGCAGCTCGTGCAGCGCGGGAGCGCTGTACTCGAGCCAATAGATCAGGGCAATTGCCCCCAACGACACGCCCCAGACGACGAGCAACTGCCGCGGCCTGCGACCGTAGATCATTTCTCGGCGCCGGCTACATGGGCGAGCGCGTCGCCCGTGAGCCGGAATGTCTTCCAGTCGTCCATCGGCTTTGCTCCGATCCGTTTGTAGAATGTTATCGCAAGCTCGTTCCAGGTGAGCACAGACCAGTCCAAACGGCCGCAATCACGCTCGATTGCAATGCGGGCGAGCTCGCGCAACAGGGCAAAGCCGACGCCATGCTTCCGGGCTGTCGGACGGACGAAAAGATCCTCCAGATAAATTCCGCGTTTGCCGAGCCAGGTCGAATAGTTGTGGAAGAAGAGGGCAAAGCCAGCGGGCTCTTCGCCCAGGTAAGCTACCAGGACTTCGGCCGCCGGCTTTTTTCCGAAAAGAGTTCTGGCCAGATCTTTCTCCGTGACCGGCGCCTCACCCGGAAGCGCCCGCTCGTACTCGGCGAGCTCCAGGATGAGCTCGCGAATGAGCGGGATGTCTTTTTTTGTCGCCGGGACAATCCGAGGCTTTACCAGAGTGGTACGCATTGGCGGAGTATCAGACTGGCAGAATCGGGTGTCAATGCCATCTTATCCTGATGAACTCACTCACCCGTCTCTTCGCGCTCACGCTCATCGTGAGCGCATGCGGCTCACCATCCCCACAAGTTGAAGCGGCCTTTCCGGCACAGGATCCCGCGGGAGCACGTCGGCTTCCGACAGGGGCTCGACTCGATCCCGCTGGCGTCTCGTACGATCTGGGCTCGATGCCACTGGCGATGACGCTCTCGCCCGAAAAGAATCGGGTGATCGTGCTCCTCAACGGCTGGAGGGAGCAGGGCATCCAGGTTGTCGACAGATCGTCCGGACGGGTGCTGCAAAAAATACCACTTCCTGCCGTGTTTCTCGGCATAGCGTTCAGCCCGGATGGAAAATCGTTGTATGTGTCGGGAGGAGCCGCGGATGTCGTCTATCGGTTTGACTGGCAGGGAGGACAAGCGACACTTGCGGACTCCATCGCGTTGGCGGTGAAGCAAAAGGGGAAGATTGGGACGCGCTATCCCGCCGGAATCGCGATTTCGCGCGACGGGCGGACGCTTTATGCAGCTGAGAATCTCGGCGATTCACTGGCGGTGGTTGATCTCGTAGCGCGGCGCGTCGTACAAAGGCTGGCGACCGAGCGGTATCCGTATGGAGTCGTCGCCGGGCCCGATGGAACCGTATACGTCTCGGCATGGGGCGGGTTTACGGTGTCGGCCTTTCCGGCGCGCGCGAATGGAACACTGGAAGTGGGAACGAGGATCCGCGTGGCAAGACATCCGTCGGCACTGCTCCTCAGCGCCGACGGATCACGGCTTTTCGCCGCATCTGGGAGCACGGACAGAGTGAGCGTCATCGACACTCGCAGTCAGCGTGTCGTCGCGACGCTCAATGATGCTTCGCCGGCGGCGACCGGCGAGGGCAGCACGCCCAACGCTCTCACGCTTTCCGCGGACGGCGGGCGGCTATTCGTAGCAGAGGCTGACAACAATGCCGTCGCCGTATTCGATCTGGCGGCATCGACATCCGGAGTTTCAGCAGCAACCGGCAGCGACGCGCTGGCGGGAAGAATTCCCGTCGGCTGGTATCCATCGGCGGTGGCGGCGGACGGCGGCGATCTGATTGTCGTCAATGGCAAAGGGCGCGGCACCGGGCCCAATGTCCCACACTGGCAGGCGGGACAGTCGAGGCCTGCCCATAGTCCGGACTATACGCTCGGACAAATCAATGGGACGCTGACGATCCTTCCAGTGGTCGGGACAGGCGGGGCAGCGCTCGACGGATTCTCGAATCGCGTTGCTTCAGCGAACGGGTGGAATTCCGCGCAGCAGGCGAAAAAGTATCCGCCGTTCGAGCACGTGATCTACATCATCAAGGAGAACCGGACCTACGATCAGGTCTTCGGCGATCTCAGGCAGGCGGACGGAGATACGTCGCTCGTTTTCTTTCCGCGCAGGGAATCGCCCAACCATCACGCTCTCGCGGAGCGGTTCGGGATCTTCGACCGGTTCTTCGTCAACGCCGAAGTGAGTCCCGACGGGCACAACTGGTCGACGGCGGCCTTTGTGACCGATTACGCCGAGAAGACGATACCCAGTAATTACTCGAGTAGGGGGCGAAGCTACGACTATCAGGGACTCAATCGTGGCAAGATTCCGGATGACGACGTATCGGAGCCAGCCAGCGGGTACCTGTGGAATCTCGCCGACCGGGCGGGAATTACTTACAGGGATTACGGCGAATTCGTCGACGAAATGGACGAAGCCCCCGGGCCGAACTCACGCGTGTCCACCACCGCAACCAAACCCGCGTTGATCGGTCACACAAATACTGCGTATTCGGGGTGGAATCTGGATATTCCGGATCAGGCGCGCGCCGACGTTTGGATCACGGAGTTTCAGGAGTTCGTGCGAGCGGGGAAGATGCCGGCGCTCGAGATACTCACTCTTCCGAACGACCATACGTCTGGAGCTCAGGCCGGCAAGCCAACGCCGCGTGCCTACATGGCGGACAACGACCTGGCGCTGGGAAGAATCGTCGAGGCCCTGTCGAGGAGCCCGTTCTGGAAGAATACCGTGATGTTCGTGCTCGAGGATGATGCTCAGGACGGCCCGGATCACGTCGACTCGCATCGCTCTCCGATGCTCGTGATCTCAGCATACAACAGGGGAAAGGTTTTCCATCGGTTCGCCAACACTACGGACGTACTCGCGACGATCGAGGACATTCTCGGGCTTGGCAGGATGTCGCAGTTCGATCACTATGGCCGGCCATTGCGTGAGATCTGGGAGACCACGCCGGATCTCACTCCCTATGTTGCACTCAAGTCAGTCGTGCCGCTCGACGAGAAGAACCCACCGCGTGGGGCGTTGGCCGAGGCTTCAAAGAAGCTGGCGCTAGAAAAGGAAGACTTGTCGAACGACGATCTATTCAATCGCATTCTGTGGGGAGCGATCAAGGGCGACAAGCCTTATCCGGGTTCGACGCGAATGTCGGCGCTCGAGGCAAAGGTGTCGAGGTGAGCCGAACGAACCCGCGGCTCGTCGTTCCAGCCAGGCAGGGCATTCTCGCTGATGACCCCGCGAGCCGGACCAGACGCGTACAGGTATTGGCAAAGCTGCTCGATAACTCCATTTCGATCCCAGGCACTCCCTGGAAGATCGGTTTTGATCCAATCGTCGGACTGATTCCCGGAATCGGCGATCTTATTGGCGCGGTATTGTCAGGCTACATCGTTCTGGAAGCGGTGCGGGCCGAGGTGCCAGCGTTCACGCTGGCAAGGATGCTGGCAAACATCGGCATCGACACGGTACTTGGCGCCGTCCCAGCCGTTGGCGATCTGTTCGATGCCGCCTGGAAGTCGAACACGATGAACGTGGCGCTGCTGGAGCGTCATCTGGCCGCGACCGGAGATGCTCCGCCCAGACGACGTAATGTGCTCGGGCTCATGGCGATCGCCGTCATCGTCCTCGTTCTTATTCTCGGCGCTGGATTAGCGCTCGGCATCTTCGTCGCCAGATTGCTCTGGGGGCTCAAGACCCAATAGCTTTGGGTACGGCGCCGTGGCCAAGTGGTAAGGCGGCAGACTGCAAATCTGCTATTCGTCAGTTCGATTCTGACCGGCGCCTCTTCTAACAGACTGCCAACCAAGGTGACGTGATCGAACGGACCTCGAACCCCGTGGCACTTGTTAACTCAAGCGTGCCAACTGTAGGTTCTCCCGCCTTCTACTTGACCTGCGGCCCCAGCCAAATATGTTACAACTCGTGAACCGCACCGGACTCCTCCTCCTTAGCAACGCCCTCGGCCTCCTTGGTCGCGGGCTTATCTGCTTGGGAGGAAGAACCGGATAGCGTTTCGCGCGCTGCATCAACGGCCCCTCCCACAGCTATGTGGGAAGGGGCTTTTTTGTTTTTCTCCCTTCGTGCATAGCAAGGACGGCCCGACGAGCTCGCACGAATGCGAGCGTCGAACCAACCCGCAACCTTGCCGACAATGTTCACACAAGCAAACGAAGGTTCGTACACACCCAACAGTGGTAAACGCCGTCCAGCGAATGACAGCTCGCGCGGGGCCACTGCCGGGAGAGAGAATGAGGGCGGCCACGTCAACCCTACGCGACCGCCGGATGATCAGACTGCTATTCCGCAGGCAGACGGCCAGCCGTGACCGACGCTACGAGTCAGGCTCGCCTAACACACGATTCTGACCGCGTTCGCATCTTTGACACGACCCTGCGTGATGGAGAACAGGCGCCAGGGTGTACGATGTCGATTTCGGACAAACTATCTGTCGCACGACAGTTAGCGCGTCTTGGGGTTGATGTGATCGAAGCGGGCTTTCCCGCGGCCTCTCCCGGAGATCGCGAGGCCGTCCACGCAATAGCTGCAGAAGTGGGGACGCCGGACGGGCCGATCGTCTGCGGCCTGGCCCGCGCGGTTGTCGCCGACATCTCGCAGTGCGACGCCGCAATCAGGCACGCCACCCGTCGTCGCATACACACGTTCCTCGCGACCTCTGACATTCATCTGGCGCACAAGCTTAGGATGTCGCGCGACCAGGTGATTGCACGCGTCACAGAAGCGGTGAGTTGCGCGCGGTCACTCTGCGACGATGTCGAATTCTCGGCGGAGGATGCGACACGCTCCGACGCAAATTTCCTTTGCGATGTGCTCGCTACGGCCATCGGCGCCGGCGCAACAACGATCAACGTGCCCGACACTGTTGGCTACACGACGCCGTTCGAATACGAACACCTCATGCGCCGCATTTGCGAATTGGCGTCGGGCGCGCCCGGAGTGGTGATTTCGACCCACTGCCACGACGATCTTGGATTAGCGACGGCAAATTCGCTTGCCGGAGTTCGCGCCGGCGCGCGTCAAGTGGAGTGCACGATCAATGGAATAGGTGAGCGCGCCGGGAACGCCGCACTCGAGGAGATCGTAATGGCGATCGGTACTCGACCGGAGTGTTTCGGTGTCTCGACTTCCATTGACACGCGCGAGCTGGCGCTAACCTCGCGCATGGTCGCAAAATGCACTGGTGTCCAAGTCCCGCCCAACAAAGCAGTAGTGGGCGCGAATGCATTCGCGCATGAGGCCGGGATCCACCAGGATGGCATGATCAAGAATCCCGCGACCTACGAGATCATGACTCCGGAGGCCGTGGGCGCTGGTGAAACAAAGCTCGTGTTTGGAAAACACTCCGGGCGCCACGCGCTCATGCATCGACTTACCAAGCTCGGGATCACGCTGGACGACAGCCACTTTCAGGAGGTCTTCACCCGCCTGAAAAACCTCGCGGACAACAAGATGGTTGTCGATGACAGGGATATCGTGGCAACTGTCAGCGAGAGTGGCCAACGTCTTTCTCAGGAGACGGCATGAGCCCTCGAGTCCCGCATTCGCAGGCGCCCCGTACTCTGTTCGAAAAGATCTGGGACGCCCACATCGTGCAGAAGCAGTCAGACGCGACTCCCGCCATTCTGTACGTGGATCTGCACCTCGTTCACGAGGTTACATCCGCTCAGGCATTCACGGAGCTCAGGGAGCGAGAGCTCACTATATGGGCTCCGCATCGCACGATTGCGACGATGGATCATTCGACTCCGACTGGCCTCATATCTTCCAGTGGCCGCGGTTTCACATCGCTTCCGGTCATCGAAGCGGATGCTCAGTTCCAGCTCGACACCCTGGAGCGGAATTGCAAGGACACGGGGATACCGCTGCTGCCACTTGGTGACGAACGGCGAGGAATCGTGCACGTCATCGGACCCGAGCTCGGACTCACCCGGCCTGGGATGACAATCGTCTGCGGCGACAGCCACACAAGTACTCACGGCGCTTTCGGCGCGCTTGCATTCGGTATCGGTACCTCTCAGGTCGCTCAGGTGCTTGCAACGCAGTGCCTGCTGCAGAACAAGCCCAAATCGATGCAGATTCGCGTCGACGGCCGGTTGGGGCCGGGTGTTACCGCGAAAGATCTCGCCCTAGCGCTTTGTCAACGGCTTGGAACTGGCGGCGCGACCGGTCACGTCATCGAATACACCGGAAGTGGAATCCGCGGGTTGTCGATGGAAGAGCGGATGACGGTGTGCAACATGTCGATTGAAATGGGCGCGCGCGCCGGTCTGATTGCCCCGGATGAAACGACGTTTGCATTTCTGCGCTCACGTGTGCGGCTGCCAGCCACCACCACATGGAGCAAGGAAATGGCGACCTGGCGGGAACTTCCGAGCGATGAGGGTGCCGTTTACGATGCGCTGGTTACGCTCGACGCGACCGAAGTGGCGCCGATGATCACCTACGGCACGAACCCTGGTATGGCGATGCCCATCACTCAGACTGTGCCGAATCTTGAAACGATCGGCGAAGGAAGCAGACGCGACGAAACTCAGCGCGCTCTTCGGTATATGGGTCTCGAGGCGGGGGCAACTCTGCTCGGGACGAGGGTAGAGGTCGTGTTCATCGGAAGCTGCACAAATTCCCGGCTCTCCGATCTCCGCGCCGCGGCAGCCGTTCTTCGCGATCGGCGCGTGGCTCCATGGGTCCGGATGCTGGTCGTTCCAGGCTCACAAGCGGTCAAGCGCGCAGCTGAATCCGAAGGGCTGGATCAGATCTTTGCGAACGCCGGCGCCGAGTGGCGCGAATCAGGCTGTTCGATGTGCATAGCGATGAACGGGGACAGGCTCGAGGCGGGTCAGCTCGCCGTTTCCACCAGCAATCGGAATTTTGAAGGTCGTCAGGGAGCAGGTGGACGTACCATCCTTGCGAGTCCCGTTACTGCGGCGGCCGCAGCTGTGACCGGCGTCATAACCGATCCGCGCGAGCTTCACGGAGCCATGGCATGAGTCGCTCCGAATGGAAGTTTGAATCGCGCTACGTCGTGATCTCGCGTGAGAACATTGACACCGATCAGATCATTCCGGCGCGGTTCCTTACTACGACCTCCCGCAATGGACTTGGGCCGCACGCCTTCCACGATTGGCGTTACGCCAAAGACGGATCTTTGAATCCGGAGTTTCCCCTCAATCGTCGGGAAGCGGCGGGGACGAGAGTTCTAGTCGCGGGAAGCAATTTCGGATGCGGCTCGTCGCGAGAGCATGCCGTGTGGGCTTTGCTAGACGCCGGATTCAAGTCCATTGTCAGCAGCCAGTTCGCAGACATCTTTCGTAGCAACGCGCTCAACAACGGGCTCCTTCCAGTTCAGGTGTCACGCGAGATGCTCGCGACGTTGATGAGCGCGGTTAGCGCAGATTCGGTTAGCCCGACGGTCCGCATTGATCTCGAAGCAGGAACACTCAGAGTTGCCGAAGACATTGAGACGTCCTTTGTGATTCCTCCATTCGCGCGGTACTGCATGTTGAACGGAATGGACGAAATGCAATTCCTCGTCAGCTCTCTTCCCAAGATCACACGTTACGAATCGAGCCATCCATGCACGGTAGACACGGTCGACGCTACACGATAGCCCTTCTTCCCGGTGACGGGGTTGGGCCGGAACTGGTGGCGGAAGGTCGGCGAGTGCTCGACTCTGTCACCGACCGCTTCGGCCACAGGTTCATCTATGAAGAGCTATTGATCGGCGGGGCGGCGATCGACGAAACAGGATCACCGCTTCCAGCACATACGGTGCGGGTGTGCCGCAATGCTGATGCGGTGCTGCTCGGCGCAGTAGGTGGTCCAAAGTGGGACAAACTTTCCGCCACGATTCGCCCGGAGCAGGGCCTGCTCGGAATCAGGCGCGATCTTGGTCTGTTCGCGAACATTCGTCCCGCAAGGGTTCATCCCGCGCTGCGATCGACATCTCCGTTGCGCCCGGAAAGGCTTGACAACGTTGATCTCGTTTTCGTGCGGGAGCTCACGGGAGGAATCTATTTTGGTGAGAAGACTCTCGAGCGCGTACCCGCCGGGGAGCTCGCGAGCGATATCTGTACCTATGACACTGGGGAAATAGAACGGATTGCTCGCGTTGCGGCGGATCTGGCGCGAACGCGTTCAGGCCGACTGACCTCGGTCGATAAGGCCAACGTTCTGGAGACGTCGCGGCTCTGGCGACGAGTGACGACGCGAGTGGTGACCGAAGAGTTCCCGGACCTGGCACTCGAGCACATGCTGGTTGACAATTGTGCGATGCAGTTAATGCTCAACCCTTCGCGCTTCGATGTAATCCTCACGGATAACATGTTCGGGGATATTCTGAGCGACGAGGCCGCGGTGCTCGCGGGTTCGATAGGGTTGCTGCCTTCGGCGTCACTTGGCAGTATGTCGGATGACAAGCCCACGCGACCCGGATTGTACGAACCGATTCACGGATCGGCACCCGATCTGGCGGGAACGAACACAGCGAATCCGATCGGAATGGTTCTGAGCGTCGCGATGATGCTACGGCACTCGTTGTCGCTCGGCGAAGAAGCACGCGCCATAGAGGATGCGGTCTCGCTCGCCGTCGCCGATAACGTCCGGACGCGAGATCTTGGAGGCAGGGCGTCGATGACTCAGGTCACGGATCGGGTAATCGACAATCTCCTCCTTGAGCGCAGCAGTTCCACGGAACTCCATCCCGCCGATCGCGATCTCGCGTCCTTACGACACTCATCGCGCGCCCCTCAATGAGCCCTGGTGGCAATCGGACTCCGATTGCGCATTTCGAATCTTTTGCTGAGGGCCGTGGCTGGAACGCATCGTTTCGCGAGCCTTGTCGAGAGCGCACTGCCCTTGCTCTAGATGAGGTAATTCCCCTGGTTCGTGATGCGGAAAGTGTCGCGCGAGCGGGAATGTGGGTAGCGCTCGCTTTGAGCTATGAGGCCGCTCCAGCTTTCGATGCCGCTCTCGAAGTGAAAGCGTCTTCGGGATTTCCTCTCGCCTGGATGGCTGCCTTTGAGGAGCCGTCGGATTTCAATTCCATTTCCGAACGCCCATTTCTGATCTCTGAATTGGAGCCTCAGCTGGGCACCCGACGATATCGGCAAGCGATTCATTCGATCAGAGACTACATCGAAAGGGGAGACACCTACCAGGTAAACTTTACCTTCCCGCTCCGCGGACACGTGGCCGGCGATTCGTTCAGCGCCTTTCGCGCGATCGGTCGGTCTCAAGGCGGAGCGTATTCGGCCTATGTGGATATTGGCACCCACAAGATCCTTTCGTTCTCCCCGGAGCTATTCGTGGAATGTCGCGGGAGGAAACTCATCACCAGGCCGATGAAGGGGACGCTCGCGCGAGGACGCTGGCTGGAGGAGGATTGCAAACGAACCGAGGAGTTAAGAGCATCATCCAAGGATCGCGCGGAAAATGTGATGATCGTCGATCTATTGAGAAGCGATCTCGGAAAGGTCGCGGAGATTGGTTCAGTCGAGGTCTCCGATCTCTTTGCCGTGGAGCCACTCAGTAGAGTCTTGCAGATGACATCGACGATCACTGCCGTTCGAAGACCCGACGCGAGTCTCGTGGATGTCATTCAGGCTCTGTTTCCTTGCGGCTCCGTAACGGGAGCGCCGAAACCCCGAACCATGGCGATCATCAAACAACTCGAAGGCCAGCCCCGCGGGATTTATACCGGTGCCATCGGGTTATTGTCACCTGACGGCGATGCCGTGTTCAACGTGGCCATCAGAACACTGGTCGTGGATGCCAGGAATGGGGCTGCCACGTTCAATGTTGGAGGCGGGATCACGTGGGATTCGACAACCGATGGGGAATACGAAGAGTGTGGGCTCAAGAGCAAATTCCTCACCCATCGCTGGCCCGAGTTCGAGCTTCTCGAGACCATCGAGCTCAACGCGGGACTCTACTCACTCCTCGACCGCCACTTGAATCGCGCCCGGAGCTCGGCTCTCTACTTTGGGTTTCGCTGGGATGAAACAGCGATAGCAAGCGCTCTGGATGATGCTCGTGAATCACATCCGGTTGGTCGGTGGCGAGTGAGACTGCTTGTAGAGCGACATGGAAAGGTTGAAGCGGAGGTACATTCCCTTGATAACAAGGAGAAGAAGCCGCTCGCGGTAAAATTCGCGACTTGTCCGGTCGATGACCGTGATCCGCTGGTGTTTCACAAGACTACTGCGCGCTCCCGCTACAATGCCGAATTGGAGAGATGCCAGCCCTGCGACGACGTCATACTCTGGAATTGCCGCGACGAAGTTACCGAGTCAACGATTGCAAACGTCGTGCTCTTCAGCGAAGGGAGGTACTGGACCCCTCCCAGAGAGGCGGGCCTGTTAGCCGGAACGCTTCGGGAAGAGCTGATCTCCAGAGGAACACTCTTCGAACGAACGATTACAAAGCGCGAGCTGACGGAGGCAGGATCCTTTGCGCTTATCAATTCCGTGCGCGGCTGGATGCAGGCCGAACTATCCAAGGCCACTCGCATGAGAATTGACGTCCCACTTCCGGTGACCAGCGACTCAGATGTAGCGCATCCAGGGTGACGGATTTTTCGCCTTTCTTCGCGCATACCAGCGGCACGGGACGTACAGCACCGCAACTACGACGAAGAACACCGCGTAGAGCAGCGCGAGGCTCCAGGTGTAGCCCTCGGGCGGCGGTGGATTCATCATCGGGTGATTCGCGAAGAGCCATGGATCTACTCTTCCTTCCCGCACGAGCGAGACGATCACCGCAGCCAGGTGAATAGTCGGAATATGTATGAGGTAGTAGAACATCGGCACCCGGCCGAAGATCGCGAAGATCTCTCCGATCTTGCCCCGCGCTCGTTCTGCGAGGGGCAGGAGGAGAATCACAGGCCCGAGCGTCATCAGCAGAAACTGTAGCGATGCTGGATACTTGCTGGTGTTGATGAAGCGAAACAAGGCGGGCGCCGGGCTGGGTCCGGCTGCGTGCCAATGGCGGGGATCACCGTAGACATCGATCGTTCGCAGCGCGAGAAAAAGCACGATTGCTCCCGCGCCAAGAGCGACGCAAATCCTGTTTCGCCGCGCCGGCTCCATCACCATCACCGCGCCAAACGCGTAGCCTGCGGCCATCACGCCGATCCATGGCACGATCGAATACAGCACCATGAGTGTCGGGCCGTTTTGTCCGAGCTGTATCGGCCCGCCGAAGTAGAGGATCTGCCAGAGCCAGCTCAGAGAGCTCTGTTGAAGTGCCTCGCCCGCCGCGGGTGACAGTAAGTCCATCAAGTTGTGCAAACAGATCACCGCCACGCCGAAGGCACCTATGACCGCTATTGGCAGCCAGATCAGCGCGGCGAGCAGCACCATGCACCACCCGAGCATCCAAATGACGCCGGCCAGGAGATAATGCCCGAAATCAAAGTTGAATGTCCATGCCACGCGTATGACTGTGAGCTCGAGCAACACGAGTATCATTCCGCGGGACACGAGGTACCGTGACAGCGCTCCGCGATCGCCCATCCGTCGGCCGAGTAGGTAAGCAGATGTACCGGCGAAGAAGGCGAATGCCGGCGCGACGAAGTTGGTAATCCAGCGGGTGAAGAAGACACCGGGTCTCGGCCCACCCGGAGGGACCCCGGCGTAGACGCGTACGTGATCGATGGCCATGAGGACCATCACGACGCCGCGGGTGACGTCAATGGAGCGTATGCGCCGGTCTGTTTGCATGGCGGGATCTCTCCGCGAGCAAGGGAACGTGCGCAGAATCTGTCTACTCTGGCCGATTTTTCAATAGTTGTTGCCCAGACCGGGCACGCAAGCTGTTTCCCCTGTGGCGCGTCACACTTCTGAAACCTTTTTCGTAATTGGAGCGTCAAACCCTGTTATCGGAGATAGCAGCTACGGCCCACCAGCACGGACTCCGACTCCATCCGGAGAGGGCCGTATATGGATCAGACCTCATTAGCTGCCATCGAATCCGGGTGCTGGATTCGATTCCACCATATGCAGGCTCGTGCCTGCACAGTCGCCGGGCTTGTAGGCTTGCTTACAGGCTGCCTGGAAACGGCGCGAGTCTTTAGTGAAGCGCCGGGCGATGCGAAGCTCGTAGCTCGAGATAGCGAACATCCGAAGGATTTTTCCGATCGGGCGCCCGGTCCCGCATCGCCCGATCTATCATCGTTCCCGGTCGAGAGACCTCTGTCCTCGACCGCGATGCTTTCGGACGAGTACTGGACGGCACTTTCTGATCTCGACTTAAGCGTGCTGCGTAACGCTGCCCGGAGTGATCCGGAGATCGGTTTTGCAGAAGGTATTACGATGTTGGCGGCTGGAGATCAGGAGAAGGCAGAGAGCGCTTTCGTCGCATTGAGTATGCAGGCCATCGATGTCGACGTGGCCGTCGCAGCGCGGATCATGCTCGCCAGGACACTCTTGTACGAGCACAAATGGGAGACTCTGAGGGACCTCTTCCACAGCGCGAGCGTCGGAGCGGACCGGAGCAACACATCCGACCTGGAACGCTGGGGGCAGGCGTTCGCGAGCGCGGGCCAGCAAACAATGACGTTCCCGCAAGACGCCGTCTCACTTCGCCTGAGAACATCTTCCGTCGGAACTCCAACCATTCGGGTCCGAATAAACGGCAAGGAGTACGAATTCTGGCTCGATACGGGGTCGAGCATGACAGTATTGAGCTCCAGCGTCGCGTCAGATGCGAAGGTTCCAATAATATCTCCAGACACGTTGAGCGTAGGCACATTCGAGGGAATCGCTCCAGTCAGGCCGGCAGTTGTGGCACGAATGGAAATCGGACCCATCGTCTTCGCCAACAGTCCCGCGATAGTGATGGACGCGGCTCTAATGCGGATCAAATCCACAGATCAAGAGATGACAGCGGGAGGCTTGCGCGTCGACGGCATCATCGGCTGGGACATCATCCGGCAGCTCGACGTCGCGATGGATTATCAGAACGGGGTGATCACGCTCGGGCGGCCCGCGCACCTTGGTACCAACGGAACGGCGTTTCAGAATCTGACATGGCTGGGCAAGCCATTGGTCGAGGTCAGGACGAAACCCGGCGGAAGATTTCGATTCAGGCTCGACACTGGCGCTCAGGCCACCTTCCTCAATGCCGCGGCAGTGGACAAGATGGGAGTTGCGACGAGGACTCACAGCGGCCGCGCGTTCGGATTCGGGCAGACGGGTGGATCCATGGATCGCATCGCCCCCACTTTGATATTGTCAGTGGGAGGAAAGATATTGCGACTAGAAAGCGTGCTGGTCTACGGTCCGTCCTTCTCGAGTCTCGTAAACTCCGACGGCATATTGGGCAGCGACATCTCGCGATTCGGGAAGATCAGGATAGACGCCACGAACGGATTGTTCTCGGTGGGCGAATAGGCGGTCAGCAACTGCTCCGGCCCTACTCGACCCTCTTCAAGACGGCGGAGAAAAGACTCGAGTCGACGTTTCCGCCCGACAGAACCACGGCCACGTTGCGGCCGCGCATTCTCTCTTTTTCCTGAAGCAGAGCGGCGAGCCCGGCAGCGCCGCCGCCTTCGGCAGTGTTGTGGGTGTCCGAGAACAACGCCCGCATTGCCGACTCCACTTCATCGTCGCTCACCAGGACTACGCGCTCAGCGCCACGTCTCGCGATGGCAAGTGCCGCTTCTACCGGAGTCCGGCACGCCATCCCGTCGGCGACGCGGGTAGTTGCGTCGTGAGAAACAATGCGACCCTGTTCGTACGACAATGCGAACGCGGGGGCGCGCTCAGATACGACGGCTACCACGCGAGTGCGGAGTCGAAGAGCGTCGCGCGCCGCAATCACTCCACAGAGGCCGCTACCCATTCCCACCGGGACGTAAACCGTATCGAGATCAGCAACGGCGCGGAACAGCTCGAGGGCGTAGGTGCCGACGCCACGCACCAGCGACGGGTGAAAAGAGGGGAATCTGTGCCATCCGCGGTCCACGGCAATCTTGTCAGCGACCTCGGCAGCGGCTTGAAAATCATGGCCTTGCTCGATGACTTCGACGCCGAGAGATCGCATCGCGGCATTTTTCTCGACGCTGTTTCCGTGCGGGACGACAACCGCCGCCGGGATTCCGTACTGACGAGCGGCAAATCCCACGGACTGGCCGTGATTCCCACGGGTCGCGGAGATCACTCCGTCCGGCTTGGTCCCGCTGCGACAGAGCTCATCGAGGTATACGAGACCGCCGCGTACCTTGAACGCACCCGTAGGCGTATGGTTTTCGTGCTTTACCCAGACGGTCGTCCCGGCGCGCGCTTCGAGGAGGGGCCATCTGTACTGAGGGGTGGGCGGCATCGACTGGTAAACCAGCGACGCGGCAGCCTCGAGAGCGTCCAACGAGGGCTGATCATATGGTACGGTGTCTTTCATCTCGAGGGTAAATGCCATTGCGACACTAACGTGATGAGTGCGATGCATCCCACAGTTGATAAGATGCGTTCACCCCAACGCGAACGTCACCCATCGCGGCGAAACAGAATGCAAACCCACTCGTAAGTATAATTGTCCAATTGGTACCACCGTCCCCAGCTGCCCTTGATGACAAAATCCTATTTCAGCCGGCCCGGCTCGAATCTTAAGACCGGCCTGGCCCCAGTTCGGCGCCGAAGCATAGTCCACACGATCGGTGCGGCTTCGTTCATTCTTTGCGCAGGGAGCGCCGGACTTGGTGCGCAGACTTCCCCGGCGACCCCGGCGGCTGCGGCGACCTCGGCGCCGCTGCCAAACGCGGCTGCGGCAGCGGTGACAGGAACGATCACCATCGACGGCAAGCTCGATGAAAGCGCGTGGGCCAAGGCTACTCCTATTACTGATTTCCGACAGCAGAACCCGCAGGAAGGCGCGCAGCCGAGCCAGCGAACCGAAGTGCGAGTGCTTTACGGCGAGCGCGCGCTCTACATCGGAGCGCGCATGTACGACTCGCTGGGTGGTCGCGGGATCCGGGCTCCGCTGGCGAGGCGGGATCAGCTCCTCGATTCGAACGGCAACAACGGGTCGTTCAACTCGCTCACAACCGACAAGCTCATCGTCATTCTAGACCCGTACCACAATCACATCGACCAGGCGTGGTTCGAGATCAACCCCGTAGGGGTTCGTGGCGATCAGTTCAACGGTGATCCGTCGTGGGATCCCATCTGGCAGGCTGCTACCCAGATCGATTCGCTCGGATGGACGGCCGAGGTTCGAATTCCGTACTCGCAGCTTCGCTTTTCGCGCGACAGTCTGCAAACGTGGGGAATGCAGATCTGGCGCTACACCGATCGGCTCAATGAGCAGGACATGTGGTCGTTCCGGCGGAAGAGCGAGTCCGGAGGGGCGATGTATTTCGGATCGCTGAACGGACTCGTGCTCGAGGCGCAGCCCCATCAGTTCGAGATCCTTCCGTACGTCGAATCGCGCCAGCAGTTCAAGTTCGCGCAACCCGGCGATCCCTATCACAACACCAGCTATACCAGCGTAAGTGCGGGCGCCGACATGAAATACCTGCTGACTTCGAGCCTCGCTTTGGATGCGACGGTCAATCCTGATTTCGGACAGGTGGAAGTGGATCCCGCGACGATCAACCTGTCGGCATACGAAACCTTCTACTCGGAGAAGCGGCCGTTTTTCGTGGCTGGAAGCAACGCGTTCGATTTCGGCAACTTCAGCTGCAATTTCTGCAGCAACACATCGAGCCTCGACATCTTCTACTCCCGCCGCATCGGACGGCCGCCACAGCTCAATCCGTACGTGGGCAACGTTGCGGATTTCGCCGATTTGCCCGATAACACGACGATTCTCGGCGCTGCGAAAATCACCGGACGCACAAAGGGTGGGTTCACGTTGGGCGTTCTCGATGCGCTGACGAATCGAGAGACCGCGCGGTACATGCCGGCCGGTGGCGCTTCTCAACAGACGCAGGAGGTCGAGCCGCTCAGCAACTACTTCGTCGGGCGGATCAAGAAGGATCTGAATCAGGGAGCCACGACGATCGGCGGAGCTTTTACGTCAACGCTCCGTCAGATGAGCGACACCATTGTCTCCGACAGACTCCGCAGCCGGGCCGAGGCGGGCGGAATCGATTTCAATCACACGTGGCACCAGCGCCAGTATTCCTGGATCGGCTCGGTGCTCTTCTCGGATGTCGGTGGCACGTCATCAGTCATCGATCAGACTGAGCAGTCCAGCGCGCACTACTTCCAACGTCCCGACCGTCGCGTAACCAGCGATGGAATCTTCGATGCCAAGTACGATCCCAACGCCAGATCGCTTCAGGGCTACGGCTTCTACACGCGACTGGGAAAGGGTGGCGGCGACTGGTTCTGGGAGACAGCGCAGAACTGGCGTAGCCCCGGCTTCGAGACGAACGATCTGTCCTTCCTCGATCGCGCCGATTACAAGTGGATGAACGCGAACGTGGGTCGCCAGTGGAACACTCCGGGACGCTGGTATCGCAACGCTGTAATCCTTGGGGGCGGGCAACAGCAGTTCAATTACGATGGCGACAAGACCGATCTCCAGTCGCAGATCTACGGCGGCGCGCAGTTCCTGAACTACTGGAATCTGCGGAGTTTCGTCATTCACCATCCGACGGTCCTCGATGATCGCCTGACGCGTGGTGGACCGGTCGTGATGCGAACCGGCTACAACTACGGCGAGGTCGAAGTGTCGACCGACGCTAGGCAGCGCGCCGTGTTCGATTTCGACGTGTCGGGATCAAGGGGCATAGGAGCGGATACCCGCACCTGGGCCATTCGTCCCGGCGTCGCTCTCAAGCCTGCGGCGAACATCTTCATCAGCCTCACGCCGAGCTTTTCCGCGGATGAAGACCCTGCTCAGTACGTCACGACGGTCACGGATCCGACCGCGACGGCGTTCTTCGGGAAGCGCTACGTTTTTGCGTTCATAAAGGCGCGGACGCTCTCTCTCGATACGAGGGTGAACTGGACGTTCAATCCGAACCTGACACTGCAGCTCTTCGCGCAGCCGTTCATCGCGACCGGTGCCTACTCCTTGTTCCGCGAGTTCGCGGCGCCACGCACAGTGCAAAAGGTGATTTACGGTCAGGACGTCGGGACGATCGTCCGCACGCCCGCGACGGCTACGAGCAGCGCGACATATGCGGTTGATCCGGACGGCGCGGGGCCGGCGCCCGCCTTTTCATTCGGCGACCCTGACTTCACCTTCCGGTCTCTGATCGGGAACGCCGTAGTGCGGTGGGAATACCGGCCGGGGTCGACGGTGTTCTTCGTGTGGACGCAGAGCCGGACCGGAAACGATCCGAATGGCAATTTCGATTTCGGTGCGCAAAGAAGCGCGATCTTCCGCGACCGGCCGACGAACGTGTTCCAGGTCAAGGTGAACTACTGGATAGGGCGGTAGTCCGGACGTCGCTGAAATCTCAAGCGATGACAAACCCAGCTCCCATTTTCTCCGCCCGTTCATAAACCAGAGCTGCCGCCGCGACATCTTCGATCGCTACTCCAGTGCTATCGAAAATGATTATCTCATCGTCGCTTAGTCTGCCCGGTGCGAGTCCGGCGACGATCTGATCGAGTGAGCCGCGAACGTGTCCCGGTAGCATCACACCAGCGGCCAGCGCGTGGTGGAGATCTCCCATTCTCGAGCATTGGTCGAGATCGTCGACCACGACGACGGCCTCGCGCAGGAGATTCGTAGCGATCTCCTGCTTTCCCTCATTGTCCGCGCCAACCGCGGCGACGAATGTCCCGACGGATACGTCCCCCCGGTTCAGGAGTGCTCGGCGCGATGGGGTTGACGTGACAACGATCGCACTCGCGCTCGCTGCCTGACGGATATCTGTCGCAACCTCGGCAACCACATCAAAGCGGGCACGGGCCTCATCGGCGAATCGCAAGGCTGCGATTGGGCTCAGGTCGAATGCTGTCAGACGCTCGATACGTCGAACATGCCGAAGCGCCTCAATGTGCGCGCGGGCCTGGATGCCGCATCCGATAAAGGTCACCGCCGACGCGTTTCGAGCGGCCAGGTACTTGGCAGCGACAGCTGTAGCTGCGGCCGTTCTCTGTGCGGTGATTAGCGCCGAGTCCATGCCGGCGAGGGGAGTGCCCCTGGATGCGTCGAAAAGGAGGAGCACGCCCTGGATTATTGGAAGACCGTGACGAGCGGGATTGTCCGGAAAATTCGCGTTGACCTTTGCCACCGCATACGGGCGAGTCACGCTTAGCGTTCCGAGCTTGGCATGAAGAATCCCGTCGTCGAGCGTGAGTCCCAGCACTCCACTCGAAGCAGGCCGCCCCTCTCCGCGCGCTCGGAAGGCGCTCTCGACCGCGGTTATGCAGGACTCCATGTCGAGCAGGCGTTCGACGTCGCTGCGCTCGAGAACTCGCATTGGCTACCCCGGATGGAATTGACACGATTTCGAGGCAATGATACAATAGAATCAATGAATGATTCGGAAGAAGCGTCAACGCAAGAGGGGGGTCACCGGCGGCGATGGCTCCTTCTGATCCATCAGCTTCCGCCGAAGCCCGATTACATCCGCGTGAAGATCCGGCGAAGGCTTCGGCGACTGGGCGCGGTCGCCGTAAAAAAGACCGTCTACGCGCTGCCCAGCGGCGATGAAGCGCTGGAGGATTTCGAGTGGCTCCGCCGAGAGATCGAGGCCGATGGCGGAACCGCCATCATCGCGGAAGCCGAGTTTGTCGAAGGCATTTCGGACGAGGAGCTGGATGCAATGATGGAAACCGAGCGTCAGGATTCCGGTGGGGACGAGCGGCCTGGTCGTGTCGCTGCCGACAGCGTGCAACCAGGCAGGACCTGGGTCACACGCGAGGGCGTGAACGTCGACCGCATCGCCAGCGCCTGGCTGATTCGCCGGTTCATCGATGAGGATGCTCGGTTCAAGTTCGTTCCGGCCCGGGGCTACCGGCCGAAGGGTGGCGAGCTCCGCTTCGACATGTTCGAAGCGGAGTACACGCACGTCGGAGATGACTGCACGTTTCAAACGCTGCTGCGGCGATTCGGGATCCGCGACCGTGGGCTTGCCGCAATCGGCGAAATCATCCACGACATCGACTGCAAGGACGACCGGTTCAGTCGGCCGGAGACGGCGGGAACGGCGGCACTCATCCGCGGCATCGTACAGTCGCAGGAAGACGATCGCAAACGTCTCGACCGTGGTTCGGCGTTGCTGGACGATCTGTACGAATTCTTTCGCAAGCAGCGCTCGTAACGAGTCCCTCTTGGGGGCCGCGCCAGAATTTACGAGGAGGATAATGCCATGAAGTGGGTTACCCGTGAGCGGCCAAAGATCGATCGTGTTGCGTGTCCCTGGCTCATCGCCAGGTTCATCGACACCGAAGCGGAATTTCTCTTCGTTCCGTCTGACGAGGTGTCGAAGGTCGCCCGACAATCAGGTGCGGTGCCCTATGACATCGAGGGAGTAGAGCTCACTCACGAAGGCCCACTATGCAGCTTTGATGCGTTCCTGGCGAAGTACCAGTTGCAGGATCCATCGCTCGTAGCGCTGGCAAGCATCGTCCGCGGTGCGGACACCGATCGGCTCGATACGGCGCCGCAGTGCGCCGGGCTGTTGGCGGTATCGCTGGGATTGTCGCGCCTGTTCGAGGACGATCACGAACAGCTGCGGCACGGATTCATCGTCTACGATGCGCTTTACGCGTGGCTGCGGGATGCACGATCCGAGCGTCATTCGTGGAATCCGCAACGCAAGACGCCACCGCTCGGCGCGGACGCACCTGACCGGGGGCCTCCGTCCCCACCCTGACTTTGAGCGTGCGACACTTGTAGGACCGGCACCCGACTCCGAACTTTCGACCTCGTTGGATGTGCTCGAAGATGTCGGGAAGCCACTCCTAACAGTCGTCTCCATGCTCACCCTGATTGGCATCGTTATCGTCGTCATCGGTTTTGTCCTTAGGATAAATCCGCTCCTCGTCGTGACGATCGCCGGACTTGCTACCGGCATTGCCAGCGGCCTTGCTCCGCTGCAAGTGGTCGCAGCGTTTGGAAAGGCGTTCATCACGAGTCGATACGTGGCGATTGTGTGGCTCATTCTCCCCGTAATCGGGCTACTCGAGCACGCGGGGCTCAAGGAGCGGGCGCGTGCCGTCGTTGCCGGAATTCGCGCCGCCACGGCAGCGCGAGTGCTGCTCGCCTATTTCGCCATCCGTCAAATCACAGCCGCGTTGGGCCTTACGTCACTCGGCGGACACCCGCAGATGGTGCGACCCCTGATCGCGCCGATGGCGGAGGGAGCGGCGGAGAATCAATACGGCGATCTGCCGCAATCCGTGCGATACAAGATCCGGGCGCATACCGCCGCAGTCGACAATATCGCCCTCTTCTTCGGCGAAGACATCTTCATCGCAATCGGGTCGATTCTGCTGATCCGAGGGTTTCTCGATCAGAATGGAATCCACGTCGAGCCGACGCAGCTGGCGATCTGGGCGATTCCAACCGCCGTCTGCGCGTTCGTGATCCACTGCACGCGACTCCTGCTGCTCGACCGGAAGTTGCGCGCTGAGCTCGCGCAACAAACAGAGCAAGAGTGATAACCCTCGAGCACATCTACTGGCTCACTGGTCTCATGATGGCGGGCGTCTCCATCGTCAACTGGCGCGACCGTAGTAACCCGCGACGATTGAACAACACGGCCTTCTGGGGCATCTACGCGATCACCTTTCTGGCCGGATCACATCTTCCCGATCTCGTGAATGGGTGGCTCGTGATTGCGATGGTTCTCGTCGCGAGCATCCGCGGTCTCGGACAGGGCAAGCAGGAGAGTGCCACGCGGGAGGAGCGTGAGGCCAGCGCTCGGCGCTGGGGAAACAAGCTCTTCGTCCCGGCACTCGCGATTCCGCTCATCACGGTGCTTGGCACTCTGCTGTTCAAGAAGATCATCATCAACGGAATGCCGGTAGTCGATGTCAAGCAGGTGACGGTGATCTCGCTGGGGATCGCGACGCTCGTCGCGCTGGCGACGGGGATGATCATGCTCAGGCCACCGCTGCTCGCACCGATCAGGGAAGCGCGCCGGTTGCTCGACTCAGTCGGCTGGGCCGCTGTGCTCCCTCAAATGCTCGCGGCACTCGGGGCGCTGTTTGCGATTGCAGGTGTTGGCAATGTCGTGTCGGGCCTGGCGCAGCGGTGGATCCCCCTCGAGAACCCGTTCGTAGTAGTGACGACTTACGCCGTCGGCATGGCCGTGTTCACGATGATCATGGGCAACGCGTTCGCCGCCTTTCCCGTAATGACAGCGGGAATCGGCCTGCCGCTCATCGTTCAGAAGTTCGGCGGCGACCCGGCTGTCATGGCCGCGATCGGGATGCTCTCGGGATACTGCGGTACGCTGATGACTCCGATGGCGGCCAACTTCAACATCGTGCCGACCGCCCTGCTCGAGCTCCCGGATGAGAATGCCGTGATCAAAGTCCAGATTCCGACCGCGCTCATGCTGCTTGGAGCCAACATTCTACTCATGAACTTTCTCGTCTTCCGCCGCTGATGGCCACGGCCACATCCCTCACCCCCGCCCTCGCCAGCAAATTCGCGCGAGTAGCCCTCGCACACGTGACGCGCGAATACCCGAACCTGCTTTATCACGTCTTGAACAAGCGCGCCGATGTCAAATCGCCACGCGAGCTGCATCCGGTGTTCTTCGGCAGCATGGACTGGCATTCATGCGTGCACGGATACTGGCTCCTGGCTACGCTTCTCCGCCTCTTTCCTGAAATGCGGGAAGCCAGGAAAATCGAAACGCTTTTCGAAGCTCAGCTCACATCGACGAAGGTGAGAGCCGAGATCAAGTATCTGCGCCAACCGTTGCGCGGGATATTCGAACGACCGTACGGCTGGGCGTGGCTGCTGATGCTTTCCGCCGAGCTGAATAGACATGCAAGCAAGAAGGGTAAGAGTTGGAGTGATGCGCTCGCCCCCCTTGCTGACGTGTTTGCTCAGCGCTTCCTCGATTTCCTGCCCAAGGCAACGTACCCGACGCGCGTAGGGACGCACTTCAACAGCTCCTTCGCCGTTACTCTGGCGCTCGAGTACGCGGAGGTCACGAGCAACGACGCTCTCCGAAAAGCACTCACTAGAACGGCGCGCGGTTGGTATTCGAACGATTCAGACTGCCAGGCGTGGGAGCCCAGCGGGGATGATTTTCTGTCTTCGGCCCTGATGGAGGCGGAGTGTATGCGCAGGGTGCTGAAGTCGAGCGATTTCCCGGGCTGGCTCGATCGGTTTCTTCCCAGGCTCGCGGTGCGAGAGCCGGCGACCTTGTTCACGCCCGCCATCGTAAGCGACCGCAGCGATGGAAAGATCGCTCACCTCGACGGGTTGAATCTGAGCCGCGCCTGGTGCTGGCGCTCTATCGCGGCGACCTGGCCCGCGAGCGATGCACGCCGAGGAGTAGCGCTCGAGGCGGCGGAGACACATTTCGCCGCCAGCCTTCCACACGTCGCCGGCGACTACATGGGAGCGCATTGGCTGGCTACGTTTGCCCTGCTGGCCCTCCTCTAACATGAGCCTCGCTTGAACGAGCCAACCGAATCAAAGGCGCGGGCCATGGCGGACGGTGCCGCGAGCCCCGCGGACGACATCACCAGGCGCGCGGCGCTGGTCGCGCTTTTTATCGGAATAGCCGCGATCGCCTGTGGATATGCGGCCGCATTCAGCAGTGGTGGCACGGGGGCGGCCTGGCTCCTCGCTCTCGGAATTCCGGTTGCGCTCGCCGCCATCATGATCCTCGGCGCCGCGCGCGGACGCCGCGGGATCGGGCCGCTCAAACTTCCATTCGCCTTCGTAGCTCTGGTATTGGTGATTGGCTTTGGCGCCGCGCTGGCGCTGCCGGCCACTGAAGGTCCGCTCAGCACGCTCTGGCTGGGATTGCCAATGCGGGCCGCGATCGTGATCTACGGGGTGGGGCTGCTTCCCATCATCGTGCTGCCCATCGCCTATGCGCTGACATTCGAGTCGCAGACGCTAAGCGCCGAAGATGTCGAGCGCGTGCGAGCGCTTGCGCGCGAGAATCAAGCGGCAATTGAGAGCGGTGCGAGAGAGCCGATGGGCAACCAGCGTCGCGGATGATTCAAACCGCAAGCGTGAATGCGCTCCTCCAGGTCGCTTTGCCGAATGCCACTCGTCCAGCTGTCGTAACAGTCGGGATCCTCTACTTCGCCGTCGTCCTCGGGATCAGCGTCTGGGCGGCGCGGAGAACACGAACGGCGAGAGATTTCTTCGTCGCCGGAAAGGGAATCGGGCTCGTCGCGCTCACGGTTGCCTCGGTGTCGGTGTCCGTCTCCGGTTTTGCATTCATCGGCGGCCCGGGGTTCATCTACGCCGTCGGTTTGGGCGCGATGTATATCGTGCTGCCCGCCGCCGTCACGAATGTCATGGGTGCATGGGTCCTGGCGAAGCGCATGCGCCTGCTCGGCGAAGCCCGCGCTCTCATAACGATTCCCGACGCGATCGGCGCCCGCTATCGCTCACGCGCCGCGCAGGGATTGTCGGCCGTCGCGATACTGGTTGGGATCGTGGGATACATGGCGACGAATGCGCTGGCGATGGGCGTCGTGATCAATTCCATCTTTGGAGTGGGTCTTGGCTGGGGGATCTGGATCGGAATGGGTGTGACGCTCGCGTACTCCGCATCGGGTGGCATTCTCGCCGGCATCTACAATGATGTATTTCAGGGAACCCTGATGGCACTGGCATCTGTGCTGGTTTTCATTTTTGTGCTTCAATTCGGCGGCGGACTCGGCGAAATCTCACGCACGATACTCGCGCATGAGCCCGCGTTCCTCGGCCCCTGGGGCAAACTCACTCCGCTGGCGGCACTTTCTTTCTTCTTCGTGTTTTCGATGGGCTCACTCGGCCAGCCGCAGGCTGTGCACAAGTACTACATGCTGCGTGATCCTTTGCAGCTCAAATGGTATCCGCTGCTCAAGACGCTCGGCTTGGTCCTGGTGCTGCTCCTGTACTTCAGTGTGGGGGTGGGCGTGAAGTCATTCGTGCTGAGCGGCCGTCTGGCTCCGCTGGCGAGCCCCGATCAGGCGACGCCGGCGCTGCTGCTCAACGTCACGCCGATAATTCTGGCTGCCCTGGTATTCTCGGGCGTCGCAGCCGCGACAATGAGCGCGGCAAACTCGTTCATCAATATCGGCGCTGCGGTAATCACGCACGATTTGCCGATAGCTTTCGGCCGGCGCGTAAAAAACGAGCTGCGATGGGGAAGAGCCGTGACGGTTTTAATCGCCATCGCGGCCGCAATCACCGCCCAGCGGTCGGGAACGATGGTGGCATTCCTCGGGATTTTCGGATGGGGCTTGTTCGCCTCGACGCTGGTGCCGGCACTGGCGGTTGGACTCAACTGGCAGGGCGCCACGCGTGCGGGAGCGATGGCGTCGATCGCGACGGGACTGATTGTCACGCTCGCGCTGGAAACCACGGCCTACTGGAAGGTCTTCACATTCCCGGCGGGCGTGACTGCGTCGGCGGTCGCGATGGTGTCGTCGTTTCTGGTGTTTTTCGTCGTGTCGTGGCTCACACGACGCGCCGCGCCGGCGGAGTTAGATCCCGATGTCAGGCTGGTGATGGAGCTTTGATTACTCCGTCGCGGATTTCTTCGCCTTTCGATTTTCCATCACTCGGACGCTCTTGATGTTCACGAACTCGAGGATGCCGAACTCGCCGAGCTCGCGACCGAATCCCGAGTTCTTGACGCCACCAAATGGCAGCCGCGCGTCAGACACAACCATGCCGTTGATGAAGAGAAGCCCCGATTCGATCTCGGCGATGAGCTGATTCCGCTCAGCGTCGTCGCGGGTCCACGCCGATGCGCCCAACCCGAACGTGGTGCCGTTCGCGATACGGATCGCGTCGGCGAGATCCTTCGCCTTGAAGACAGACGCAACCGGCCCGAACAGTTCTTCGCTTGCCGCAGGCGCGCCGGGTGGGATGTCGGTGAGAACAGTGGGCGCGTAGAAGTATCCCTCGCGATCGAGCTTCTTGCCGCCAGTGGCAAGCTTGGCTCCGGCGGCGACAGATGCCTTCACTTGCTGATCGAGCTGATCGCGGATCGCCGCCGTCGCCTGTGGTCCGAGCTCGGTTTTTTCATCCAGCGGATCTCCGATTCGGACCGCGGAAACACCAGCGACGAACCTCTTGAGGAATTCGTCGTAGACTTTCTCGTGGATTATGAATCTCTTGGCGGCGATGCAGGACTGGCCGTTGTTGATCATCCGCGCCGTTACCGCCGTCGACACCGCGTTTTCCAGATCAGCGCTCGGCATCACCACGAACGGGTCGCTGCCGCCGAGCTCGATGACCGACTTCTTGAGATTCCTGCCGGCGGCACTCGCGACAGATCGACCGGCTCCTTCGCTGCCCGTGAGCGTGACGGCGGCGATGCGACGGTCGGCGATTATTCCTTCGACCAGTTCGGAGCCGACAAGGAGAGTCTGAAACGCGCCCTCGGCGAATCCAGCGCGGCGAAAAATGTCTTCGATGGCCAGAGCGCACTGGGGAACGTTCGACGCGTGTTTGAGAACGCCGACATTGCCAGCCATTAGCGCCGGAGCCGCAAAGCGGAAAACCTGCCAGAATGGAAAATTCCACGGCATGATCGCGAGCACGATTCCGATCGGCTGAAACGCGACCCAGCTCTTGCCGCCTTCAATCACGACAGGCCGGTCGGCGAGAAATCTCTCCGCGTTGTCGGCGTAATAGCGGCACGCAGTCGCGCACTTCTCCGCTTCGGCAATCGCAGCAGTGATGGGCTTACCCATCTCGAGCGTCATGAGCTGCCCGAGCTGGCGCGATTCCGCAGTCAGGATTGCGGCGGCCTTGCGCATGTGCGCCGCGCGGTCGGCGAAGGATGTGCGGCGGTGCTGGCGATACGCTGCCACACCTCGATCCAGTGTCTCGCTCACTCTTGCCGCCGAGTATGTCTCGAAGGTGCGAAGTGTCTTTCCGGTGGCCGGATTTATGGTCGCGATGCTCATGATCAACGGCTTCGTTTCACTTAGCGTGCCGAAGGTCGCGCTGTGCGATTCGCAGCCTTGGATGTTTGGGATCGCTCAGATCCATGTCCTGCCACGGCACTCGATAAACCGAATAAAGATTGCGGCTGTTCAGGAAGCGCCTGATCGGCCGCACGAGAGTCCACGCCGACAATCGCTCGATCACTGCCGAAGCGCCGATGAGATAGGCATCAACCAGGCATGTCTTGTCGACGCGCTCGACACGAAGCTCTTCGATGCGCCCGACATCGATGCCATCCACATCGCGGACTTTGGTGCCGAGTAGCAGCTCGACGTTGATTTCCATCCGCTACTCCGCCTCCTGTTGTCCACCGCCCGGAATGCGCTCGATGATATGACGGGCGATCCAGATCTCCCAGTCAATCGCGCCAGTCTCGCGGGCTTCGACATCCAGCCTGATGTCCTTGCCAGTCGTCACCACCCGCGACCAGGGGATTCTCACAGGCTCGGCGCGTCTGGGACCCCAGGCTCGGGCCAACTTCTCCGCCAATTTTGCCAGCGCGGGATGCAGGCGCATCCACGGTGTCGTTCCTCCGATCATGATGTGCGTGATCCGTGGCTGTGAATGCTCTCCCAGCTGCATCACGATCCCATCGACGCGACCCATATCGCAATCCTCGCGGTCCACGAGCTTCCGGTCGAGAACGTCGCGCACCAGGTTCACTTTCAACCTCCTGTGATCTCGAGCGGGATTGAGATCACACTCAGGACGAAAGAAATGAGGATGATGATCGCGACGACAAAGTTGCTGACCCAGCCGTTGCGGTGCTTCCCCATGTAAATCGGATCATTCAGGAGAAGCAGGAATGGAACGATAGCGACCGGCAACGTCGCGGCGGTCAACGCCATCGACATGATCGTAATTCTTACGGGATCGACTCCGAACAGCAGTGGAACCGCCGCCAGCAGGATGATAACGGTGTAGACGAGTGTGAAACGGGAGTCCCTCGACGGCTCGAGATCCTGGCTCCAGTTCCAGCCGAAGCCCTGCGCGAAGAAATAGGCAATTGCAAGCGAGATCTCCACCGCTGCTCCGAAACAGGCGACGAGCATCGACGCTGCAAACAGGAGTAATCCCCGTCTGGGCAACGCGCTCATCATAGGAAGCGCCGCTTGCTCGAACTTGTCCACTTGAATTCCCTTCGGGTGGAGCGCCAGTGCGGCGGCGATGAGAACCGCCATTGAAAGAAATCCGCCGAAGCCCATGCCGAGCCCGGCGATGAACCGGTTGACCCCGATGTAACTCTCATCCCACTTGTCTTCGATAACGCCGGAGGAATAGAAGTACATCAGATAGGGCGAGATCGATGCGCCAAGGATGCTGACGGCGATGAAACCATAGCGGGCCTTGTCATGGCCCGGCATGGTCGGGAGAAGGCCGGCACCAACGCCAGACCAGTCCGGGTGCAGCTTGATCGCGGCGACAACGAAGGAAATCGTTACCAGCCCGAGCAGAGATGCGCCCCTCTCGATCAGGCCGAATGTCCCCTTCCACATGAGAAGCCAAACCAGAAGTGAGACGGGGATTGCCCACCAGGGAAATCCGATGCCGGTAAGAATCTGAAGTGACAGGCCGATTCCTCCGAGCTCCGCGACCAGCACCAGGAATGCTATCAACACCATCCCGACGAGCACGATGAAGAAGAACGGGAATCCGAATCGCTCGCGCATCGCGTCGACGATCGTGTGCCTGCTCACGGCGGACAATCTTCCCGACATCTCAACGAGGAACGCGAGACACACGGTACCGATCAGAATCGCCCACAAGAGCTGATAACCAAAAGCGGCGCCACCCTGAGCGGCGGTGAGGACCGATCCGATCTCGAGGAATCCCCCGACGCTGGTGACGATGCCGAGCGTTATCTCAAGGATCTTCTTCACTGAGGAGCCGTTTCGGGGCCATCTGATTTACATTGTTGTCCTATGCCCAAGAACCAAGTCTGCGTGGTGGTCCTTTCACTTTTCGTGCTCGCCGGTTTCGACACGGCTTGCGGACAATCGCAGGTAAATTCCGTACAAAGTCTGACGGTGCCCCCGCCGATTCGTCGCGAGTTCAGGGGAGTGTGGATCGCGTCGGTGGAGAACATCGACTGGCCTTCGCAGCCCGGGCTGTCGACGCAGGAACAGAAGGACGAGCTGCTGGGAATGCTCGATCGGGCTGTCGCCCTCCGATTGAACGCCGTGATTCTGCAGGTACGTCCCGCCGCCGACGCGCTGTACCCGTCTCCCTATGAGCCGTGGTCGGAGTATCTGACGGGGCGCATGGGACGAGCACCCAACCCCTTTTACGATCCACTCGAATTTGCGGTGAACGAGGCCCACCGGCGCGGGCTCGAGCTGCATGCGTGGTTTAATCCCTATCGCGCGCGTCATCCGTCGTCGAGATCGGCGCCGGCGCCGAATCACATCAGCGTCACGCACCCCGAGCTGGTGAAGAAGTACGGCAGCATGCTGTGGATGGATCCGGGTGAGCCGGAAGTTCGCGACGAGACGATCCGCGTGGTGCTCGACGTCGTCCAGCGGTACGACATCGATGGCGTTCACATCGACGACTACTTCTACCCGTACAAGGAGAAGGACCGCCGCGGAAGGACCATCGAGTTTCCGGACGGGAGCAGCTGGCGGAAATATCTGAGATCCGGGGGAACGCTTTCGAGGGATGATTGGCGGCGGGCCAACGTCGACAGTCTCATTTACCAGGTTTACATCCGGATAAAGGCGGCAAAGCCGTGGGTGAAATTCGGCATCAGCCCATTTGGAGTGTGGCGTCCGGGGAACCCTCCGCAGATTGGGGGCTTTGATTCGTACGCGGAGCTTTACGGCGACTCGAGAAAGTGGATTCTGAATGGATGGGCGGACTACTTCACACCGCAGCTCTATTGGCCGACCTTCCGTCCCGATCTGAGCTACCCCGTCCTGCTGCAATGGTGGGTCGAGCAGAATGCAAAGGGCCGGCATATCTGGCCGGGCAACTATCTCGACAAAGTCACGGGCACTCAAACCGGATGGCCCGCGCAGGAGCTGCTCGATCAGATCTCGATCACGCGCGCGCAACGCGGAGCGACGGGCAATGTCTACTTCAGCATGCGCTCTTTCATGTTCGGGAGAGACAGCCTTCCCGAGAAACTGGTGGCCGGTCCCTACGCGAGCAGAACCCTGGTGCCGGCATCCACCTGGCTTGACAGCATTCCGCCGCCTTCACCGATCGTGCGCGTTGGTCGCGACGCCGGAACCGGCGTGAGCACTATCTCGCTACAATCTCAGGGCGTGGAACCTACCTGGCTGTGGCTGATCAGGACGAGAGTTGGCACCGACTGGACGACCGAAGTTCTTCCGGGATTCCAACGCTTCTACATGATTCCGCGCGTCGCCGGCGGCGTCTCGGCGGATGAAGTCGTGGTGTCGGCCGTCGATCGAAGCGGTAACGAGAGCGCGCCAGTCATGTTGGGGTTGGCGTCCACTCCCTGAGTACAAAAACTCCGCGCTGAGCGTGACGCTCAGCGCGGAGAGGGTCGCACAACAGCTGGTGAGAATCCGCTCAATTCACCGTAATCTGCTGCACCATGCCGTGAGCGAAGTGTGGCTTTCCGTCCTTTGCGTCTGGTATGAAGCAGATTAGCGCGTAGTTGCCCCGGGTAAAATCAGCCGTGAAATACCCGGACAGTCCGTGCTCGAGGCCGGACATGCCGCCCAGCGCTTTTCCGGGGGGTGGACCGTCCATCTTCTCGATCCATTTCATGAAGTCTCCGACACTGGCCCCGGGAGCCAGCTGGACCAGCTCGAGTTCGTGTGGCTGCTGGGCCGCGTTGTAAACGCGAATGGTACGCGTTCCGGCGCGAATCGGAGATGAGAGCTTAAAGGCATAGTCGGAGAGTGTCGCGGTGACGTCCGCGCGAGGCTTGGTAGCAGCCGGACCGTTGTCACGCGCTACCCGTAACGACCGCACCATTCCCTTCATGAAATGGGGCGGGCCGCCGAGATCGACGAAGCAGATCAGGGCGTAGTTGCCCGGCTCGAGCATCACCGTCGCGTTCGACTCAAGGCCAGGGTCGGGAGCATTCGGGCCACCCACTTGTTTCACCCAGGCGGGAGGGGGTCCCGGATTGGCCAGAGCAGCGCGGAGAGCATCTATCGTTTTTCCTTCCGCCAGCTTCAGCAACTGCATGTGATGA
>Ga0193707_1000032_pt1 | contig 34190 bp, 28 predicted proteins | sample U3c2metaG_FD_143043 | JGI IMG/M metagenome (GOLD analysis project Ga0193707, IMG submission 143043) | Soil microbial communities from a riparian zone of the East river system, Colorado, United States - U3c2 | ecosystem: Environmental > Terrestrial > Soil > Riparian zone | place: USA: East River... | reverse complement strand
TCGACTCCTTCAGTGGGAACTCCGTTGCGGCGGACCACGTTTCCTCAAGCGCTTCGCGGTTAACTATAAGGTCACGGCGTTGGTCGAAAAGTCGAGGGGATGACAGCGCTCCCTCACGCAACAATCTGCATTTGCACCTGTGGCCGTCTGGCCATGTTGGAGCGGTTGCTTCGCGAGATTTACGGCCAGGAAACCGCGGGTGCTTTTACGTTTTCAGTCGTCGTCACTGATAATGACTCGACTCAATCGGCGCGTGCAGTCGTCGAAAAATGCCGGCGCGAGCGCTTCAGCGAGGTTCCTCAAATCGTATACGCAGTTGAGCCGGTTAAAAATATCGCCCTGGCTCGCAATAACGCGTTCTCTCACGCCACCGGCGATTTCGTCGTCTTCATTGATGACGACGAATTCCCCGCGCCCGGCTGGCTGTTGAATCTTTTTCGAACGTGCGAACGCTATCGTGTTGCAGGTGTGCTTGGTCCGGTGAAACCCCACTTCGAACGCGAACCTCCCGAATGGCTGATTAAGGGGGGCTTTTATCAGCGTCCGACCCATTCGACTGGCTTCGTAATGCCCTGGCAGGAATGCCGCACTGGAAACGTTCTTTTCCGCCGCAACATTCTTGAGACATCAGAGTCGCCGTTCTGCCCCGAGTTCGACATGGGCGGCGAGGACCAGGATTTCTTTCGACGAATGATGGAGCGTGGCCATCGCTTCATCTGGTGCGACGAAGCGGTTGTTTATGAAGCCGTTCCACCCTCCCGGTGGAGCCGGCGCCTGTTGATTCATCGCGCGCTGCTCCGTGGCCGCAACACATTTCGACATCCAAAACATCGATTGCGCAACCTCCTCAAATCGGTCATTGCGGTTCCCGCTTATGCTTTGGCTTTGCCAGTTCTGCTTCTGGCCGGTCACCATTATTTTATGAAATACCTGGTGAGACTGGCGGACCACGTTGGCCGCCTTCTCGCTTCTGTTGGACTCAATCCCGTCACCGAGCGGCGAATGTGACAGCTCTGCTTTCCTTTTATTGCGCCGAAGAGACAGGCGAATCATTCGACTAATCACCAATCACCAATTACTAACACCTCGTGCTCCCCAAGCTCATATTATTCGCCTCGCTCGCCCTTTCGTGGTGGCTGATCAGGAGAGACGTTGCCCAGAGGAAAGGAATCTCTTCCGCGATTTGGATTCCGACGATCTGGGTCGCAATCATCGGGTCACGCCCTCTCTCCATGTGGCTTGGTTTTGGAGGTGGGGCAAGCACTCTGGAGGGCAGCCCTATCGACAGTTTGGTATTCTTCATTCTGATTTTTGCCGCATTCGTTGCCCTTGCTCGCAGAAGGCTCAACTGGTCAGCCGTTATTTCTGAGAACTGGCCGATCTTCTTGTTCTATGCTTTCCTTTTGATCAGCGTCCTTTGGGCGAACTCCCCTTTTATCTCGTTTAAGCGATGGTTTAAGGAATTCGGCAACATTGCCGTCCTTCTTGTGATTCTTACCGACCCAAGACCACAACAAGCTGTGCGCGCAGTTTTTGTAAGATGCGCTTGTCTGTTGCTTCCCTTATCGTTTGTGTTAATTCGTTACTTCCCATCCCTGGGGCGGTTCTATACCAGCCATGGCGGTGGAGAGGTAACAGGAGTCACAACGCAAAAAAACTCACTTGGCGTATTGCTTCTGGTTTGCGGGTTGGTGCTCCTTTGGGACTGGCTCGAGCTTCGGAAAGAACAACAGTCGTCCAAAGCAATGCGCATGGAGACGAAAATTCATTTTGGGCTCCTTTTGCTTGCTCTCTATTTGATGCACTTGTCCGATAGCAAAACCTCCATGGTTTGCCTGTTTTTCGGGGCTGCCATTATTCTTGCAACCCGGCTCCGCTTCTTCCGGAAGCAGCCACATCTCCTTGGTATGGCGGCCCTGGGTGTGGTTTTGATGTTCTGGGTATTGGACCAAACCATCGGGGTTAAGGAGAGGGTAGTAACGAATTTGGGGCGGGACATGACATTTACCGGAAGGACTGACGTATGGCGGGAGCTTTTAGGTCTTCACACTGACCCGCTGTTAGGGGTCGGTTTTATGAGCTTCTGGGACGACAAAAGCCTGCTATCTCGACTTCCGGAGTGGGTAGGGAAATCCGCCCATAACGGTTATCTGGAAGAATACCTTGGAGGCGGTTGGGTCGGTATTTTCTTCCTCACTGTCATGTTGCTGGCCACTGGCCTCCGTATTAACAAGGCCCTAGGACGGGATGGTGATTATGGCGCCGTCCGGCTTGGCATCTTTTCCGTGTTTCTTATCGGCAATTTCTCCGAATCCAATATTGCCATTATGAGCCCGATAGGCTTTTTGTTCCTGCTGGCTGCCATCGGGCACGCTCAGACAGGCTCCCAACTTAGTACCGTCTCAGAAGATCTTCCCGTGATGGACGAGTGGGAGCCATCAGAAATAGGAGCGCGGTACACAGTTCCGGGTTGATTTCCGATTGCTGAATGAGAGGCAAAATTCCACCGCGAATTATTCAGACCGGGAAGAGCCGCAATCTGCCACTTTTGGCGAAGGCGGCTACAGCAAACCTCAAGTGTTTAAATCCGGAGTTCGAGCATCGGTTTTTCGACGATCGAGAGGTCAGCGGTTTCATTCAGCTCGAGTTCCCCGAGTACCGAGAAGTATTCGAGAGTTTTCCTTTTAATATCCAGAGGTACGATTTCTTCCGGTATCTGGCAGTGTTCCGCCTTGGAGGGTTTTACTTCGACACCGATGTTTTCTTCGCTACCGGGCTACACGAATTACTTGCGCACCGCTGCGTGATTCCATTCGAGGAACTGACGCTCAGCCGATATTTGCGCAGACAATACCAGATGGATTGGGAAATCGGCAATTACGGCTTCGGGGCGGAGCCTGGTCATCCTTTTTTGGAGGCGGTGATCCAAAATTGCATTCGTGCGCAGCGGGACCCAGACTGGGCAGAGCCAATGATGCAGGGCATACCGCGGCCATTTCGCGCTGAGTTCTATGTCCTTAACACCACCGGGCCGGGGCTGGTTTCGCGCACCTTCGCCGAGAATCCAGACCTGGCAAAGCACACAACCATTCTTTTTCCTGACGACGTTTGTGACAAACGCACGTGGCATCATTTTGGCAAAGTCGGCGTGCATGTGCATGAAGGCTCGTGGCGCTTACAGAACGGTTACGTTCGGCGCCGTTTGGCCAATCTATGGGAATCATGGACGAGACGCCGCCTCCTGCGCGAAAGCCTTGCCCGGGGCAAGACGCGCTCCATGCCACTTCCGTCTCAAAACAGGCGTTCGTTGTCGCCTGGTGGCTTCAGTGAATCGGTCTCCGTCTCAACGGCGAAGAACGCAGGGTGAAGTATCTGAGGCTTCCCGAAATTCCTAGACGCTTTTCAATCTTTTCCGTCTTATAAAATCGATCTGGACAAGGCTGCCCATCCCCGCTCAGCGCCGGCTGGCACGGTGGTTTGGTCGGAGGACCGGCCGAATTCAAATGGAATCGCCGGTGATTTCCTTTACCTTTGATGATTTCCCGCGTTCGGCATTGCTCACTGCCGGTACTATTCTTCACCAGCGCGGTTTCGCGGGTACTTATTACGCGTCATTTGGTCTGATGGGCAGCAGGGGTCCCACCGGCGAAATTTTTGTGCGCGAAGACTTGGATGAACTCGTCCGGCACGAGCACGAGCTGGCTTGCCATACGTTCGACCATTGCGATTCCTGGGGTACTGCTTCGAACGAATTCGAGGCTTCTATTCTACGAAATCAACGGGCCGTTGCAGAGCGGTTGCCCGGAACAAAGTTGGATAGCCTTTCTTATCCAATCAGTTGGCCGCGGCCTGAAACCAAGCGCAGAGTCGCCACTTACTACGAATGCGCTCGGGGTAGCGGACAGACCTTCAACGCTGGAACCGAGGACCTGAATTATTTGAAGGCATTTTTTATTGAGCAAAGCCGGGGCAATTTCGCCGAGATCAAACAAGTAATTGACGCCAATGCCCGCGCGAAGGGTTGGCTCATCTTTGCCACGCACGATGTTTGTGACCAGCCGACGCGTTTCGGTTGCACTCCCGCTTTTTTTGAACGGATTGTCGAGTATTCCGCAAAATCGGGCGCGATTGTGCTGCCGGTCCACGCGGCCTTCCGGCGAATTAGGCAGGACAAAAACCGACCTGTCTCTGTTGGAACAACTGAGAATAATCCGGTGTTTTAACGAGGCTCTGATTGAATTTCCTATGTCCGTTTTGACCGTCGACGTCCAGCAACCCGTAGAGAAGCCCCGTCCTGCGTCCCGCATTGAGGCGCTGGATTGGACGAAGGGTGCGCTCGTTCTTTGTATGGTTGTCTACCACGCAATCAACTATTCCGCTTTTCGCCCGATGGCGTTCAAATTTTTGGCGTTTCTACCCTCCTCATTTATTTTGATTGCCGGCTTTCTTGTAGGGCAGGTGTACGCGGCGAAGTACGACTCGAAGACCTGGAAACCATACCTGCGCCTCGCTGTCCGCGGCTTCAAATTGTTCGTGCTGTTTCTCGTTCTCAACGTGACTTTTTGTATTATTCTGGAACGCAATTTTCTGTATGGAATCTTGGAATTTTCCGATCGCTCTAACGCGATTTTTCTGTCAGGCAATGGCCGGGAAGGAATCTTCGAAGTGCTGCTTCCTATCGCCTACTTTCTGCTGTTGGCGCCCGCATTGCTTTGGCTGCGCTCGCGCGTGAGCGGCGCCGTTATTTTCTGCGCCGCAGGTATCTTTCTCCTGTGTGTAGCACTCGAAATGAACGGACTCTTCTACAAGAATCTCTCTCTTTTGAGCGCAGGCTTTCTGGGAATGGCGTGCGGCCTGATTCCCATCGCTTCGATTGATCGCTTCGCCCGTCAGTGGCTTCTCGTTTTGGGTGTGTACGCTTTCTATCGTCTGTGCAGTTATTTCGTGGGCGAGATCTATGTCGTCCAAATGCTCGGCGCTTTAACCAGCCTGGCATTACTATATGCGTGCGCGCTGCACCTTGACTGCGCTTCCACGTTTGGCCGTCAGATGGTGATGTTTGGCAGATACACCCTGCTTGGTTACCTCGTCCAGATTCCATTGATCCAAATCATTGTTTATATTTTTGGCGGAAAACCAAATCACTGGATTGGGGTTTCCATCGTCACTGTCGTCGCTACCGCGCTTCTGTTTGTTATTGTCCTTGCTGTTGACGGCTTGCGGCGGCGAAACCGGTTCATTGACCTGAGCTACAAGAGCATTTTCGCCTGAGGTTCGAACTCTGTATGCTGTTTAACTCTCTCGAGTTCGCGGTCTTCCTTCCATTGGTTGTAGGTCTGTACTTTTGCCTCCCCTCGCGTTATCGAACGCCGATGCTGCTCATCGCCAGCTGCATCTTCTACATGGCATTCATCCCCGTCTACATTCTGATCCTGTTCGTTACCATTACGATCGATTATGTCGCCGGAATTTATGTCGAGCGCACCAACGGTCCCGGGCGGCGCGCCTGGCTCGTCGGGAGCATCATTTGCACGTGCGCTGTTTTATTTGTTTTCAAGTATTTTGATTTCTTCACCGGCAATTTCGTGGGACTGGCGCATTTGGTTGGCTGGCAGTTGCCAAAACCAGTCGTAAACATCATCCTGCCGATCGGTCTCTCGTTTCACACCTTTCAGAGCCTCAGCTACGTGGTCGAGGTTTATCGCGGGCGACAGAAGGCGGAATACAATGTCGTCACTTATGCCACCTACGTGATGTTTTTCCCGCAGCTCGTCGCCGGCCCCATCGAACGCCCGCAGAATCTACTGCATCAATTTTACGAAAAGCACGATTTTGACTACGAAAGAGTCACTGCTGGATTGAAACGGATGGCGTGGGGATTCTTCAAGAAGCTCGTGATCGCGGATCGGTTGGCTCTCTACGTGAATGACGTTTATGCCGACCCACGGAATTTCAATGGGCTCCAGTTATCTATTGCGACCGTGTTCTTCGCTTACCAAATCTACTGTGACTTTTCAGGTTACTCGGACATCGCCATCGGCGGTGCGCAGATTCTGGGATTCAAACTGATGGAGAACTTTAAGAACCCATACCATGCACGCTCCATCCCAGAGTTTTGGCGGCGCTGGCACATTTCACTTTCTAGCTGGTTTCGCGATTACGTGTATGTCCCGGTGGGAGGCAGTCAAAGTGGCATACGGCGCTGGCTGCTGGCGGTAATGATTACGTTCGCAGTCAGCGGGCTCTGGCACGGTGCGAACTGGACTTATATCGCCTGGGGAGTTTTGAATGGGTTCTATCTTCTGGTTGGTACCGCTACTAAGGGCTGGCGCGACCGTGTCTTTGGCCTGATCGGTTTGCATAGGGAAACCTTGCTTCGCCAAACAATCATGTTGGTCAGCACCTTCGTGCTGACCTTGCTTGGCTGGATTGTCTTCCGCGCGAGAAACATGGAGGACGCGTGGTACGTTGTCACTCATTTTGCACAGGGCTGGGATTTCCATCAGATCGGCACCGAGCAGTTTCTCCTGCGTCAATTGCCGATAGCTGTGGCGAGTATCATTCTATTGGAAATGGCCCAACTGTTGCATGGAAAAGTCAGCGTTCCGTCATTGCTAACCAGATTGCCCATTGCGCCGCGCTGGGCGTTGTATGCCGGCTTTGTCATGGTTGTTGTCATGTTTGGCATCTACCAAAAGACCCAGTTCATCTACTTCCAGTTCTGATGCCACTCTCTCCGCAAATAGAGCAGGAGCGCGATGGCGTTCCGACTTCACCAGGAAACGCTTTGGCGATTGGCGCGCCCCCGTTGGAATCAGTGGCCGGGCTGAAGGGCGAAAAATCCACCACGCAAAAGCGAGCGCGCCTCTCCGCGCGGAGCGGGTTGATCAGGATCGTTTGTTTTTTTGGTCTGATTGTCATTCTGCTGTTCGGCTTGAATGCCATGGTCAATTCGGGACTGCGTCGAATCACAACGTCTCAATTCGGCGTGTCGAATAAAATTGTGCAGGGAAAAATCAACGCCGACATCGTCATATCTGGATCTTCACGGGCCCTAACGCATTACGACCCGCGAATTATCGAGCGTACGACCGGCATGCGGACCTTCAATATCGGCCTGAACGGTTCGCAAACCGATATGCAGCTAGCCCGGTTAAAGGCGTATCTAAAACACAATAAAAAGCCGAAGCTTCTCGTGCAAAATCTCGACCTTTACTCCTTTTTGACTTCCCACGAGATCTACGAACCGGCGCAGTATGTCCCTTACTTGAGTGAGGAATCAATCTATGCTGGAGTTCGCCGGGTCTATCCGGACGCGTGGAAATGGAAATATTTGCCACTTTACGGCTACGCTGTCGAAGACATGCGCTTTAGCTGGATGATGGGCCTGAAGGCGCTTGTCGAAATTCAGCCGCAAGAGGATCACTTCGATGGTTACCAGCCGCGGGATACTAGTTGGACAGGTGATTTCGAAAAGTTTCGTGCAAAAAATACTGACGGCGTAGTCGTGGAAACCGAGGCACAGGGAGTGCGAGATTTCGAAGAGATTCTCTGGTTGTGCGCACAACAGGGGATTCCTGTCCTTGTTGTTTATTCTCCGGAATATTACGAGATGCAGGCGCTAACTCGAAACCGGAAACAAGTGCTGGACAAGGCGAAGCAAATAGCGACTCATTTCGGTTTTCCGCTCTGGGACTATAGCGAATCACCGATCTGCCGGGATCGATCCAACTTTTACAATTCGCAGCATCTGAACCGGAGCGGGGCGTCGGCGTTCTCCGCGGATTTCGCAAGACGCCTGGTTCAAATGGGGTTTGTTGGCGGCCAGGATAGGCCGTAACCGGCCATATTGAATGGGTGCGAACACCATCAATGGCAATGGTATGATTCTCTTTACTACTGCTCGAAAATTATGCGGCGCGACATTCCTAGTTCTCTTGTCGCTCGTTTTTTCAATCGGCCCGGCTGCCGCTGAAATCATCCCGCAGGATCGCATCGCCCCGTGGCAGGGTAATGTCGGTGTCCCTGGAGGAATTCCCGCGCGCACAACGATCTACAAAAACATTGTAGGCGACCTGGGAGCCGACCCTACCGGCGTAGTGGACGCCGCACCGATCATTCAGAGGGCGATTCTTTCCTGCCCAGCCGGGCAAGTCGTTTACATGCCGCCCGGCACATTCAGGCTCAATTCTAACGTCCACGTGAATAATAAGAGCAACGTTACATTGAGGGGGGCCGGTCAAGGACAAACCATCCTCAAATCTACGAACGCCCAGGGTTCTCTTTATTTCGCAGGCATTGCGCCGTGGCCACCGCCGAGCAACTGGAGGCCTATCACGGCGGGCGCAACAAAGGGCAGTAATACCATCACATTAACAAACTCTTCCCTATTCAAGGTTGGCATGCTGTTTTCCATCGGGCCGAATGTTTTGCCGACATGGGCGCATAACCTTGGGGGGTTCCCGGACACGCTGAGAACAATGCAGGGAATGTTCAAGGTGCGTAGTAAGACCGCTAAAACGATCACATTCGACCCGCCGCTGCCGTTTGATTTTAGCGGGATGACTCCGATGGCGCTGGCGAGCGGAGCAGCGACGATTGAGGGAATAGGCCTGGAAAGTTTCACCGTAGATTTGTCGGGTTCGCAAGCTAATTGGGCACTTCAATTCAGCAGCGCATGGGGATGCTGGGTCAGCGATATCGAAATCAAACACGCTTACACCAGGCAGGCACTCTTTGGCGAAGCTGTTCGCTGCGAGGTTCGTCGTTGTTACATCCATGATGCTCAGGCCGAGGGGCCGAACCATGAAGGCTTAGACTGGGGTCATTCTAGCTGGAACTTGGTCGAGGATAACATCTTTAGTAAGGCTGGAGCGATGGCCATCATATTCGGAGATGGCACCGGGCAGGGGTTAGGCAATGTGATCGCTTACAATTATGTTACTAATACGACGCCAAGCTGGTGGGACATAAGTGTAAATCACGGACCGCATAACATGCTTAACTTGATAGAAGGTAACGTGATTCATTGGTATAAAGATGACGGTTACTTCGGTTCGTCCAGCCACAATACGCTTTTGCGCAACGTGATAACCGGCCAGGTTTCGCTGAAGCATTTTTCGAATTACTACAGCATTGTTGGGAACGTCTTGGGAGCGGAGCCGCCGGGGAAGTTGCAAAAGAGGACTTATGACGCCGGAGAACAGAGCGATTACTGGAGCTTTGGCGTCTTTCCGATATATGAGCTTGGTTTTCCTAACATCGGAAACGCTCATCACGACGGGACATTCATCGGACCGACAACGCCGCCGGATTATCACGCGCTTCCAAACAAGCTCGATGGTTGTCAGCAGCTTGATCGCAACGTTAGAGCCACGTTGATTCGGCATGGCAACTATGATTACGTGAACAAGACGGCGATTTGGGATCCTAACATTCCCGATCACACGATTCCGAACACCTTATTTTACAGTAGCAAACCGGCGTGGTGGGACGCTGATCTGGCGTGGCCCGCGATAGGGCCGGACTTGACGCCGATGGTGGGCGTGATCCCGGCACAAAAACGATTTCAGAGCGGCGCAACTCCGACACCCGCTCCGAGTGCTACAGCAACATCAACCAAGGCTGTTTCCCCAACTCCGACAGCGACAGCCGTTCCTACGTCCAAGCCGACACGGGGAGGCGGAATATGTTCAGATACTATTGACCCATCGAATGCAAATTCGGATGATTTAGCGCAAGACTCGGCTTACGCGCATTACATCGTGATAGCGCTGCCAGCCGGAACGGTGAACAAGCTTCGCGTGTATCTTGGGGAGGTCACCGCAGATCACGACGCGTTCAAGATAGCGTTATATGATAACAACTCTAATCGGCTCGTTTCTGCAACGGGCACAGTGGACTCGATCGAATCCAATTCATGGAAAGAAGTTACCGTGCCGAATACAGTCGTCAGAGCCGGGACTTACAAGATTGCGTGGGCATCGTTATCTGGATCGACATCTGTTAAGTATCGCTTTCAGAGCGGCAACGGAACAACGCGGCTATGCGATTCCGTAGGAGGGTTCGCTGGTTTCCCGTCGAACCCATTTAATGACACATCGGGATTTAACAGAGACGGAATCGACGCGGCGGGCGCGTGCTTTGTGTCACAGGTTCCGGCTACGCCGACGGCACATTCGGGCCTATAACGCCGCCTGATTACAGCGCGCTTCCTAAAACGCTGGTTGGAACGCAGCAGCAGCGTGATCTCAACGTCAAGGCGACGTTACTGCGACACGGCAACTGGGATTCGCTCAACAACGCGGTGATATGGGACGCGAATATTCCTGATCACACGATTCCGAACAGCTTGTATTTAACCGGTAAACCATCGTGGTGGGGTGATCTTCCGTGGCCGCCGATAGGCCCAGATCGGAGTTCCTATGGTTGGATTAATCCCGGCGCAGAAACGTTTCGGAACGCGGTCTCCAACTCCAAACCAGGTCCCACAGTCGCAATGACGCTTACAAATACGCTGAGGCCCGCCCCGGCAGCGAGAACTGCATCTGCTACAATCGGACTACATTTGCTAGGTAATATGGCGCCCGTTAAGAGCACAGCAGTTGTGCCGGAGGCGCCCGTCATTGTTGGCAGCAAATTCTTCGTAGATCGGCAAATTGTCGGCGGCATGCGCGGATCATTACGAGGTCACGCGGACGCGGGCACAAGTTTCATGATTCTCAGCATCTCAACGAAAATGGGACGTCTGCGTTTTCCGACGATTTCGCAAAACGTCTGGCCGGGACGGGGCTTTCTGGCCGCCGGAGTAGACCGGAACGGCTATCGATATTTTTTACGTCGACGTTTTTTCTATTTGCATCGGGTAATGAAACCTCCTATGGGTCAACGGCATGATCCTCTTTACCAATACTCGAAAACTGTACCGAGCGGCATCAGCCGTTCTCTTTTCGCTCCTTCTTCAGGCTGGCCCCGCCGCCGCCGAAATCATTCCGCCGGATCGTACTGCGCCCTGGCAGGGCAACGTGGGCGTGCCGGGTGGCATCCCGAACCGCATAATCATTTGGAAAAACATCGTGACCGACCTGGGAGCCGACCCCACTGGAGTAGCGGACGCCGCGCCGATCATTGAGAGGGCGATTCTTTCCTGCCCAGCCGGCCAAGTCGTTTACATGCCGGCAGGAACGTTCAGGCTGAATTCTAATGTCCACTTGAACAATAAAAGCAACTTCACATTGAGAGGGGCGGGCCCGGCGCAAACGATCCTTAAATCAACCAATGACCAGGGATATCTTTATCTTGCCGGTATAGCGCCATGGCCTCCTCCCACGAATTGGATTCCGATAACCTCGGGGGCGACCAAGGGCAGCAATACAATAACGATCGCCGACACGTCTGGCTTTGCCGTGGACATGCTGTTCACCGTTGGCCCTTCCACGCCAGCGTGGGCGCATTATCTCGGAGGGTTCGCGGACGCGACTAACCGATTTCTAGGCGGCCAATTCAAGGTGCGCAGCAAAACCTCCACGACAGTCACATTCGATCCGCCGTTGCCATTTGATTTCACCGGGATGAATCCGGCTGCTCTGGCATCCGGGGCCGCGACAGTGCAGTTCTCCGGGTTTGAAAGTTTCACGGTGGACTTGTCCGGCAGCCATGCCAACTGGGCGTTCTGGATTACCAGCGCCTGGGGTTGCTGGCTGAAAGACATCGAGATAGAGCATGCCTATACGCGGCAAACATTGTTTGGCAACGTGGCTCGCTGCGAAGTTCGCGAATGCTACATACACGACGCGCAGGCTGAGGGGCCAAACCATGAAGGATTGGATTTCGGTCGCGCAAGTTGGTGCCTGATCGAAGATAATGTCTTCAGTCGAGGCGGATCAATGGCCGTGATATTTGGAGATGGCACCGGACAGGGGTTAGCCAACGTTATCGCTTACAATTACGTTACTAATACTACGCCAGCCTGGTGGGACATAAGCGTAAATCACGGCCCGCACAACATGCTTAACCTGATAGAAGGCAACGTGATTCATTGGTATAAAGACGACGGGTACTTCGGGTCATCCAGCCATAACACGCTTTTCCGTAACCGGATTGACTGGGAGATTAGCCTTAAGCATTTCTGTAACTATTACAACATTGTCGGCAATGTGCTGGGGACTGCCGGGGTCAACACTGTTTACGAGTCCAGTCGGCCGGGAATTTTCGAATCCTCGATTTATGAGCTTGGATACCCGAACATCGGAAATGTCTCCTGGGTTGGAACGTTCGGGCCGACAACGCCGCCCAATTACAGCACGCTTCCTAACACACTGGATGGCACCCAGCACCTTGATCTCAACGTAAAGGCCACGCTACTGCGGCATGGTAATTTCGATTTCGTGAATAATCATACGATGTGGGACCCGGCGATTCCCGACCATACGATACCGAACAGCTTGTACCTGCCGGGTAAACCGTCGTGGTGGGGGGTGCTTCCCTGGCCGCCGATAGGCCCCGATCGGAGTCCCATGGTCGGCCCGATTCCGGCCCAGCAACGTTTCGCGAATGGCATGCCAACGCCTACGCCGGCGCCGGCACCTACCCCGGCACCAATCACGACAGCATGTTCGCAACTGCAGCAACGGATAGACCAACTCGAACGCCGGCAGCAACGGTTACGGCAACAGCATCGCTCGAACCGAAACCTAAACCAACGCCTGCGTCGACTCCGCCGCCAATTCCAGACCCAAAATTGCCTCTAACGGGGACGCCCAAGCAGACACCGCCACCTTGTGTCGAATTCATCAAGGCAGTTGGTTCGCCAGTGCCTTTAGGATTCACGCAGATGGACGGGAAGATTGTGAAAGCGGGAAATTTCTCTCTGTAGAGAGGAAAGTTGTCAGCTTCTTTGGGAAGGCGGCTACAAAAGCTGTCGCAAGGAGGCCGCTTTCCCCTTACAACTAACCCGTTAGCGCACAACGTGGCGATATGAATCAGGCCGAAAACTTTAAGCGACTTGCTTGTACCGAGGCAATTCGGAACGACTTGCGGTCCAGGTCCGTCCGCGCGGCAGGGTTCACCTGGGCTGCTGGAACCTTTGATTTCATCCTTCGCATAGGCTCTACTGCCATACTCGCCCGGCTTGTTCTTCCCGAGCAGTTCGGTCTGGTCATGATGGTGACGGCGGTCACTGCCATCGCCGATCAGTTTAGGGATCTGGGGCTGTCAACCGTGACTGTGCAAAGGAAAGACATCAGCCACGGGGAAGTCACAAACCTGTTCTGGATAAATGCCCTGGCTGGCATCGTTATTTCGTTGGCGGTTTGCGCCGTTTCTCCACTTATCTCAGCCTACTACAAGGAGCCGCGTCTGACCGTCATCACTTGCATTCTGGCGAGCAATTTTTTCTTTGGTGGTTTAATGGTTCAACACCAGGCGCTGCTCGCGCGGGTGCTGAAGCTGGGTCATAGCGCTACCGTTCGGGTGCTGACTAGTGTGATCAGCACTGTTGTCGCAGTGCTGCTTGCCTGGAAAGGTTTTGGTTATTGGGCACTCGTCTGGCGAGAGGTAGTCCGAAGCGTTTTGCTCGTCGCCGGTATGTGGTTCTGTTTCCCATGGATTCCCGGACGGCCGTGCTGGAAAACCGATATCCGCGGATTGCTCGGTTTCGGCGCGCATTTGAGCGCTGCTAATATCCTCGCCAGCATAAGCGCCGGCGCCGATCGCTTTCTGCTAGGGAGATTCTGGGGCGCAGGGCCGGTCGCAATGTACAGACAGGCTTTTATGTTATTAGTAGTGCCCATGGATCAATTGCTCAGTCCACTCTATCAGGTGGCACAGCCTGGCTTGAGCATGCTGCAGACGGAGGCGTTACGATACCGTCGGTTTTACAAGAAAGTCCTTACTTTGGTTTGTGTTGCAACCATGCCGCTGAGCTTGTTCGTGGCCGTGTATTCGGCCGAGATTATTCGGATTGTTTTAGGCAGACAATGGCTCGACGCTGCACCTCTCCTCATGATCTTAAGCTTCGACGCATTCATCAGGCAGGCGGTTGGCTCATCCGCACTCGTTCTAATAACCCGCGGCCGTTCGAAAACGTACCTGGGCCTGACCGTGCTTCACAATGCCACACTGATTCTTCTCATGGCCCTTGGGGTCCGATGGGGCGCCAAAGGAATAGCCTTGGCGGACGTGGCTACGACTTGGTTGCTGATTGCGCCGAGGTTGTATTACAGCCTCAAAGATTCTCCGATTACAGTCGGCACATTCTTTTCCACAATAGCGCGACCCGCCGCCGCGAGCATTATTATGGCGATTGTGGTGGGATTCCTCTACCAGGCCCTGCCTTCATTGGGTGCGCCTGTTGTTCTGCTGTTGGCCAGCCTTACTGGCGTCGTCGTCTTCCTCGGTGCCTGGGTGCTAATGCCCGGTGGCAAAGAGGAGTTAATCGGACTTGTCGCTGACTTGCGCTTGGCCTTGCAGAAGAAAACTAGCCGGGCGACTACGCTCGAGCCTGTAGCTATGGCCAGTTGAACTTCGCGTATCGCAGCAACTCGAAACCTAACGTGCCAAAAGAACGCTCACATTCGAAATGAATCTGGATTATCAAACAGTCCCTCGTCGCGCAGGCACTTGGCGAGTCATATCATTGTAGCCGACCAAGACTCCACAATGGAGTGCTCCCACCTGCTTTAAATACAGCATGCTCCTCCACTGAGGCCGCAAAATGAGAATCGTTTATGATGGGCATATTTTTCGCTGGCAGAAAACCGGCGGTATTAGTCGCTATTTCTTTGAAATCATCTCCCGGCTGCCGTCCGAGTGGCGCCCGACAGTGCTTGGTATCGAGGCTCGCAACGGAAATCTTCCTTCGCATTCGCAACTTGAAATTTCGACTCTGAGTTCGATAAAGCCGCGGCGTTTCACTCAGTCGGTGAAAAAAACATGGTGGAAGTCCAGGTACGTCCAACAAGCACATGTCTTCCATCCTACCTTCTACAATCTAACAGGAGGATTAAAGTTCTCCGAGATCCAGTGTCCAGTAGTTATCACAGTTCATGATCTTATTAAGGCGAAATATCCCCACTTGGAAGGTGATTCGGTTGAAGCCGTCCAGCATCAGCGGGAGGCAATTTCGCATGCTGCTCACCTAATTTGTGTTTCCAAATCCACTGAACGGGATTTATTGGAATTCTATCCGCAAACGGAAGGGAGAACGAGTGTAAGTTACCATGGCTCATCATTTCCCATTTGTAGCGAGTTGCAGAGAGACACGATTTTTGAAGCACCCACATTTCTCTTTGTCGGGAGACGCGCGACCTACAAGAACTTTAGAATGGTGTTGGGCGCATTCGCCAAGGCGTGTCAGTCAAATCGCCAAATCCGTCTTTGTCTCGCTGGCCCTCCTTTGAATGACGAAGAACGGTGGCAGATTCATTTCCTGGGTATTTCCGACCGTGTGGTCGCGTCTGTTTTTCCAAGAGACGAAGATTTGCAGCGGCTTTACCGGAGTTCTGTGGCACTGCTTTACCCTTCGCGATATGAGGGCTTTGGAATTCCCGTGCTTGAGGCGATGGCCTGCGGAACGTTAGTACTCGCCTCGAGCGCGACTAGCCTGCCAGAGGTAGTCGGCGATGCTGGAATTCTTTTGGATCCTGGCAACGAGCGCGCGTGGACCGACTGCATCTTGGAAGTTGCCAATGGAGGGCTCAATAGAAACGAGTTGTTGGCCAAGGGGCGGAAGCGGGCGGCACTGTTTTCATGGGATATGTGTGCCCAACGGCATATTGGTGTTTATGCGCAGCTTGCATCAAACTGAGCTGGTCTTTGCTTGGCAGAACAACATGGGCGCGCGGCTACGCTCGAGCCATTGCTAGTGCCTAATTGAATCTGGCGCACCTATGATGACAACAGAGAGATCGAACGATGACTGTGTGCGGATTTGTGTCACGCCGACTCGTAATGAGGCGTGGGTTATCAGCCCCTTCCTCGCTGCATCGAAGACCTGGGCCGACCAAATCGTCGTAGCTGACCACTGCTCGACCGACGGAACGTTGCAGCAACTGCAAAGCACGGCTGGAGTTGATGTAGTTATTAACGAATCTCCGGGCTTCGACGAGCCCCATCGCAAAAGAATCTTGCTTGAGCGCGCCCGCACTTACGCCGGCAAGCGCATTCTCATCTGGCTCGACGCCGACGAAGCATTGTCGGCCAACTGCCTCCAAAGCCAGGAATGGGAACGCATCAGCGAAGCCAAACCAGGAACTGTGCTGCGTTTTCGTTGGGTAAACATCCTTCCAGGTTTTAGGGAAGCCTGGATTCCGCCGACGTATTCAGCATTGGGTTTCGTCGATGACGGTTGCAACTTCAGCGGCTGGCTCCCCATTCACGGTCCCCGAGTTCCCGAACCATCGGGCGCACCTGTGATTGACTTGAAAGAAATCGTTGTTTTACACTTTCAGTACGTCGTCTGGGAGCGCATGCTCAGCAAACACCGCTGGTACCAGGCGTTGGAGCACATAGAGCATCAAAAGAAGCCCTTACAAACATTCCGGCAATATCACCACATGTACGGGAATTGGGACAAAAGCGAGATTCATCCCATCAAACCCGAGTGGCTGGAGGGATACGAACGCGCCGGAATTGACTTCCGCTCCCTGCAAAGTGAGCCAGTGACCTGGTGGGATCGTGAAGTCATGCAAATGCTGCAGGAGCACGGCCCTGAGCGCTTCCGACGGATTGCCATCTGGGACAAAGACTGGAATGCAGTGGCAGCTCGAATTGAAAGCAATGGCGGTGATTTGTCGGATCCTCGATCACTTTGGGAGAAGACTGTCCATCGCTTGCTGAAAGCAACGCAGAAGAAGCGGACAAATATGGCGGTTCGCGGATTCGAGCGAATTCTGCGTTTCGGTGGATGGTAGACATGAAGCATATTGCAAAGCGGCTTTTCGATCGGCTTGCCCGATCCGTTGCTGACGAATTGCAGTTGGAGTTTGGGACAAATTTTCGATCGAATGAGGCAGTCGCCCAGAAGGCGCTGATGCAGGAGTACCGTCTGCTTGCCGCGCGCGGCAAGGGATGTTTGCCGCCGCTGAGCGATGTGGGTTTTCGAAATTACTCGCAGTTCGAGGAAGATGGCATTCTTCTTTACCTGTTCTCGCTGATTTCACCGATAAACCGGAAATGCGTAGAGATTTGTGCAGGCAACGGGCGTGAGTGCATGACGGCAAACCTCATCATCAATCACGGTTGGTGGGGTTATCTGTTCGACGGCATGGATTCCAACGTGCAGTCCGCCATGAGATTCTTCGCAAACAACAAGGATACCTTTCTCCACCCGCCCAAATTCACGAAAGCATGGATTACGGCGGAAAATGTGAACGAACATCTCGCGGCGGTCGGGGTAACTGGCCCAATCGATTTGTTGAGCCTCGATCTCGACGGAATGGATTATTGGGTGTGGAAAGCCATTACAGCGATTGATCCGTGTGTGGTCGTTTGTGAAACGCACAACGCGGCTCCAATCGGCCGCGCGGTCACAGTACCCTACGATCCCAAATTTGTCTGCAACTCGGAAAATTATCGCGGCGCTTCTCTGGAAGCCATGTGCCGACTGGGTAAAGAAAAGGGCTACCGCCTTGTAGGAACTCATCGCTTCGGCTTTAATGCCTTCTTCGTTAAGGATGGCGTCGGTAATGACTTTTTTCCCGAAGTCGCTGCGAGTTCGTGTTTGAGCGATCCATTCAGCGAGAAACGCCGTCATGACTGGGCCGAGGTCGCGTCTATGCCATGGCAAGAGGTAAAATAAAAAACGTGTACACGAATAACCCCTCATCTGTGACTGCAGAAGCACAGCCTGCTCCAGCGACGAGTTGCGTCACACGCGGAATTGTCGAAAGCATGGCGGGCGGTGTCGTCATTCTTTCGCCGGCTGAGAGGAAACCGTTCCGGCGGATTATTTATCTCGACAGTTATGGTGGCGCGTCCATGTGGGAGAAAATCAAAAAGGGTGATATGCCGCCGCATCATTTGCGCGGCTGTTTGGAATTGGTCCGAATGGGATACGAAGTCGCTCTGGTAGAGCCATTGACGGACTTTTATCTTTATCTCAACCCTTTCCCGCACGATCTCAGGCTGGTTAAAATGGTTCGCAACTGGCTCGGACCTGACGGCATCGTCTTTTGCGGACATAATGTGCTGTATTGGCTATTATTTCTGCGCAAATTGGGTTTGGTTCGATGTCAAATTGTTTCCAACCTGTGGGCGCGCGAGCCATTGAATCTTGCCTCAGCGCACAGCGGAATTGTTGGACTCACTCGAGCCGGAGCCGAGCAGGCCCGCAAACTTGCCCCGAAGGTCAAGGTGGCGGCTCTAGGCTGGGGAGCCGACCTTAGCGTTTACCCACGACTGCCATTCCGGCCTGAAACATTTTTCTCGTGTGGTATTGCGCTACGCGACTTCAAAACATTGAGCCTTGCCGCAACGCATTGTCGTCAGTCAGTTGAAGTTCTCTGTCCGGGAGTGCTTGAAGGCGTTTCGTGGCCTTCCAACGTTAACGTAATTGACAGCGGCCGCGGCTGGAATTTCGAGAACAAGCGGCTGAGCTACGATCAACTGTTGCACAACCATTATGCCCGCAGCGCGGCTTCTCTCATCATACTCAGGAAAGACCCGACCGAGTACACGGCTATAGGTTTTACTGAGATCGTAGAGGTCCTTGCCATGGCGCGGCCAATCATTATGACGCGGACTGGAGCTTTGCCGACTGAGATAGACATCGAACAGGAAGGCTGTGGCATATTTGTTCCGCCGGAAAATCCTGATGCTCTCGCAGAAGCGATCGATTTTCTGGGAGATAACCCGGACAAGGCTCAAGCGATGGGACAGAAAGGTCGTGAACTGGCGGAGCGTTATTACAACATCGAAAGGTACGCTCGAGACCTGCACAAGTTTTTTGAAAGCCTGTAAGAATTCATTTCTGGTTAACTCACTCAACTATGAAAAAAAAACGCATCATTGAAAAAGATTCCAAGCTGAAAAAAGACGACCTTATCGTGATTACGGGCGCAGGCGGATTCATTGGCGGCAACCTCGCTCTTTATTTCCAGAACAAAGGATTCACTCGCATTCGCGCCGTGGACAAGAAACCAGTCTACGAATGGTATCTGCGCGTTCCTGGGGTTGAGAACCTGTCTCTCGACGTGAGCGACCCCGATAACTGCCATCGCGTCTGCGAGGGGGCCATTGAAGTCTATAATTTGGCTGCTGATATGGGCGGCATGGGATTTATCGAGCGCTTCCGCATCGACTGTCTACGCAGCGTGCTCATCAATACGCACATGATAGAGGCTGCCCATCGGGCGGGAGCTGTGCGTTATTTTTTTTCCTCGTCCGCTTGTGCGTATAACACCCTGCTGCAGGAGGACCCGAATGTTCGCGCGTTAAAGGAATCTGACGCTTACCCGGCTATGGCTGAACGCGGCTATGGGTGGGAAAAACTTATCAGCGAAATGTTTTGCGAGGAATACTGGGCGGAACGCGGAATGAAAACCTTTATCGCTCGCTTTCACAATGTGTACGGACCGCACGGCACTTGGGACGGCGGACGTGAAAAAGCCCCCGCTGCCATCTGCCGCAAGGTGGTTGACGCAATCGAGAAGAAAGATTTGTGCATCAAAATCTGGGGCGACGGACATCAAACCCGCAGCTTCCAATACATCGATGATTGCGTGAAAGGGATCGACATGATCACGCACTGTGATGACCTGATCGCCACGCCGATCAACCTCGGTTCAAGCGAGCTTGTCTCGATTAACGACCTTGTTTCAAAAGTTGAAAAGATTGCCGGCGTAAAACTCAAGCGTAGTTACGATTTAAGCGCTCCGCGAGGCGTTGCCGGCCGCAATAGCGACAATACTTTTATTCGGAAAATGCTTGGATGGGAGCCGGACACTCCCTTGGACGAGGGACTTGCCGTTACTTACAAATGGATCAAGCAGCAATACCTCGATCGAAAGAAGGGCAAGCGAGTAGTAGAGTAGGAAAAGCCGGGCAGTGCTGCTTCTTTCGCTAATAGACCGTCTGTAATGAGAAAGCGTTCTCCGCGCATCCTCTACCTGACCTCTTCCTGGCCGCATGGCCAGGCGTTCGGCGGTCAGTTGCGCGCGCTGCACATCGGGCGGGCATTACGGCAAATCGGCGACGTCACGCTTTCGGTCGTCAGCTCAGATATCCCGGATGAAGAAGCGCTCCGGCGCAGTGGTGAGGATTTTCGCGTCGCCCCTCCGATCCCCGTGCTTCCCAGCCCTGAGCGGACGCTGTTGCATCGCGCCCGAAGGGGCCTGGATACGCGTTATTATCTGAATGTTCACGGTTGCGCCGCCGACCCGGCCGCTCGCGCGCGCCTGTTTCAAAGCTTCGAGAGCTTCGATCTGATCTGGATTCTTAATTCCCGAACGCCCAACATTCTGAATCGATGGCACTGGCCCAAGTCGCATCTGGACATCGACGATATCCCAAGCACCTACCTGAAGACGGTCTCGCAGAATGCTCCCGCACTGCGGTTACGATTCAAGGCGCAGGTGCAGCAAGCGCTGCTGAAGCGCCGCGAGCGACGTTTCAGTGAACGATTCGTTACGCAGTCCGTCTGCAGCGAAGAAGACAAGCTCTACCTCGGCGGCGGCGATCAGATTCACGTCATCCCGAACGGTTATGAACGTCCGCTCAGGGATCCGCCCAGAAACCCAGCGACCAATCCCCCGTGCATCGGATTCATGGGGCTTTACACCTACGGGCCCAATCTCGAAGGAGTGAAATGGTTCCTGCGGGAATGCTGGCCGGCGATCCGTCAGGCAATCCCTGGGATTCGATTCCGGTTGGCCGGAAAAGGAACGACCGGCCCGGACGTGCCGAATGACTCCGGCGTCGATGCGCTGGGTTGGATTGACGACCCGGCGGCAGAGATCGCGACCTGGTCGGCGATGGTCATCCCGATTCAATTCGGCGGGGGAACACGCATCAAAATTGCCGATGCCTTCAGCCGCAAATGCCCGGTTGTTTCGACCACGCTTGGCGCCTTCGGCTATTGCCTCGAGGATGGGCGGCAGTTACGAATCGCAGACACGCCGGGAGCGTTTTCCGAAGCGTGCATTCGCCTGGTGCGCAACCGGGAGGAAGGGGTACAGTTGGCCGAGCACGCGTGGCAAGAGTTTCTCCAGAAATGGACTTGGGAATGCATAGCTCCCTCTGTCTGGACAGCGGCGGAAGATTGTTTGCGACGTAGCCACAAAACAGCAGACGTCACTTTCATTTCTGATGGTCGGGCGCCCAAATTAGTCCTGGCTGTTGCACCAAACGATGGCGGATCAACCCGTGTGCGTCCCCCGATGGTAAGCGTTGGGATGCCAGTCTATAACGGAGAAAAGTACCTCACCCAGGCGCTGGACTCGATATGCAATCAGGATTTTGATGATTTCGAGTTTATCATCTGCGACAACGCGTCGACTGACGGAACCGAGGAAATCTGCAAAAGTTATGCCGCGAAGGACGGCCGCATTCGGTACTTTCGAAACGAAGAGAATATCGGTGCAATACCAAACTACCGGAAAGTCTTCGAGTTGAGCAGAGGCGAGTTTTTTAAGTGGTTTGCTCACGATGACATCTGCCATCCCGGCTTTCTGCGACGTTGTGTGGACACGCTTACAGACGCGCCGCCATCGGTGGTCCTTGTTTATCCCCGGTGCGACCTGATTGATGAATTCGGGAAGGTGCTTGGACATGCGAGTGACCACGTCGACACGAAATCAAAGCGGCCACACCGAAGGCTTGGAAGGGTGATTCGACGCGCAAGCTACGCCTACCCTATTTGGGGCTTAATCCGGAGTGAGTGCCTGAGGAAGACAGCGTTAATGGGATCAGTATGGTACGGCGACCGGCTGCTTTTGGCCGAATTATCCTTGTTAGGACAAATATGGGAAGTTCCCGAAGTGCTCTCCCAATTGAGAAACCATCCTGGTAATTCGGTAGGGGTCTGCGGCGACGGACACCGCAAAGAGGCGAGTGGCGATCTCAATCGCATAAGCAAAGACGCCAGACGGGCCCTTCAGACGTGGACGGATCCATCTGCGGCCACGCGAAGAATATGGTTGCCTGTTCGCGAGGAACTTTGTCTGGAATACCTGAAGAGAGCGCACAACGCGCCGCTGCCGCGCTTTGAAAAAGTGTTATGCTATCTCACCGTGGTCACGGTCTCTTATTGGGGGCGCATCGCAAAACGCAGTGGAATGTGGAAGAAGACGCTTTTGGTATCGCTGCTGCAAAATGAGTCACTCCTGTCCTAGGCTACAAACCGGTGGATCCCTGCTTCTAGACCGGGGAAAGAAGTGTTTCCAAAATTTGCTGCGCCGGATGGAACCATGCGCTCGGGTCCGACAAACCGCATCATAAGCAGCAAGGTTTCATGACCGAAATATCCATTCATAACACTATTGCCGCTCGGAATGTTTTTGAGAGCATTCCGACCGACAGTCTGAAACGGCGCACAGTCCGAGGAGGCGCAGTTACGGCGGCGGCTCAGGCTGCTTGTTTCATTCTGCAAATGGGCTCGACCATGGTGCTGGCGCGATTGCTAACACCGTCGGACTACGGCCTTATGGCTATGGTCATGGTCCTCACAAGCGCGCTAAATGTCTTTCGCGATGGCGGACTGTCGGCGGGTACTGTACAGAAGGCCTTCGTCACTCACGAGCAAGTCTCAACACTGCTTTGGATCAATATCGGTCTCGGTTGCCTGCTCGGTTTGGTGACTGTCGTCGCGGCTCCTGTCATGGCCCGGGTTTTTCAGGAACCAAAGCTTCTCCCGATCACGTTGGTCCTGGCCACCACATTCCCATTAAGCGCTCTTACGATTCAGCACGAGGCACTGCTGAATCGGCAGATGCGGTTCACCGCTCTCGCTATGGTTGAAAGCCTCGCCTTTGCAGTTGGGATCGTCGTTGGAATCGTTATGGGCATTAACGGGTTTGGCTACTGGGCACTAGTTGGCATGACCGTTGCGATGACCCTGGCCAAGGTCATCGCTCTGGCACTCACTGTGCGTTGGGTGCCTGGACTGCCGCAACCCAGGTGCGGGATCGGCTCCATGCTCCGTTTCGGCGGCTACCTCACCGGCTCCAAACTGATGGTGTACTTGTTTCGCAACGCGGACAATGCCCTGATTGGATGGTGGTGGGGAGCAGGTCCTCTGGGGCTTTACTCCAAGGCCTACAGTATCCTGATGCTGCCCATTAATCAGATCAATGCGCCAATGAGCGGCGTCGCGGTTCCCGCGTTGAGCCGGGTGCAGAATGACTCGGAAAGGGTACGCCGCGTTTTTCTAGGCGGCTATGCAGTCCTGGCTTCGATTATTCTGCCGACAATACTCTTTTTGACGATCTTTACTGACGAAGTCATTCTCGTGATACTCGGGCAGCAATGGCGACCTTCAATCAGTCTCTTCCGCCTTCTGGCGCCAGCCGCGCTAGTCGGAGCGCTGGCGCTGAATCCATTAAGCTGGCTTTTCATTGCCACCGGACGCCCTGACCGGCAGTTTCGCTTCGGCATTCTTTGGTCCGGCGTGCTCGTGGCGGCATTCGCGTTCGGGGTCCGGTTCGGTCCGGCGGGTGTCGCCGCCGGGTATTCGATCATTTCCGCCTGCCTCGCCGTGCCGCTCTGCATCTATGCATTTCGCGGAACGAGTATCCGACTTGGGGATCTCGCCAGTACGTTGAAAGCTCCAACAATCGCTGCGCTTGTTGCCGCGCTCGCGGGATTGTCTCTTGCTCTTGCAATCCCCCATAGTGTGCCGGCGCTCGTGCGCGCACTGACCGGCGGCGGAATCATGCTCGCAATCTATTTAGCCATCCTGCTTGTGGTCATGAGGCAATGGAGCTTCTACCGCGAGCTGGTGACGCAGTTATTTGGTCGCAAATTAGCATGAGTTCTCCCCAAGGCGAGTATCGGCCTTCCGTTTTACAATGGCCCTAAGACAATGTCCGATGCCGAAGCGCAAGCTATCGAGAACTTCCAGGCTGGATGATGTCGAATGAAGGGAAGTGCGACATTATCGGCCGGAGACTGGGCGCAGGTTCGCTCCCGGGAGGAAATCCTGCGCACACTGGACGACCGGGGAGAGTTGGAAGGATTGCCGTTCATGCCGGAGATGTTTCAGTATTGCGGTCGGCGCGTGCAGGTGTGGAAACGGGCTCACAAAACGTGCGATACCATACATCAAACAGGGGGTCGGCGAATGCAGAACGCCGTTCACTTGTGCGGAGTTCGCTGCGACGGTTCGGCGCACGGCGGTTGCGACGCCTCGTGTATGATCTTCTGGAAGGAAGCGTGGCTCAAACCTGTTGATGTCCCGTCTGCGCCCGCCTGCACGCAAGGTGAAGGCTGCACAGAAGCGCAGGTTCTCGAGGCTACTCGAAAGCCGGTCACTTGCGACGGAGAAACACCGGGATACGCGTGCCAGGCCACTCAATTGTTCGAGGCTACGTCTCCCTTGCGGTGGTGGAATTATTCGCAGTACCTCGAGGACTATACTTCCGGAAATGCAGAACTCGGGCGCCTCGTTCGAGCTCTCATCTATTCCGCTTATTACTCGGTCATGCAGGCCGGCATCGGCGTGGGTCGACCGCTTCGCTGGCTTTATGACAAATTCCAAGCCGTTGCTGGTGGGCCGCCCTTTCCCCGACGCGCTGGCCGAATAGCTGCGAACCAGGCGACCCCTGTCGGTTCGCTGAACCTGCAACCCGGCGAACTGGTTCGCGTGAAGTCTTATCAGGAAATCCTGGCAACAGTGAACACGGAGAACCAAAATCGCGGACTGCTTTTCGATGCCGAGATGGTACCCTACTGCGGCGGAACTTACCGTGTAATGAAGCGGGTTTCTCGGATCCTTGACGAGAAAACCGGCGCGATGTTGGAAATGAAACACTCATGTATCATCCTCCAAGACGTTGTGTGTCAGTCACGATACAGCCCGTGTCGGATGCTTTGTCCTCGATCCATCTACTCGTATTGGCGTGAGATCTGGCTCGAACGTATCCCGGTGCCGGAGGATGCGGAAGGCGCGGGAAATTGCCAGCAACTGACGTGATGAAACGCGCACTTCGCTTTTTGTATTCCTCGCAGGACGGTATCTTAGTTTACCAGCGTCTGCGGCGCAGCGTTTTCTCAAACGGCAAATATCTGGTCCTCGCGGCTATGCCAAAATCAGGCTCAACGTTTCTGTCCCATACACTGTGTGCCCTCACCGGTTATCGGCATTACTACCTGGCGTGCGCTTACGACAATATCGAACAGGAGATTTATCTACCCAGAGTCATCGACGGATTCGGCTGTGGAAGAGTTGTCCAGCAACACTTCAGAGCGAACGGCCCCAACCTCGACGTTCTGAACCGGTTTGACATCGAGCCGGTTGTCGTGGTGCGAAATATTTTTGACCTCGTCGCCAGCATCCGAGATCACCTTTTAAACGAACGCCCCGACAATCTGCCTGCAGTTTACACGACCGACGACTTCCTGGGCTTCAGCCCCTCCCGCCAGCTGGATTTCGTGATTGATATGGTTGTTCCGTGGTACATCACATACTACGTCTCTTGGTATCAGGCCGAAAAACAAAGAGAGATTCGGTTTCTGTGGATAACTTACGAAGAATTAGTCGCCGACTGGGGCACCGGGATCCGGCGCATTCTCGACTTCTTCGGCATGCAAAAGCCAGACGTGGCCATTGCACGGGCGATCGAGACAACCAGGGCAGAGCCCAAAGAGCGGACTCGCCTGAATGTCGGCGTACCCGGTCGCGCGTACGCGCTGCTCTCTGACTCCCAACGAGAAAGGATTGTACGCTTAACGCAGTACTATCCCCATGTCGATTTCACCCGGATCGGGATCTCTTGTTCGTTCCAGGAGAATTATGAGCGCTGTCACGTTCAGGCGCGGTAATCCCACGCAATAACAACGAGGTCATATATGGCTAGAGAAACGGATCAGTGCCTAGATGGACAGGCTCTAGTCGCGTCAATCAACAGGGATTTCAAGGGAACGTCTGTGGTAAGTAGTGAGGTAGCTAGCTGTCAGCAGCGCAAATGAAAGTCGTACTCTTCTGTGGTGGTCTTGGGATGCGGATGCGTGAGTATTCCGAGGCCGTGCCAAAGCCAATGGTATCGATTGGGTATCGCCCTATGCTCTGGCATGTGATGAAGTACTATGCCCATTATGGACACAAGGACTTTATTCTGTGCTTGGGCTATAGAGCGGATGTCATCAAGAATTATTTCCTCGAGTACAACGAATGCCTATCCAACGATTTTATCCTTTCGCGAGGCGGAAAAGAACTGGAGCTATTAAGCAGTGACATCGATGACTGGAATATCACCTTCGTGGATACCGGGCTCACGTCGAATATTGGTCAGCGTCTCAAAGCGGTCCAAAAGCACCTGCAGGGCGAGGAAATGTTCCTTGCCAATTATACCGATGGCCTTTCGGACGTTTCGCTCCCCCAAGTTATCGAATCGTTCAAGCAGAGCGGGAAGGTCGCGTGCTTTGTGAGTGTAAAGCCCCGGGCCAGCTTTCATTTGATCAATGCTGACGCAACTGGAATCGTCAGGAGTATCAAGCACATCGGCAAATCCGGTGTGCGAATCAACGGCGGGTTCATGGTCTTGCGACCGGAAATTTTCAATTACATGCGTGACGGCGAAGAGCTGGTGGAAGAGCCGTTCCGGCGTCTGATTAGTGAAGGCAAGCTAATGGCGTATCCGCATCAGCGCTTTTGGGCCTGCATGGATACATTCAAAGAAAAACAGGATCTCGAAGATGTGTTAGGCCGTGGGAGTGCCCCCTGGGTTGTCTGGACTCATCGGAGTTGACCGCCAAGTTAATCTGACAGTCTGCGGGCATTCCATGTAGCTCTCCAGACGAGTTGGAATCGCGATCTTCGTGAGACTGTCACAAAATAATGCGGGCTCAATTCATGTTTGATTATGCCATCGTCGGGGGCGGCATCATTGGGCTGGCGACCTCAATGGCCTTGGGTCGGAGAGATCCCAACGCACGAATCGTTCTTTTCGAGAAGGAGGCCGAATTCGCCCGACACCAGAGTGGACGGAACAGTGGTGTGATCCACTCCGGAATTTACTACACACCTGGCAGTCTCAAGGCCAGATTTGCACGAGAGGGCAATCATTCGATGGTCGAATTCTGCCAGAACCACGGCATTCCCTACCAAGTCTGTGGCAAGGTCATTGTAGCAGTCGAGGAAAAGGAACTGTCTCTTCTGGAGAATCTTTTCCAACGCGGCCTCCAAAACCAACTGAAAGTCGAAAGACTTTCTGCCGGACAAGTCCGGGAGATCGAGCCGCACGTGCAGTGTCTCGCTGGAATCAAGGTGCCATCAACGGGAATCACCGACTTTGCAAAGGTCTGCGCGAAATATGCCGAGCTGATCCAGCAGATGGGCGGAACCGTGAAATTAGGGGCGAAGGTTGAGGCGATTCGCGCCAGCCACGATGGCTACGTAGTGGAAACATCTCATGGTCCCTTCGAAACCCGCTTCCTGATCAATTGCGCGGGATTGCACAGCGACCGAGTGGCACGACTCGGCGGAATGGACGCAGAGGCTAAAATCGTTCCGTTTCGCGGCGAGTATTACAAGCTGATCCCGGAACGGCGCCACCTCGTCCGAACATTGATTTATCCGGTACCCAATCTGAATTTCCCCTTTCTCGGCGTCCACTTCACCCGCATGATTGATGGCTCGGTCCACGCCGGTCCCAACGCCGTACTAGCCTTCAAACGCGAAGGCTATCACAAAACGAGTTTCAACCTAGCAGACTTCGTCGCGACAACGACCTTCGGCGGTTTCTGGAAGCTGGCCAGAAAGCATCTCGACGAAGGTTGGATGGAGATGCGGCGTTCCTTTAGCAAAGCGGCGTTCGTACGGAGCTTGCAACGCCTCATCCCGGAGTTGCGAATGTCCGACGTAGTGCCAACTCATGCAGGCGTGCGTGCCCAAGCCGTTTGGCCGGATGGCAGCCTGGTGGACGACTTCCTTATTATCAAAGGCCGGAATTCAGTCCACGTTTGCAATGCGCCGTCCCCCGCTGCCACGGCTTCTCTTGAGATCGGTCGGGCGGTCGTGGATCATGTTCCAGAGATGCGACCGAAGACGACGGTCGCCGTTTAAAATCGGGGCGGTGATCGGTTGACGCGGGGCAACGAATTTTTTACCGAAGGATTAAAACATGCAGCCACTCAAGTTAGACAAAATTAAGAAAGTTCTCTGCTTGGGCGCTCACTCGGATGATATTGAGATTGGATGCGGGGGGATGATTTTGCAGTGGCTCTATTCTCATAAGAACTTGGAAGTTGTCTGGGTGGTTTTCAGTTCTGGGGGAAGCGAACGCGAGAAGGAAGCCCGGGCCAGCGCGGCATTGTTCTTGGAACAGGCGAAGAAAAAAGAAGTGATGATCAAAGATTTCCGGGATGGTTTCTTTCCATTCGACGGGACGAACATCAAGACTGTATTTGAGGACGAACTAAAGAAAACGTCACCGGATGTGATTCTAACCCATAACCGTAAGGATGCTCATCAGGACCACCGCCAAATTGCCGAGTTGACCTGGAATACCTTCCGGGATCATTTGATACTGGAATACGAGGTCCCAAAATACGACGGTGATATGGGACAGCCCAACGTATTTGTGCGTCTCGATGAAGAGGCGAGCAAGAGGAAAGTTAGTTACCTCATGGAGGCTTTTCAATCGCAGCGCAGCAAGCACTGGTTCCAGGAAGATACGTTCTTTTCGCTCATGCGTCTGCGTGGGATGGAATGTAACGCACCCAGCGGTCATGCAGAAGCGTTCTATTGTCACAAGTTAGTTCTGTGACCATGAAAGATCTGAAGGAAAAGACAATCCGGGGCGGGTTGGCGAGAGTCTGCGCTCAAGGAGGGAATTTTCTCATACGAATGGGTTCAGTTATGGTGCTATCCCGGATGTTGGGTCCAACAGACTTCGGACTCGTGGGGATGGTCACGGCATTCACCGGAATCCTATTTCTATTCCGGGATTTCGGGCTTTCGACTGCCACCGTTCAACGCGAGAAAGTAACAGACGAACAACGTTCGACGTTATTTTGGATTAATGTTCTGGTAGGCGCGGTTCTCGCCGTATTGACACTCGTGTGCGCGCCGGTTGTGGTGAGGATCTATCACGAGCCTCGCCTTCTGCAAATCACGATGGTTCTGTCCCTGGGCTTTCTGTTTAACGCATTGGGCGTGCAACATTCGGCTCTCTTGCAACGTGAACTGCGCTTCACCGCGCTGGCCGCAATTAACATTACTGCTTTGGTGGTCAGCACGCTCGCCGCCATAAGCATCGCCAAGCTGGGCTTTGCATACTGGGCTTTGGTAGCAATGGCGCTCACGCTCCCGCTGGCAACGACCGTAGGTGTATGGATCGCCGCAGCCTGGATTCCCGGCAAGCCGCGGCACACTGAAGAAGTTCTCTCCATGATGCGCTTTGGCGGAACGCTCACCTTGAATAGTATGGTAACGTACGTGGCCTACAACCTAGAAAAAGTTTTGTTAGGCCGCTTTTGGGGCGCGGCGGTTATAGGACTTTATGGCCGCGCTTATCAACTGATCAATATCCCAACTGATAACCTCAATCAATCTGTCGGCGAAGTGGCGTTTTCTGCACTGTCGCGGTTACAAAATGATCGACCACGCTTCAGGAACTACTTCCTTAAAGGGTACTCAGTTGTGCTGGCGATGAGCATCCCTATCACAATTATGTGCGCTTTTTTTGCCGATGACATCATTCACGTATTGCTTGGGCCCAAATGGAACGCAGTAGCACCGATTTTCCGCTTGCTGGCGCCGACCATCCTGGTCGTTGCCATGATCAATCCACTGGCATGGGTGATGTTTGCATTGGGAATGGTGCAACGCAGTTTGAAAACGGCTTTGGTGCTCGCGCCCGTGGTGATGCTTGGATATCTAGCTGGACTTCCCTACGGGCCCAAAGGAGTAGCACTTGGCTATTCTACGGCGATGATATTCTGGGCGATTCCCCATTCGGCGTGGTGTGTGCATGGCACCGGCATTTCGCTGCGTGACATTTTGGTGACGATGGGGCGTCCACTGCTTTCAGGCCTGGTGGGTGCTGCGATAGCATTCATTGTACATCACGCCTGCATTCCGGTGATGCCTCCGCTTCCTCGTGTTATTATTGCTGGCGTAGTAATCCTTGTCGTTTACGGCGCAATGCTGTTCTACGTCGTGGGACAGAGGGAGCTGTACATGAATGTGTTGCAAGGACTCAGGAAACGACCCCTCGTGGATGAAAAAGCTTTAGTCTCAGCGTAGGGGACGCAGCGCATGTGAATGCAGATGAATAACTCCGGTCAGCCTTTGGCAAGCATGGTCACACCTGCGTACAACGCTGCAGAATGCCTTCCAGGAATGCATCGTTGAACATGCTGATTGGAGTTTTAAACCGCGTAAGTATAGAGAATTGTCTTCTTCATGATAGATCCTGATACTTTCGAAGCTGGCAATAAAGATCAACCCAAGCTAGCCGGCAAAAAATCGGTTCCGTGCGCTGATAGGCGTTTGGGAGGAATTGTTACTCGAAAGGAACGGTGGGGCTTTTCATGGTACGGATGGCTACTGGTGGCGTGTGTCTTACTTCTGGGAACTGCGGGCCTTGTCCATACTATCTTTCCTTTCCTCGCGGTAACGGACCGTGTCGAGTCGGACGTGCTGGTGGTGGAAGGTTGGGTGCCGCCATTCGCGATTGAGGCGGCAGCGCGAGAGTTTCGGAGCGGCGCCTACTCGGTCGTCTACACGACCGGCGGACCAGTGGGCGGCATGGGTGGCTACACGAACGACTACAACACGTTGGCGAGCGTGGGGGCGGATCACCTAAGGGCCGCAGGATTGTCTCCCAAAGTCGTCCAGATGGTTCCCTCACGCGTGATGGAGCGCGATCGGACATACTGGGCCGCGGTGGCGCTGCGGGATTGGCTGCGCGAACACGGCGGTGCTCCGGCGAAGGTCAATGTCCTCACTACGGACGCACATGCGCGCCGTACTCAATTCCTCTTTCAGCGTGCGTTGGGAAGCCAGATTCAGGTGGGTGTGATCTCGATCCAGGATCCTGATTACGATCCAAAACGCTGGTGGCGCTCCAGTGCCGGCGTGCGAGAGGTGGTGGATGAGACGGTAGCGTTGATCTATGCCAAGTTCTTCTTCGATCCCGGTGCAGAGGAAAAGCCGCCAAAGCGAACTCCACTCTAATATCATGAAAGTTCTTGTCACTGGAAGTGGAGGTTATCTCGGCTCGCTCCTCGCACCTGTTCTGTTGGAACGCGGTCACGAAGTTACCGGCGTAGATACGGGCTACTTTAACAGTGGTTATTTATACAACCCGAAGGGCAACACTCCACTTACCCTCGCGAAGGATATCCGTTACGTGACGTCCGACGATTTACGCGGCCACGACGCTATTGTTCACATGGCGGAACTTTCCAATGATCCGCTTGGTGAACTCGACGCGAGCGTCACGTACGAAATCAATCACAAGGGCACTTTGCACCTCGCCCAGGCCGCAAAGAGTGCAGGGGTGAAACGATTTATCTACATGTCGTCATGCTCTATCTATGGCATAGGAACTGACCGCGAAGTGACAGAGGAAACGAGACCCAATCCGCAAACCGCCTATGCAATATGCAAGACCTTGGTTGAGCGCGACGTGAAACGGCTCGCCAGCAAGGGATTCTCACCCACCTTCATGCGCAATGCCACTGCCTATGGCGCTTCGCCACGAATGCGGTTTGACATCGTCCTGAACAACCTGGCCGGGCTGGCGTGGACCACCAAGGAGATCAAGATGACCAGCGATGGGACACCTTGGCGGCCATTAGTTCATGGGTTGGACATCGTGCATGCGATTATCGCGGTGTTGCAGGCTCCTATCGAAGCAATCCACAATGAAGTATTCAATGTTGGCGATACTTCTCACAACTATCGCGTGCGCGAAATTGCAGACGTAGTATGCGAGGTGTTTCCTGGCTGTCATGTGAGTTTTGGAGCTCCCGGTCAGGATAATCGGAGCTACCGCGTGTCCTTCGAGAAGATTCGCAGGCATATGCCCGAGTTCAGATGCGCTTGGGACGCCCGCCGCGGAGCGAAACAACTTTATGATCTGTTCAAGCGGATTGACATGACGAAAGAGGTTTTCGAATACCGGACGTTTACGCGCCTGAAACAATTGGAATACTTGATACGGACCCAGCAGATCGATCGCCAGTTCTTCTGGACGATTGAGGTTGGGGGCGGAGCGCTTGATGAGGGGAAATCGAGCCAAAATAGGGCGGGTCAGCGTGGACGCCGTTCTGGTCGGTCTGATTGATCAAGCTTGGAGATAGGTGCCAATCATTGACGCAGGGTCGAAATCCGACTGCCAAGACAACGAAAGAGCAAAACAAGGAACGGCGTAACTACTAAAGAAACCTCGCCGGCCAAATCCCGGAGAACTATGTAAGGTGGCCGATTGCGCCACGCGCGCTTGCGCACGGAGGGCTTTAGGTATGGTCTGGAAAGTGATACGGTCCGCGCCCGACGAAACCAAACTATTAGCAACAAGTTAACAAGATCTAAAATGTCTCATGGAATTTGCTGAAACAAAACTCCAGGGAGCCTACATCATCGACCTTGAACGCAGGGAGGACTCACGCGGCTTTTTTGCACGTGCCTTCTGCCAGAAAGAATTCGCCGCTCATGGACTCAAGCCGGTTATCGCGCAGGCAAATGTCGCGTACAACTTTAAGAAGGGCACGCTGCGCGGAATGCATTTCCAATTTCCCCCAGCGGCGGAAACCAAGCTGGTGCGCTGCACACGTGGCGCGATTCTCGACATCATCATAGATCTACGCCCGGAAAGCCCGACCTACCTGCAGAACATTGCCGTGGAGTTGAACGAGGAGAACGACCGCGCTCTCTATGTGCCAGAGCGCTTCGCGCACGGTTATCAGACGTTGCGCGACAACACGGAGACGAGCTACCAGGTCGGCGAGTTCTACGCGCCGGATTATGAGAGCGGCCTCATGCACAACGATCCGCGTCTCGGCCTCCAGTGGCCGCTGCCGGTGGCGGTAATTTCGGACAAGGATCAAAAGTTCAAGTTGCTGGATCACATCGAGCCAGAGCTCAGTCGGCGCATGATCATTTAAAATGAAACATCCAGGAGCGAGCTATTCATGATTATCGTCGATAACGCGTTAAAAGCACGGGCGGAGCAGGGCAACCCGATCAAGGTTGCGATTCTGGGCGCCGGGTTCATGGCACAAGGGCTCACAAACCAAATTGTAAACAGCGTCCCAGCACTGAGCATGGTGGCCATCTACAGCCGCAAACCGCACAAGGCAATCCATGTCCTGAATTACTCCGGTCTAGAGAATCCGATCGAAGCCATCACGCAGAGCCAGTTGGACGATGCTATCCGTGATGGGAAGCCAGTCTTTACTCAGGATGTCATGTTGCTCGCGCGCTCGGAGCAAGTGCATGTAATAATGGACACGACCGGCTCTGTCGAGTTCGGCGCGCACGTTTTGCTCGAGGCATTCAAACACGGCAAAGACGTTGTGCTGATGAATGCAGAACTAGATGCGACCATCGGCCCGATTCTCCAGACTTACGCCGATGAACATGGGGTCATTCTATCAGCGTGCGACGGCGACGAACCGGGCTTGCAGATGAATCTGTTTCGCTGGGTGAAGGGCCTCGGTCTCACGCCGCGCGTCATGGGTAACATAAAGGGGTTACAGGACCCCTACCGCAATCCAAGTACGCAAAAGGGGTTTGCCGAGAAGTGGGGGCAGAATCCTGCGATGGTAACCAGCTTTGCAGACGGGTCGAAGATCAGCTTCGAGCAGGCGATCGTGGCAAACGCGACCGGCATGGTTGTAAAATCGCGCGGCATGTCCCGTGGCGCCGAGTACAAAGACGACGTGATGAAAATCGGAAAGCTCTATGATATTGAAGAGCTTCGCAGGCTCGGTGGGGTTGTTGATTATGTCGTCGGTACGCCTTTGACGAAGGTCTATTGCCTCGCCGAGCATCCCGATCCGAAGCAGCAGCATTACCTGAATCTTTA
>Ga0193707_1000031_pt1 | contig 34347 bp, 34 predicted proteins | sample U3c2metaG_FD_143043 | JGI IMG/M metagenome (GOLD analysis project Ga0193707, IMG submission 143043) | Soil microbial communities from a riparian zone of the East river system, Colorado, United States - U3c2 | ecosystem: Environmental > Terrestrial > Soil > Riparian zone | place: USA: East River... | reverse complement strand
CGCGGAGATTTTTGGCACATGTCCGGGAAGCGGCCGGATTCTGACGAACGCCGTGATCTCATGTCCCGCTGCTTTCGGATCCAGTTCGAGACGATAGCCCGCAATCACACCACTCTCTTCTAAACGTCGAACACGTTCCTTCGCCGCCGGATTGGACATCCTGATTTTTCGGGCCAGCTCCGCGATCGACATCCGGGGATCCTTTTGCAAGAGCTTCAGAATTTCAATATTCTTTTTATCTTTCGATATTTCCTTAATATTCACTGGATAAATGAGGACATAACATTATAAACTAGTAGACTTTACTAGATCTTACCTTATTTTTTGTTTATCCGCTAGGTTTGACTCTGTACTTTGTTTCGATGACAAACAAAATCGCCTTGCCGATAAAGTTGATGATGCGCGAACGGGCGCACGCGGCGAGACCTGTTCCGCCAGAAGCTTTTTTCATTTGCAGCGCCATTTTTCATTATCTTGGTCCAGCCTTTGCGGTACTTCTATTTGCGAGGGTTGATGTATTAGGCGTTGCATGGCTGCGGATTGCAAGCGCAGCTGTGGTATTCGCTTTCTGGAAACGTCCGTGGCGTTTGTTCGCTGAACTGGGCGCGGCTGAGAGGCGAATCGTGGTGGCATTAGGTGTCGTGCTGGCCGCGATGAACGTCTGTTTCTATTTGGCGATCAATCGGCTGCCACTGGGAACGGTCGGAACGATCGAGTTCCTCGGCCCCATTGCGCTGGCGGCGTTAGACGTGCGGACGATGCGCAATCTTGCCGCTTTACTACTCGCATGCGGCGGAGTGTTCCTGCTGACCAGTGTGCGAATCATTGGCGAACCGATTGGATACATTTTTGCATTTGCGAATTGCGCTCTGTTCGTTCTTTACATTCTGCTGGGGCATCGGATCGCGGCGAGCGGCGGCCGCGGCGGAGTTGAGCGTCTGGCGGTGGCAATGCTCATCGCGGGCATCGTGGTCACGCCAATTGGCTTGAGAAGCGCATCGGGAGCACTATGGGATCCCTTACTCCTTCTCGCGGGCGCTGGAGTCGGTGTTTGTTCCTCTGTTATCCCGTACATCTGCGATCAATTTGCAATGGCGCGATTATCGAAGGGCACTTTTGCGCTAATGCTGTCCTTGTTGCCTGCGACAGCCTGCCTGGTAGGAATAATCGTTCTGCGACAAGTTCCGTCGCTTTACGAATTAACCGGAGTCGGCGCAGTGATCGCCGGAGTCGCTTTGAAACGAAACGCGAATGATTAAATAGGAGGTGTTAAAGATGAACTACACAAATCTTGGCAAAACGGGTCTCAAGATATCGCGAATCTGTCTTGGCTGCATGAGTTACGGACTCAAGGAAGAGAGAGAGTGGGGTCTGGATGAGGAACAAAGCCGGCCTTTCATTAAACGAGCGCTTGAGCTTGGTATTAACTTTTTTGACACGGCCAACATGTATGGAACTGGCAAGAGCGAAGAAGTCCTGGGCCGTGCGCTACGCGATTTTGCGAAACGGGATGAGATAGTCATCGCGACGAAAGTCTATTTCCCGATGCGTCCCGATGTGAACGGGCACGGATTGTCGCGCAAAGCGATCATGACCGAGATCGAGCACAGTTTGCACCGCCTGGGGACCGATTATGTCGATCTTTATCAGATCCACCGTTGGGATTACGATACGCCGATTGAAGAAACACTCGAGGCCCTTCACGATGTCGTGAAATCAGGAAAGGCGCGTTACATCGGGGCATCATCGATGTTTGCCTGGCAATTCTGCAAGGCGCTTTGCCTTGCCGACCTCCACAGTTGGACGCGTTTTGTTTCGATGCAGCCACATTACAATCTGCTGAATCGCGAGGAGGAACGGGAGATGTTGCCTCTTTGCCTGGCGGACGGTATCGGCGTCTTGCCGTGGAGCCCGCTGGCGCGCGGTCGTCTTGCTCGCGCATGGGAGACGCAGCCGACCACTACTCGTGGTCGAACAGATGATTACGGCAAAAAACTTTATTCGGATACTGAGGAAGCGGACAGCCCGGTAGTAAATCGCGTGGGAGAGATTGCTAAGTCGCGAGGCATCTCCCGTGCTGAGATTGCCCTCGCGTGGTTGCTTCACAAGCCTGCGGTGACGGCGCCAATCGTTGGCGCAACCAAATCTCATCATCTCGAAGCAGCAGCGGCTGCGGTCGATGTGAAACTATCGGCCGCGGAAATTGAAGCGCTTGAGGAGCGATACTTGCCTCATCGCATTGCCGGCTTCGAGTAATCAAGCGTTCAAGAGGATGTTAACGTGTCGGCAACACGTATCCTCGCAAGAACATCACTCGAGCTAAAATTATGCTTCCTGATTACACTGACCTCTTAATTAAACGATTTGAAAACCCGGATGAGGTTCGCACTTTTGAGAAAGGGCGGTTCGAACTCATCAAGATCGGCGGAATGACGATCGGCCGGGCCACCTATGAACCCGGTTGGAAATGGTCGGAGCATGTCGCGCCAGTTGCCGGGACTTCCCTTTGTCAGGTCGAGCACGTTGGCATGGTGATATCCGGGCAAGCTGCGTGTGCCATGGAAGATGGAAGGTCTTATGTGATGAAGCCTGGAGACATCTTTTACATCGGTCCCGGGCATGACAGTTGGGTCACGGGCGATCAACCTTACGTTTCGCTCCACTTTCTCGGAGCAGAAAAATACGCGCACGACTGAGAGGACTGCTCGCGTTTCGAAACCCACCAAATCACACTACTCGTTTGAGTGCGTGATTAAATCGCTTCGAGCGCGCCCTTCAAATCATCTATTAGATCGCGGACATCTTCCACGCCCACCGAAAGCCTGACGAGCGAATCGGTAACGCCGAGTTTTTCGCGCTTCTCCTTTGGGACCGAAGCATGCGTCATAAGCGCAGGGTGATTGATAAGGCTTTCGACACCGCCCAAACTTTCCGCCAGGGCGAAGAGGTGTGTGTTCTCCAGAAAACGCCTGGTGCCAGAAAGATCGCTTTTCAAAACGATTGTTACAATTCCGCCAAAGCCGCGCATCTGTTGCCGCGCCAGATCGTGGTGCGGATGGGATTTTAGTCCGGGATAACGGACGAATTTCACCTCCCGCTGTTCCTCCAGCCATCGCGCAATCTCGAGCGCATTCGCGCAATGTCGCTCCATCCGGAGTGCTAGCGTTTTTAGACTTCGCAGCACAAGAAAGCTGTCGAACGCGCCGGCAATTGCGCCAACCGAATTTTGCAGAAACAAAATTTGATCGCCGAGTTCCTTGTTATCGCCGACAACGACCACTCCGCCCACTAGATCGGAATGACCGTTCAAATACTTCGTGGCGGAATGCAGCACGATGTCGAACCCGTTCTCAATCGGGCGTTGAATCCACGGCGTTGCAAATGTGTTGTCGCAAACCGAGATGAGTTTGCGCTCGCGCGCGATTTTCGCGATCGCTTCTAGGTCAATCAACTTCAGCAGCGGATTACTGGGAGTTTCGATCCACACCATGCGCGTGTTTGGCTTGATTGCGCGCTTGAGATCCTCCGCATCGGTCAGATCGGCGTAGGTAAAATCAAGATTCGCCGAGCGACGGCGCACTTTGTCGAACAACCGGAATGTGCCACCGTAAAGATCGTCGCTCGCAACAATATGCGACCCGCTGTCGAGCAGCTCGAGTACAGTCGCCATTGCGGCCAGGCCGGAGGCAAATGCAAATCCCCTGGTGCCGCTTTCCAAATCGGCGATGCATTTTTCGTAAGCGAGCCGGGTGGGATTAATTGAGCGTGAGTAATCGTATCCCTTGTGCTTCCCAGGGCTTTTCTGCACGTACGTCGATGTTGCATAAATCGGCGTTATTACCGCGCCAGTGGAAGGGTCGGGCTCCTGCCCCGCGTGAATCGCACGCGTGGCAAATTCTTGCTGCTTTTTCATGTCCAAGCAATCTAAACGCGAATCAGGCGGTTAGCCCTGAGAAAAATCAGAGTCCGATCTGCTCAAGCAGCGGTTCACTGCTTCGGCATGTGCAATCGCAAATATGAGAGCAGGTCGGAACGCGTGACCAACCCGAGGAATTTGTCGTCCTCCATTACGATGGCGACGCGACCGCGATCAAATACATCCAAAAGATCCTTGATCGTCGCTGTCGGCGACAGTATTTCCAGTTTCGAAGTCATCGCTTTTTTCACCGGATCATTAAAATGCACGGGATCGCGGTTGACTTTCACAAGCACATCAGATTCATCGAGAATTCCGATGGCACGACCATGTTGGTCGAGCACGGGTACCTGTGAGACGTCTGCACCCCGCATGCGTTTGAACGCGGTCAGCAGTGTGTCCGTCGGTCCGACGAAGATTACTTCCCCCGCTTCATAACGATGGGAGATCAGATCACTCAAATCGCCATGGAGCGGGCGATGGATAAAACCCTGTTCCGCCATCCAGAAGTCGTCGTACATTTTCGAAAGATATTTGTTCCCGGTGTCGACCACGAAGCTGACGACCCGTTTCGGTTTGGTCTGTTTACGGCAGTAATGCAGCGCCCCTGCAACGAGCGTACCCGTGGAAGACCCGCCAAATATTCCTTCCTTGCGCAGCAACTCACGCACTGTGGCGAAGCTTTCCGCGTCATCGATCTCAAATGCTTCCGTCACCAGCGACATGTCGGTGATTTCAGGAATGAAATCCTCGCCAATCCCTTCAACTGCCCAGCTGCCTGCTTCGTTGAGCTTGCCCGACTTAACATATTCGTAAAGCACGGAACCCTTCGGGTCGGCCAAAACCATCTCAATTCCGCGCCGGGGCTTGACGCGATTGAAAAATCGGCCCAGACCAGTCAGCGTCCCGCCAGAACCCACTCCCACCACAATTGCGTCGACATCGTGCCGCATTTGTTCCCAAATTTCTGGGCCGGTAGTGCGTTCGTGCGCCAGAGGATTTGCGGGATTACCAAATTGGTTCACGTAGAATGCGCCCGGGATTTCCTCGGCGAGTCGCGCTGCCACATCCTGGTAATATTCAGGATGGCCGCGCGTCACGTCTGAACGAGTGATCCGCACTTCAGCGCCAAGCGCTTTGACGTGCGAGATTTTTTCCTGCGACATTTTATCGGGAATTACGAGCACGACACGGTAACCTTTCGCGCCGGCAACCAGCGCAAGGCCCAGACCGGTGTTGCCTGCCGTGGCTTCGACAACTGTGCCACCGGGCCGCAATTTGCCTTCGTCCTCCGCGGCTTCGATCATCGAAAGCGCGATCCGGTCCTTAATCGATCCACCTGGATTCTGATTCTCAAGTTTGAGAAAAAGCTGACATGGACCGGTGTCGAGCTGTGTGATCTCCACCAGTGGCGTGTCGCCGATTAGTGAGAGGATTTGAGGCGGACGTTTGGAACTGGTTTGGGGAACGGTTGGAGTTTCGAGCATTGCGAATTTTAAGGGGAGGCTAATGACGGTTCGCCGGTATGCGACCATTCCGATTTGCTGTCTTCGAGGAATTGTTGGAGCACATCAAAACGGACTTCGCCGTAGTTCAATGCGTAGCGGAGATCGCCGCCTTTGTAAATCCAAGTCGTGGGAATCCACGAGAGCGGCATCCCGGCAAATTGCTTGATCTTGTTGTCCCCTTTGCGCGGTCCCGGGTCTGCTAAAATCGTGACGTTCGGTTGGTCTGCGATTTGGAATTTCTGCAGCATCGCACGGCCGTCCTCGCCATTATTCCAAATAGAGACGAAATAAAATTTCACCTGCGGATTGCCTTTAACGGTCTTGAGCCAGCCGCCGTTTCTTAGTTCCGCCTGGCAATTGGAACACCACGGTGCCCAAAGGTGTACGACGCTGAGATCAGGTGATTTGATGGCTTCGAGAACTTTTTGTTCTACAGGAGACTCAGCGTCGAGCGATGTAGTCGCAAAGAGCGTGGCGAGGATCAGAAACCGTAATATCGACATCTTTCATGAGAATACCGGAGAAACGCCGCACTCTCAAGGTCTGGTAGACAACAAGTGTGCCACAGAGTTGACCTGGCCTGGAAAACGCCTACTATGGCGTCCCATTCCGCTCTGTAGCTGCGCGGAAAGATCGGCGCTCGACTGGAATCGCCGTTTTGCCTAAAGGAGGCCGACTTAATTTTATGATTCACATGCAGGATGTAATGGCGAAGCCGATGCCGGACTTCCGTGAGGGAAGCATCGTCAAGGGACGCATTTTGGAAGTTCGCCCGCGGGAAGTATTGGTCGATGTGGGATACAAATCCGAGGGCGTTATTCCGTTAGCAGAATTTGATGATGTCGAGTCGCTGGAAGTGGGCGACGAAGTGGATGTGCTTCTGGAGCGCCTTGAGAACGACGAAGGCATGGTCGTTCTGTCAAAAGAAAAAGCCGCTTACCGTCAAAATTGGAACAAGATCGTGGGTGTGTTTCAAGGTGACGGCCTGATCAAAGGCAAAGTGAAGTCGGTCGTGAAAGGCGGTCTAATGGTAAACATCGGCGTTGAGGCATTTTTGCCGGCCTCTCAGATCGACGTTGTCCCGCCAAAGGACTTGCAGCAATTCGTTGGCAACACGTACGATTTCAAAATCGTTAAGCTCAATGACGACCGCAAAAATGTCGTTCTCAGTCGGCGTGAGGTAATTGAGAAGGAGCGTAGCGAGAAGCGGCAGAAATTCATGGAAGGCGTGAACGTGGGCGACCGCGTTGCTGGCACCGTGAAAAACATCACCGACTTCGGCGCTTTTATCGATCTTGATGGCATGGATGGCCTGCTGCATGTGACTGACATGACCTGGGGCCGGCTCGGTCATCCCAGCGAGTTGTTGAAAGTCGGGCAACAGTTGGAAGTCGTGGTGCTCGACCTCAACAAGGAAAAAGAGCGCGTGTCGCTGGGCCTCAAGCAAACCCAGAAGAATCCGTGGGACCAGATCGAGGAGCGCTTCCCCGCTGGGCAGCGGATCAAGGGCAAAATCACTAACCTTGTTCCCTACGGAGCGTTTGTTGAGATCGAGGAAGGCGTGGAAGGGCTCATCCATGTCTCCGAGCTTTCGTGGACGAAACGGATCATGCGCCCGTCCGATATCCTCAGCGTCGGGCAGGAAGTGGAAGCTGTCGTGCTCGGGGTGAACAAAGAAGAACAGAAAATTTCATTGGGTCTGCGCCAGCTGGAAACGAATCCGTGGGATGAGATCGAGAAGAAATTCACCATCGGCAGCCGGGTGAAAGGTAAGATTCGCAATATGACTGCATACGGCGCGTTCGTGGAATTGGAGGAAGGCATTGATGGGATGGTTCACGTGTCCGATCTGAGCTGGACCCGCAAGATCAATCATCCCAGCGAAGTTTTTAAGAAAGGCGATGAGATCGAAGCCGTCGTGATCGACATCGACAAAGTAAACCAGCGGATCAGCCTCGGGATCAAACAGCTCACCGAAGATCCCTGGAAGACGATTGATGAGAAATATAAGATAGGCGACCTGGTTAATGGCAAGGTAACGAAGCTCGCCAGCTTTGGCGCGTTTGTGCAGCTGCAAGACGATATTGACGGTCTCGTGCACATCTCGCAATTGAGCGAAGATCACGTTGCGAAAGTGAAAGATGTCCTGAAAGTCGGTCAGGAAGTCGAAGCGCGCGTCATTAAAGTGGACAAACTTGAGCGGCGCATTGGATTATCGATCAAGGCAGCAAATTACACCGAGGAACAACTGCGCAAGGAAGCCGAAGCGCTCGACATACTCCGCCCAGGCGAAGACATGGTCGGCCTTGAAAAAGCTTTCGCCGCCGCCGAACAGGAAGAGTATCGCCCCGGTGATTCCAAAAAAGAAGTGAAGGAATCCAAGGAATCCAAGCGCGAGTCGAAAAAGGAATCGAAGAAGAAATAGGTCCGGGAACTTCGTGTCAGCAAACAGACTCAGGTTTGCGTCAAAATAAGGCGACACAGCGCTGCCGGAACTCCATGACGCAAGTGTGTCAGCTGGAACCAAGGACGGTCAGCTCGACATGATGATCACAGCTGATTATAAATCGGCAGGGCATGCCGCTTAATTCTTCTCGATCCAAACTGCAATTACGGGTAATTGCGATGGCTCTGGTATTCGCGATCGCTGGTTGCGGAAGCTCGACGATCGTAGGCAAGTGGCGCCTGATGGGAGGATCAAATGCAATCCTATGGGAATTTTCGGCAAACGGCGCCGTCTTGGTCGGGGATGTGCGCGGCAGGTACAAATTCGGTGATCAGAAGCGAATCAAAATCGAAACGCCATTCGCAACGACAGTTTACCAAATGAGAATTTCCGGAGACCGGATGACGCTGCAAGAGCTCGGCGGTTCCAAGCTGGAGTTCACGAAAATAACGGAAACGGACCGCTGATCTCTCGTTCCGGTAGACCATCGGTGAAATACCTGCCGTTAAGTCTTCCCGTGCCGCGCTTGCTTGTTCGTCGCGCTGCCAGATGTCTTGTTCTTTTGTAACGCGCCCGACGGGTCAGTGCTGATCGGCGGCGTGTGATGAAGGGCCAACGCGCGGCCAAGCTCCTTTTCGTCGGTCAGATCGAGGCGCAATGGAGTAACTGAGACCCAGTTGTGCTCGACCGCCCATCGGTCGGTCCCTTCCTCGGCTCCCTGAAGCGGGATGATAGTGAACCAGAAAATTGGACGACCCATCGGATCTTTGCTGGGGGCAACTTTGCCGTCGTAATGGCGCACGGACTGGCGCGTCCAACGAATGCCCTTTGGTTTCTCTGGTAAATTCACGTTTACCAGATCCATTGTTTTTTCTTCCAGCAGCATCTCGATCACCTTTGCGACGTACGGTTCAAGCTTCGCGAAATCTGGGTCTTTGTTTTCGCTTACCGATGTGCTAAACGCGATGCCACGCACTCCGAGCAGCGCAGCTTGTTTTGCGGCAGCCAGCGTGCCGGAATGCCAGCAGGAATTGCCGAGGTTCAACCCGAGATTGATTCCCGAAAGAACGAGATCGATATGCTGCCAATGGTGCGTTCCGAGTGCAACGCAATCAGCTGGAGTACCATTCACTCGATAAGCCTCGAAGTCGCCCAGGCGAATTCGTTTGTACCGAAGCGGCCGTGAGGAAGTAATAGCGTGGCCCATCGAAGATTGTTCAACGTCGGGCGCGACGATGCGTACTTCGCCAAAACGCGACGCGACTTTCGCGAGGGCAACAATGCCCGGGCTGTAAATGCCATCGTCGTTCGAAATAAGGATTCGCATCTTCTTTGTCATTAAATTTTGCCAGATTGTTTTTGGCCGAATAATCCCGTATTTACCGATTACGAGACTGGATGCGAATCACATTAATACACAATCCTAAAGCTGGCGACGCCAGACACGGTAAGGAGCAATTGATGGCGGCGCTAGCTGAAGCCGGGCATCACGCCACTTATCAATCCACGAAAGAACCCGGCTTCAAAAAAGCGCTCAAGCAACCTGCTGACCTTGTGCTTGCCGCCGGCGGTGACGGGACGATTGGAAAGGTTGCTTTCCGCCTTATCGATAGCGGCATTCCGTTGGGTGTCCTTCCTCTGGGTACAGCCAACAATCTCGCACGGGCGCTCGGGTTCGTCGTTTCTCCCGAGGAAATCATCGCGAGACTCGAAGGCGGAAAGAAACAGGTTTTTGACGTGGGACTCGCGACTGGTCCGTGGGGCGATCGATATTTTTTTGAAGGCGTCGGCGGCGGCTTGCTTGCAGATTACGTCCGGGCCGCAAAGAAAGAAGAGAAACAGAACGGGAAAGCTCAAAAACTTTCCAAAGAGCAACAGATGGCACGCCATGGAGCACTGTTACGCCGGATGCTCCACGACTATCCGGCCCGTCAATGGAAGATCGAGATCGACGGAAAAGATATTTCCGGCCGCTATATTCTTTGGGAGGCAATGAATATTCGCTCGGTTGGTCCTGCACTCCATCTGGCGCCCCGCGCCGAGACCAGAGATGGGCGATTTGATTTTGTTTGCGCGCGTGCAGCTGACCGCGCGGTCTTAATGGAACATTTCGACGCGCGCGTGGCCGGGAAGAAGAGCAAGTCTCCGTTGCCGACGAGGAGATTCCGCGAATTACGGATCGTTTGGAAGGGATCGACGATTCATCTGGACGACGAACTTTGGCGGAACAAGGAGAAGAACAAGAAATCGTCGGACGAAATCAAGATCACGGTCAAACCGTCGGCACTGATCGTTCTGCACCCAGCTGCGACAATCAAAACGTAGGCCGCAAATCAGAATTCTGCGCTCCCAGGCGTGCGGGCGAACGGGATAACGTCGCGGATGTTTGAAACACCGGTGATAAACATCAGCATTCGCTCGAAACCGAGGCCGAAACCGGAATGCGGGACGGTGCCGTAACGCCGCAGATCGAGATACCATTTGTAATCAACAGGATCCATGTTGTGACGGCGCATGTTCTCCTCCAACACGTCGAGCCGCTCTTCACGCTGGCTTCCGCCGACGATTTCGCCGATCCCCGGCACGAGCAAATCCATTGCAGTCACCGTCTTTCCGTCATCGTTCACACGCATGTAAAATGGTTTGATTTCCTTGGGATAATTGAACACTGTGACCGGACACTGAAAGTGCTTCTCGGTGAGCCAGCGCTCATGTTCCGATTGCAGATTCAAGCCGTAGTCAATCGGGAACTCGAATTTCTCTCCGCTCTTTTTTAGCAATTCGACCGCTTCGGCATAAGCGATCCGTTGAAATGGGCGGTCGACTACGAAATCAAGACGCGCAAGCAATTCCTTATCCACGAACTTGCCAAAAAGTTCCATCTCATCCGGACAATGTGCTCGCGCGTCCGCGATCAAATATTTAACAAACTCCTCGGCGAGATCCATGTTGGCTTTCAGATCGCAAAACGCCATTTCCGGCTCAATCATCCAAAACTCGCTTGCATGCCGGGACGTGTTGGAGTTCTCAGCGCGAAATGTGGGTCCAAACGTGTAAACGTTGGACAACGCCAGCGCGAACGCCTCTGCTTCCAGTTGGCCGCTTACTGTCAGGTAGGTCGGCCGGGCGAAAAAATCTTTTGCGTAATCGATTTCACCCTTCGCGGTTCGTGGCACCTCCTGGGGATCGAGGGTCGTAACGCGAAATAATTCTCCAGCTCCCTCGCAGTCGCTGCCGGTAATGATTGGCGTATGCACATAAACGAAACCCCGGTCCTGAAAAAACTGGTGAACGGCAAAGGCGAGCCTGCTCCGGACGCGAAAGACACTGCTGAAAAGATTTGAGCGAGGGCGAAGATGGGCAATTTCGCGAAGAAACTCGGGCGTATGTCCCTTCTTTTGCAGCGGGTAGGAGTCGTCTGCAGGTCCTACGATTTCGACCTTGTCCGCAACCAGTTCCCATTTTTGTCCTTTACCCTGGGAGGGGATCAGCGCCCCACTTACGGTGATAGATGCTCCAGTTGAGAGCCGTTGCACAGCCGGATAATTTGGCAAGGTCTCCCTCGCGATAATCTGAAGATTGCGCAGGCTGGATCCGTCGTTCAGCTCGATGAACGAAAAATCTTTCGAATCACGGCGCGTCCGCACCCAGCCCTGCACCTGAACGGAGTCAATGGGGGTTGCGCTTTGTAGCGCGTCCTTGATCGAAGTAATGGATCTCACGTCAGCAAATTGCCGGAGGATCGCCATTCGACAAGCGAAACGGCGCTGTTTATTCCAACGCGTAGAGGAATCCGTCGGCGCTGCCGAAGTACACCACGCCATTCACGACGAGCGGTGATGAAAAAATTCCGCCAATACGGATTTGCTGATCGTTGGCTACAATCGGCGCTTCACGCCAGTTGGAGTGATAAAGAAAGGGTACATTGAACTTGCGGTCGGCGGTGAGAACCCATCCTTTGTTTTGCTTCGAGGTCTCGACTTGAAAATCCCACAGCAGCTCGCCCGTTTTGGCGTCACGCGCTTCCAGCGTCCCATTAAGCACCCCGATGAAAGCGACGTCGCCAACAATCGTGGGTGAGGAAAACATGTAAGCTTTCCCCTGCTGGCGGACTACGGGTTTACCACTGTTTGCATCGACGACGTGATATAAACTCGAGTCCGATGTCGCGAAAAACACTTTGTCGTCGGCAACGGCGGGCGAAGTGATTACCCAGCTTAGATCGTTGAAAAACCGCCATTTTTCTTTTCCGGTCGCAGCATCAAGTGCGTACAAATTCGCGTCGCGGCAACCGGTATAAACCACACCGTTCGCAACCGCCGGGGAAGATTGGAAGCCCACCTGATTGTGAATCAGGGGGTCTTCACCTGCGTGAAAACGCCATTTTTCCTTACCGGTCTTCGCGTCCACCGCGTAAAAATAGCTATCCCAACTTCCGAAAAATAAGATGCCATCTGCGAGTGCCGGCGACGCATGAACAACGTCGCCGGTTTTGAATTTCCAACGTAGATCGCCAGTCGCCGAATCCAGCGCATAAAGATTTCCGTCGCCGCTTCCGAAGTAGACGCAGCCATTCGCGACCACGGGACTCGAAAGAAACACATCAAATGGGTCGGCAATCGTCTGATTCTTCGGTTGCAATCCATGCAGACCCTTCGCCTCAAACCGGCGCTCGCCCTCAGTCGCAAACTTCCACCTTAGTGCGCCTGTCCGCGCATCGATTGCATAAAACTTTCCATCGTAACTGCCGATGTACAGCGTGCCGTCCGCGATCGCCGGCGTCGAGGGGACCGGCCCGTTCGTCGCACGTTTCCAAATCTGGTGGCCGGTCTCGGCATCAACCGCATACACATTCCCATCATCGCCTCCGAAGTAGATCACATTGTCTTTGAAAACCGGTGACGACATCACCCGATCGCCAGTCGGAAATTTCCATTTCACCCGATGAAATTGCCGCGGCGCCGGTCCGGCGTACCAGCCTGAGTGCGTCGCGTCGCCGCGAAACATCGATTGTGCATTGACCGCTGCCGCGGCGCAAAGGCTCGCGAACAACACGCCGATTTGCGAACCGTTCATGGCTGCTTGGCGCGCTGCAACACCAACGGCGTTTCGATCGCGCCCTGCCGAACCGCCCCGCTGAGCTTTCCGTCGCGCAACCGTCCTTCGAAGGTGATTCCGATCTCGTGCGAATCGACCGAGACCAGGTCGCCTTCCTGTGCCACAAGGTCGACAGGTAGATTGTTAGTTTTTCGCCCAACAATCACAAATTCCGCCGCCGCGCCGTCTGCTCCGCGATTTGTAAACTTGATTGATACATGCCGGGCGTAACCGAACATCTGGTAATCGCCTTTCCATTCGCCTTCGAGTTCCCTGGCAACGCGTGTGTTCCGCGGCGGACGCTCCACTTGTGGCGGGCCGGTCTTCTGCAGCGTCGTCAGTGCGCGGTTTCCAGCCTGCTCAAAGTTACCGGTCATCGTGCCGTTTCCTTCAAGCTGCAATTTCAATTGAATGCCGAGCGTGCCTTTTACCGAGAAACTAACGTCCGGCGCTTTCACCGTGATATCTGTGAGAGGCACTCCTTTCACGTCGAGGCCGGGAATGATTATTGATCCGACCCACGCGCCGTTCTCCTGGGCAAGATCGACAATCACGTTTAAATCGTCGTCGGGAATGTGTGTTGTGCCTTCCCATCGGCCGCTGATTGCTTCTTCTCCAGGGCACGGCAACGCTGTAGCGAGAACGACGATCGCGACCAACCGTGGGACTGCGCCAGGCACAGCCATTAACTTAGCGGCAGCCAACTGCCTGATTGCGGTGGCAGTTTGACGCCGTTGAGCGACAGGTAGGTGTATTCCTGCAAGAGACGCTCGTAGTCGTCCAGAAGTCGCATGGCATCGTTCGGCTTAAGGCGATCGGTTTTGATGGCGGCGTCAACCTGTGTCTTGAGCAGCCGCATCAGCTCCACTTTGTCCCACTGCACCATGGCAAGAACTTCGCCGATCGTGCTGCCACCGATCACTTCTTCGATGTACCAGCCGGACTCCTCGTCGGGATCGAGAAAAACGTGCACTTCGGTCACGCGCCCAAACAAATTGTGCAGGTCGCCCATGATGTCCTGATACGCACCGACCATGAAGACGCCGAGGTAATACATTTCGCCCGGAACGATGCGATGCAGTGGGATCGTATCGCGCACATCCTGCAAATCAGTGAACTTTGAGATCTTGCCGTCGGAATCGCAGGTGATGTCCACGATCATTCCGTGGCGATCTGGCGGCGTGTCCAGACGATGGATGGGCATGATCGGAAACAATTGACCGAGCGCCCAGTGATCGAGCAGCGATTGGAAAACCGAGAAATTGCAGATGTACTGGTCGCCCAACGTCGTTTCGAGCTGCTTGACTTCCTCGGGAATAAAGCGCAAGCCGCGATGCATATTCACGATCTGTTGCGCGAGCTGCCAGTAAATCGTATCGATCTTTGCTTTTGATTCGAGATCAAGCAGACCGAGCTCGAAGTTCTGCTGCGCTTCCTCCTTGATTTGCTGGATGTCGTGCAGGCTCTCGAGACGATTGCCACGCTTAAGCCGCTGCTTCACATCGAGGATATCGCCGACCAGTTTGTGGTCCTTCTCATCCGCGGTAACTCGCAACTTCGGCGCCGTTTTCTCGATGGAGCTGAACGCTTCCATGACCAGCACGGAGTGATGCGCGACGATCGCGCGGCCTCCTTCACTCACTATCGCCGGATGCGGGACGCCTTCGGAATCGCAAACGTCCATAATGTTCCACACAACGTCGTTGGCATATTCCTGCAGCGAATAATTTGCCGAGCTATCGAAATCACTGCGCGACCCGTCGTAATCGACGCCAAGACCGCCGCCGACGTCCAGATATCCAAGCTCGTGCCCTAGCTTCGCAATCTTCGCGTAATAGCGCGCTGCCTCGCGCACGGCACGCTTGATAATTGAAATTTCCGGCACCTGCGAACCAACGTGAAAATGAATGAGTTTAAGACAATGTGCTAGGCCGGCCGCTTTCAGCATTTCGCTCGCGGCGACGAGACTTGTTGTATCGAGACCGAACTTCGCGTTCTCGCCGCCACTCGGCGCCCATTTTCCAGCGCCTTTGCTGTAAAGGCGCACTCGAATTCCGATGTGCGGTTCCACGCCGACTTCCTTTGCTGCGCGGATTGTTTGCTCGAGCTCTTCGAGTTTCTCGGCAACGATGACCACCTTCTTACTGAGCTTGCAACCGAGCAGCGCGATGCGGATGAACGCTGCGTCTTTGTAGCCATTGCAAATAATGAGACTTTCGGGATCCTGGTGCATCGCCAGCGCGGCGACCAGTTCCGGCTTGCTTCCGGCCTCGAGACCAAAATGAAATTGCTGGCCGGCATCGACAATTTCTTCAATGACTTCGCGCAACTGATTAACCTTAATCGGAAAAACACCGCGATACTCATTCTTGTAACCGAACTCTGTGATCGCCTCTTGAAATGCCCGGTTTACCGATTCGACACGGTGCCGGAGCAAATCTTGAAATCGGATGACCAGCGGAAAACTTAAACCGCGGTTGCGTGCTTCATTTACGACTTCCAGGATGTCAATCGTGCCGCCGTTTTCCTGTAGAGGTCGGGCCACAACGTTCCCGGTTGGGTTGACGGTAAAATAACCGCCGCCCCAACCATCGACATTGTAGGTCGCGATCGCTGCGTCAACGTCCCACTCGTTTTTCATTTGGTCAGATCGCGCGGCGAATGAATGCCGCAAAACGCATATTCAGTCAGGGTGTTCAACATGCAAGCCTGCACAATCAAAATTTTCATCGACTCACATGTCGCGTGTTTGCTGGGGAAGAACGACAACCTATGCGGGGCACACCGCTTGTTTTTCGCTTCCCTGCGGATAACGTTCGCTGGTGAACAAAACGGTGATCGAGGTGCAGGTGCGGGCGGTTTTGCCGACAAGCGGCGGGTGTGCAGTGTTTCTCGGCAATAACGACAAGGTGTTCATCATTTATGTCGATCAAACGGTGGGCAGCGCGATCACGATGTTCATGCGCCAGATCACCAAGGAGCGTCCTCTAACCCACGATCTGATGGCGCATTTGCTGACCGCGCTGGGCGCAAAAGTGGAACGCGTCATCATTAATGATCTGAAAAATGCCACCTACTACGCGCGAGTAATTATTCGGGTCCAAAACGAATTGCATCAGGAAAAGATCATCGAGCTCGACGGGCGCCCCAGTGATTGCATCGCAATGGCCACGCAACAGAAGGCCCCCATTTACGTGAGTCAGGATGTCTGGGATGAAGTAGACGATATGAGCGACGTCTTGCGCAAGATGGAAGAAGAAGGGCTAAAACCGGATCCCGAAGCGGAAGAGTAGACAACGGTTAAAAAGTTAAGAGGTTAAAAAAGATTTCTAATCGTCCGCAGTCGGACACCTTTCCCTTTTTCCTTTCTGACACTTTTAACCATTTAACTTCTGCTCAGCCCAGCAAATCACCGTAGCGCTTATCAGCTAATTCCAGACAGCGCGCCAGAATCTCCGACGCAGTATTGAGTTTCAGCGTTTCCGCGACCAGTTCGCGGCATTCGGGAATTGTCAGACTTTGCACCGCGCGTTTAATTCGCGGAACCAACGTCGCGCCCGCGCTCAGTTCGTCCATGCCGAGGCCCAGCAACAGCGGGACGAGCGCCACGTCTCCCGCCATTTCTCCGCAAACCCCCACCCAGATGTTGTTGGCGTGCGCCGCATCAGCGATCATTTTTAACAAATGCAGTATTGCGGGATGCGTCGGCTCATAAAGGTGCGCGAGCTTTTCGTTTACTCGATCGACTGCAAGCGCATACTGGATCAGGTCGTTTGTGCCAATACTGAAAAAATCGACCTCTGCCGCGAGCACATTGGCGCAGATGGCTGCGCTCGGGATCTCGATCATCGCGCCGACATCGATCTTTTCCGCCATAGGAACGCCTGACCGGCGCAGCTCTTCTCTGCAGTCGGCGAGAACGGCCTTGGCACGACGCAACTCCTCCAAACCCGAGATCATTGGAAACATGATTTTTATGTTGCCGGCAGCGCTGGCACGAAGGACGGCTCGCAATTGCGTTTTAAAGAGATCTATGTTCTCGAGGCAAAGCCGGATGGCGCGCCAGCCAAGAAAAGGGTTTAACTCATCGGTGATATCTACTGCGCCTGGAGCGAGTTTGTCGCCGCCGAGATCGAACGTCCGGATAATCAACGGATCGGGCCGGACGCGCTCCGCTACTTTTCGATACGTTTCGAATTGTTCGTTCTCCGTTGGCAACGTCGTGCGATTTAGATAAAGAAACTCCGTGCGATAGAGTCCAATACCCTCCGCACCATTGGCTGTAACCGCTTCAACGTCTTCCGGAAGTTCTATATTTGCCGAGAGAACAATGTGACGGCCATCACGCGTGGTCGATTTTGTCGTGCGCAGCTCTTTCAGTCGTGCCGTAACTTTGGCTCTCCTTGATTCAATCTCTGCATAGTGCGCGATTGTTTCTGGCGCCGGATCAACGACTAGCAGGCCATCGCTTCCATCAACGAGCACGCGTTGACCTGTTTCGAGTTTTGTAGTGATATCGTGCAATCCGACGACCGCTGGGATATTGAGCGAACGCGCTAGAATCGCGGCGTGCGAGGTGCGGCTACCCACGTCAGTTGCGATCCCAAGCACATTTGCGCGGTTAATGCTGGCCGTATCGGAAGGAGTTAGATTGTGCGCAACAAGAATGTGCTGCTCGCTCAGGGCGAGAAATGTCTTGGGGGCCTTGCCCTGCAGGTTGCGAATCACTCGCTTTGTCACGTCCTGAATGTCCAGCGCACGCTCTCGCAAATAGGGATCGTCGATCTTGTTCAGTGTCTCGGCGTAACGGGTGGCAACTTCCTGAAAGACCCATTCCACATTGCAAAGATCCGTCTCCAGTTTCCGCAGTACTTCGTCGATTAACGTGCGGTCTTCCACGACGAGCAGATGTGCATCGAAAATGGCGGCATCTTTCGCGCCGATGGATTCTGCAATGCGCTGCTGCATTTCCAAAATCTGCATGCGCGTTTGAATTAGCGCCGTCTCGAATCGCCCTATTTCGTCTGGGACTTGAGAGGACGCGATGCGGTAACGCACCACATCATCCAGGTCATCGCGCACGACATGAATCTTGCCACAGGCCATTCCCGCAGAGACGCCTACTCCTTCAAATCGGATTTCCTGATGCGCGCTGTCGCTCATGCACTTGCCAGAGTAAAGCAGATGTCAAACAATGCGAGTTCCGCATCGCCTTCGCCATAGGTCGCATAGGTCCCATGGAGTCGCACGCGACAAATGAGACAAACGGGACGAATCAGTCCTCGTTAAAACCCGCCTTGATCAGAGCCTCGATTTCTTCGATCGCCTTGTCGGCGTCGGGACCCTCACAACGGACGTGCAGTTTCGATCCTTGGCCAGCGGCTAGCATCATCAGACCCATGATGCTCTTGCCATTTACCTCTTCGCCTTCCTTCGACACCCAGATTTCCGAGCGAAAACGACTCGCAATCCTGACGAACATCGCGGCCGGTCGTGCATGGAGTCCCAGACGATTCGTGATCGGGAGATCCTTTTCAATCTTCCGAACACGCTCTGCGCGACCCGTTTTTCTATACAGCAAGCCCATTACCCAGCTCCCTTCCGCTCCATCAAACTGAGCAATCTGGTGTTGAAATCGATTGCACTGTTCTGGCCCAGGCCCTTCAATTTTTCGTCCATCGCCGCGACTTCAATCAGCCGCGCCATGTCCCGGCCGGGCCTTACTGGAATGGTCACATGCGGCACCGGAAGGCCAAGGATTTCATAAAATTCCCGATCCAACCCGATTCGGTCGACTTCCTCCACGTCTTGCCAGTCCTTGAGCGTGACCACCAGATCGAGACGCTTCTCGATTCGAATGCTGCCAATGCCGAAAACCTTCGCCACATCAATAATGCCAATACCGCGCACTTCCATGTGATTGCGAGTCAATTCGGGCGCTGTTGCCATCAGCTCACGGCCTTCAAGTGAAGTAATTCGGGTCACATCGTCTGCGACGAGACTGTAGCCGCGCTCAATCAGGCCCAGGACGCACTCACTTTTGCCAATTCCGCTCGCCCCCCGAATCAAGACGCCCACACCTAGGATATCCACCATGCTACCGAATTCGGTCACTGTAGGAGAAAAATCCATCTCCAGCGCGATCGTCGCCGCATTAATGAACTTCATGGTAATCATCGGTGTCCGAAACACCGCGATTTTTGCCTCGGCTGTAACGGACAGCAACTCCGGCGCAAGATGAAAGCCGCGCGAGATCACCAGACAGGGGATTTTGCGCTCGCATAATTTTCGAAATCGCCTGATGCGCAGCTTTGAAGGCAAACTTTTCAGATAGGAATGCTCGGCCGCGCCTAACACCTGCACGCGTTTCTCGGCGAAATAAGTGTAGAAGCCTGAGAGGGCGAGTCCGGGACGGTTGATGGTTGGCTCACGAATTTTCCGATGGAACCCCACACGCGGTTCCTCCAGCTTCATCTGCAACTTATCGGCGTGGGAATTGTAGAAGCTCTCCACGGTAACAACCGGGACACTCTTCTGCCGATCGCTTTGGGATGTGATCGTCTGAGTGCCGCGTTGTTCCACCATGAGGATTAACTTCTAGCGTGAATGACGCGCAATTTCCAATATGCATCGTACCACACACTCGCCGCTGCCTTTTTTTAGAGCACGAGGATCCAGGGAAAGCACTGTAAATTATCTTTTTCCCTGCTCTTGATAGCGGATCACTTTCATCCTTTCGAGCGTGACAAGGCCGCCCCCCATCATTTCATCGAGCACAGGTAAGAATGCATTGATCTTTTGCGCGGTGTCCACGATTTCGATCACAATTGGAAGGTCCATCGACAAGCGAAGGATTTTCGCAGTGTGCAGATGACTTGATTTTCCAAAACCCATTGGTCCGCGCAGCACGGTTGCACCCGCCAGCTCCAGTTCGCGTGCTTTCAACACAATCGCCTCATACAGTGGTCGATGCTGATAACGATCACTTTCGCCAATAAAAATCCGCAGGAGGACGGCGTCTTCAGGAAGGTGCATAGGTGGTCTTTATTTCGGCAATATTGCGAGAGCAAGAATGCGTCCAAGCCAGACGGCAGCAAGACAGCAAACAAATGAGAGCAGTGTATTCAGGCCGGCTTTGAACCAGTCTCCATCTCGAACGAGATCGAGTGTTTGCAAGCTGAAGGACGAAAACGTTGTGTAACCGCCACACACGCCGATCATGAAGAATTGGCGAAGCCGCGGTGAGATAAGAAAGGACCCTTCCGGGTCTATGAAAGCGGCAAAGAACCCGATAGCGAACGACCCGGTAACATTCACGACGAGTGTGCCCAGAGGAAAAAGCTCACCGCCGCGTTCAGCAACAAAACCCGATACCCAGAATCGGGCTCCGGTCCCAAGTGCGCCGCCTGCCATTACCAGGATATAATCGAGCATTAAAAAACTCCTTCCGTTGGAAGGAGTCATTAGCTCGCGCGGTTTTCCCCGCCTTTAATGAGGAAGGCAAACTCCATTGCCCGGGTAGGACTTTACAGCATTTCTGCTTCCGATCAAACAACAGGTTCAGCGATTGCGTCTTGATTCTTCTTCGTCATTGGCGCGTCACATCTTGAAGCGCTCGCCGAGGTAAAGCTGACGGCTGATGGGATCGTCGATGAGAAAATCCTTTGTGCCTTCGCTCTCAACCCGGCCATCGAAAATCAAATACGCGCGGTCCACGATGGAAAGGGTCTCGCGCACGTTGTGGTCAGTGATCATGATCGCAAGCCCCGACTTGCGCAGGTTTACGATAATCTGCTGAACGTCGTACACGGCGATGGGATCAACGCCGCTGAAAGGCTCGTCAAGCATCAACAGCTTCGGCTGGGTGACCAGCGAACGCGCAATTGTCAGTCGCCGTTTCTCCCCTCCACTCAATGTGAGCGCAGTATTTTTGGCCACCCGCTCAATGCCAAACTGGTGCAGCAGTTGATCGCAGCGGTTCCGTCGTTCGGCCCTGCTTAACGGAAGCGTTTCCAAAATGGCGAGGATGTTTTGTTCGACCGTCATTTTCCGAAAGATCGATTCTTCCTGCGGCAAATAACCCATGCCAAGCCGCGCGCGCTTGTACATCGGATAGTCCGTGACATCGGTGTCCGAAAAAATCACGCGACCGCTGTTCGGCCTGACCAGGCCAACGATCATGTAAAAACTCGTTGTCTTACCTGCTCCATTCGGTCCGAGCAATCCCACAATCTCGCTGGCGCCGACATGCATGTTGATTCCGTCCACTACCGCCCGGCCTCCGTAGATCTTGACCAGTTGATCGGTGCTCAGGACGGTCTCCGCCTTTTTTGTGACCGGCGGCGGAGCTTTCGGAGTAGAAACAGGCGCGGCTTGGCTAATCATGGTTTTGGCAGAGACGGAGCGGGTGAAGCCTGAGCTGCCGGAGCTTGGGAGGGTTTTGCTTGCCCCTTTTTATCCTGGTCTGGCTGCTGCACAATTTCGGTGCGACTGGGCCCGTGCGTCCTTAGCTGACTATTCTGGCTGACGACCATGACCGTATCGGGACTGGTTGCCACGTGCAGGTTTGGTCCCTCTTGCACCCGCGGTGTTCCCACCAATTCAACATCGCCGGTGTTAGCTGTATAAGTGGCTTTATCGGAACGGCCAACAGCGCGGGTCGGAGATCCACCCTTCGGATCGGGCCGGTCGCGCACGAGTCCAACATTGCCTTCTGCGATGGCTTTTTCCAGGCTCTGGTTTTGTCCCTTTGTAATAAACACTGTCAGCTTGTCGGATTGCAGATTGAAACGCGGATCGACTACCTTCACACGGCCGCTAAAGATGCCCATGTTCTTGGCTGAATCAAAAAAAGCCTCGTCCGCATAGATTTCCGTTGTCGTCGGTTGATCGGATTGCTGCCCCGCAGTGCCCGAGCCAAACAAGTTCGGGCCGGACGATTTATCTTCTTTCTTTTTGTCTTTGTTTTTCGCTTTCTTGTCTTTCGGTTTCCCTGCCTTGTTCGCCTGCACAGGTGATCCCGCTGGCGCGGCGGCAATCTCCCCCGGCAAGCGCGTTCCGAACGCCCACGTGAGAACCAAAACCAACACTGCAAATTTTTTCATTCGCTCGTGTTGGGTTTTGCAGTCAGGTGGGATTTGTCGCTGAGCACCATCTTGACGTTTCCGATCAACCGCCCGGTCTTCGAGTTCGTGTCGAACTGCACCGAATCGCCCGCGATGTTGAAGTCGGACCGTTGGATCGTTGTGCGCTCCTGCGAGCTGAGAATCCGGGTCTTCAAGTCCAGCACCGACGTGCGCATGTCGATTTGGAGGTCGGTCTGACTCTGCGGAGTGTAGGTTGTGATTTTAAGTTGTTGAAAGCCTACGTGTTCTTGATCAATCCGGTGGGCCGTCCCAGCTTCAAATTTTCCCCTTAGCCGACCGTCACCATCAAAATCTGGCAACACGAGGCCCTTGGCTTCGTGTCCAATTGGTAACGGAATGTTCGTCAAACTCTGTTCCGCCGGGGACCCGCCCGGTTTCTTTTTACGACCTTTCGACTGACCGGATACTTGAGGTGCCGCCATCGCAACGCACATCCAGACCGACGCTAGCCAAAACGACAGGACCCGACGGAGATGAGAGCGGGTCCGTGGAGCCTCTCGCTCCCTCGACGCAATACCCTTGTTACCCGGGCGAGTGAGGTCAATCGCCCCTAGCTGAGACGGCAGCATGAATAGCCTTTAACACGCGCAGTTGCTTCGGCAAATCCTTTAGGGGAATCTGATTCGGCCCGTCTGATAACGCGCGCGCGGGATTTTCGTGTACCTCCATGAAGATTCCATCACACCCGGTTGCCATTGCCGCTCTGGCCAGTGCCGGCGCCAAAACACCATCACCCGATGTAGAGTCCCCTGCTCCGCCCGGACGTTGTACCGAATGGGTCGCGTCAAAAATCACGCGATAGCCGGCGTCGCGCAGCCAATAGAGCGAGCGCATGTCGGCTACGAGGTTGTTGTAGCCGAAACTAGTGCCCCGCTCGGTGAAACAAAATTGCTCATTGCGAAACGTAACCAATTTCTCGGCGATATTTCGCACATCCCACGGCGCGAGAAACTGACCTTTCTTCACGTTGATCGCGCGCCCCGTTTCCGCGGCCGCCCGCAACAAATCGGTTTGCCTGCAAAGAAACGCCGGAATTTGCAACATGTCGATCTTTTCGCCCGCAATCTCAGCTTCGGCGGGTGAATGAACATCCGTTGTGACAGGGATTTTCAAGTCCCGGCCGATGGCTGAAAGAATTTCGCAGCCTTCGCGCACACCGATTCCCCGAAAAGAACGCACAGAAGTTCGATTCGCTTTGTCGTATGACGCCTTGAAAATGAAATCGATATCTTCGGCGGCGCAGATTTCAGCGATCTTCTTCGCCATTCGATGGACAAACTTCTCCGACTCGATCACACACGGGCCAAGGATGAATACCGGTTGTTTGCCACCAATTGTGACTTTCCCAATGCGTAGTGGCTGCCGTTTCATTAGTTGTGCCCATTCTCGCGATTCGGACGATTGAGGTCAATCATCCTACCTCGCCATTCCCGCACCGACAGGCAGGGGCGGTTCACCTGAACCGCCCGTGGATCGCCCTCGCTTCACCAGATCGTAAATGGCAAATGGCACATACAATCCGAGGAAGAAAAGCAACGCGACTGCGTGCAATTGCAGGAGGTAAAGCGGCCACGAATCGGAGAGAAAACTCAGAATGGAAAATGCTTCTGGTTTGTGCAGCAAAAATCCGTAATTAACGTCCGTCAATTTGTCGATAACCAGAGTAACCACAAAATAAAATTCCGACCACAGCCACACTCGCACGATCGACATGGGGTATGGTCGATATCGGCGGGTCAACATCAGGAATACGACGCCGACGATGATGGTTGAATGCGATGTAAAAAAACTGATAAATCGCCAATCTGGAAAACCAAAACTCAGGTTTGGCGTGAGCACGGCTTGCAACGTGCCGCCAATCCCCCAGAAGTACGCCACTTCAAACCAGCGCTGACTTCCGGTCCACATCGCCACGATTACGACCGCCATGCCCCAGTCGCACATTTGCATTGGCAGCATGTGTTGCCAATCGACGATGCCACGGCTGCGGATGAAAATCAGATAGACGACATAGTTCACGATCAGTACCGCCGAGAGGACGCTGATAATCATCTTCTCCAGCGGCTGCGATTTCGTGCGCCACACGATTGCGGCAAGCGCAAACGGCAGGACGATCGTGACGAAAATAACCGTGAGATGCGGCAAACCGTATGGTTGGAATTCAGGCTCCATGCGTTGTTCTAGCCGCGATTGTGCCAATCGCGCAATCCGGTGAAAACACGCTTAACACAAGCGCCTCTGCAAATTCGGGCACAAGGTCCGCTCGTTCAATTCACCGGATTAGCCAGAGATTACACGGAATGACATCGGTGACCCACGCGATATTACCTGGCAATTGAGTTCCACCGGCATTTTTCTTTAGCGGCACGACCAGTAAGTCTGCTTGCACCGATTGAACAAAATCCGACGCAGCCAAGCCCGTGTTCCCACGGATGCAGCGCGCCTCGATCGGAACATCGGTTACTCCGGCAGACAAAACGAAGTTTTCCAACGCCTCTTCTTCCTCATTGTCCGCGCTTGGTTTTGCGCGTTTCCCTGCATTCCCACGAATCGATGCACGCGCCTGATCAAACGTGGTGATGATACGAATCACATAAAGCCGCTCGGACGATTCCGCCGCAGCGAGCGTCAACGTCCTCTTCAACGCCTCCAATCTGGCCTCAGAATAATCAGCAACAAAGACGATCCGGCGCAGTGGTTTGGGGTTTGCCGCCGGGGTAGTAAAAAGCATCACCGAGCAGGGGGCTTCCCGCACAAGGCGACGCGCGACATTGCCCAGAAATGGATGCAGGACCACTTCTTTTTCCAGTGCGCCGGCAACGATCACGTCGATTTTCTCGCGAGCGAGCGCGCGCAGAATTGCTTCGGCTGGGTCTCCCTTTTCGTAGTGAATCTTTGAATTAAGCGGAAGCTCCAGTTGTCCGAGCGCGTCGCTAAACTTTTTTGCGATTTCCTCATTGCGCTCGCCGACATAGATCAAGTGAAGATCGGCGGAAAAGTGTTCTTGAATGCGCTTCGCTTCCGCAAGGACCTGCCTAAATCTCGGCGAAAACGTGCTCGCCACGGCAATAGTCTTGTATGGCGTTGGATCGCGCATGGGAGTGACGATTAATTTCGTGTCTCACGAACTTTAGGCAAATTGGACTGAAAATGACGAATGTCGAAAGAATGCCGAACCGCGAAAAATGGAGCAAGCATTCAGCATTTTTCGCGATGAGCCTGTCACGCCGACGTTTTGACCAGTCGGAAACATTGGGGCTTCATTGTCGTTCGTATCGCCTGCCACGCCGTAGTTTCGCGACCGCGGGACGAAGGCGCGTGATTCGTCATTTGCTTTCCATTTTGCGCTTCATGGGTCACGTTTCCTTTTATGCGACGGGCGATTTACCCTGGCAGTTTTGATCCGATCACAAATGGTCATCTCGACGTGATCGAGCGTGCTCGAAAATTATTCGACGAAGTCGTGGTGGCTGTGACGCACAACGACGAGAAACAACCTCTTTTCTCACTGAACGACCGCCTCGATTTGCTGCGAGAAACGGCGGGTAAAATCGACAACGTGAGAATCGCGGAGTTCGAAGGATTGCTTGTCGAGTTCGCCAGGAATGAAGAAGCTGGAGTAGTCATCCGCGGTTTGCGCGCGATCTCCGATTTTGAATTTGAATTTCAAATGGCTCTGATGAATCGGAAATTGGACTCCGCGGTAGAAACAATTTTTCTCATGCCTAAAGAGGAATACACTTATCTTAGTTCTCGCATTGTTAAGGAAATCGCGCGGCTTGGCGGCGACGTCTCCGGTTTTGTCCCGGCGTGCGTTGCCAGGGCGCTGAGCAGGAAATTTGGCTGATGATTTTCGGAAGGCTCTGTGAATGAAAATTCATCTCAAACAAATTCCGGCACAGGGTCTGCATTTGGACGGGGACGAAGGTTGCCCGATCCACGACCTTGAAGCGGAGGGAATTCGTTGCGCTGGTCAGTTGCACTATAATATCGACGTGGGCATCGCTGGAGGCGCACTTTGGTCAAGAGGCTCGCTGTCACAACCAGTGGAGCTCAGTTGTGTATCGTGTCTGGAAAAATTTGTGCACGAAATTGAAGTACCGGGATTTGCCGTGCACATGGAGCTGAATGGCCCGGAAACGGTCGATCTCACGCCTCTTATGCGGGAGGATCTTTTGCTTAACCTGCCAGCACATCCGCGCTGCGACAGAGATGGCAACCGTGTTTGCAAGGTGAAACAACTGGAGACCATTGAGCAAGACAAAGAGCGGAAATTGGATTGGAGTGCGCTGGATAAGCTGAACCTTAATCGTTGATCTGTTCAAACGTTGAAGCGTTGAAACGTTGTTTTCCCGTCGGAATTGTGCTTTGGTAGGCACCTGCCATGGGAGTCCCAAAACGCAAAACATCCAAGATGCGATTGCGCACGCGCAAAGCAGCGAACCGGTGGCGTGCTCCGCATCTCAACAAATGCACCCAGTGCGGAAGCACCATCCCCTCGCACATTGCTTGCCCGTCGTGCGGTTACTACCGCGGACGACAGGTACTGACGCTTGAGGGCAAATAAGTTGCATTCGGCGGCTAAAGTCCGCAAAGTTTCCCACCGATGAAGATCGCCCTCGACGCGATGGGCGGTGACTTTGGCCCGCCTAACCTCGTTGCTGGCGCCGTTATGGCGCTGCGTGAGTACCCCCATATCACTAAGCTTTTTCTTGTTGGCGACTCAGCGCGGATCGAAGCGGAACTCAAGAAGCATGGCTGCAACGACAGCCGGATCGAGATCACACACGCGACGCAAGTAGTAGATATGAGCGACCGCGCATGGTCGGCGGTCAGGCGAAAGAAGGATTCATCAGTTAGTCGTGCATTCGATCTCGTGAAGCGCGGGCAAGCGGATGCAGTGGTAAGCGCAGGTCACACAGGGGCGGCCGTCGCCGCGGGCACGATCAAGCTTCGCACGTTGCCAGGAATCGATCGACCGGGTATCGCAGCCGTGCTTCCGACCGAAACGAATGTCTTCGTTTTGATCGATGCAGGCGCGAATATCGATGCGCGCCCAGAACATCTTCTTCAATACGCGTTCATGGGCTCGGTCTATTCACGTCATGTTCTCCATTACAAGAATCCGACCGTTGGTCTGGTCTCGCTTGGCGACGAGGACGTTAAAGGCACCGAATTAACCAAGGAAGTGTTTAAGATGCTGAGACCGAGTTCGCTTAACTTTGTCGGCAACATAGAAGGCCGGCATTTGTTTGAGGACCCGGTGGAGGTCGTGGTGTGCGACGGATTCGTTGGCAACGTGATCCTGAAAACGTGCGAATCGATCGCGGTGGCGATGTTTCAATGGCTCAAGCACGAGCTGATGCGAACAACGACGCGAAAGATTGGCGCATTCCTCGCGAAGAATGCCATTGGAACAATTAAGGCCAAGACGAACTATGAAGAGTACGGCGGCAGTCCGCTTCTCGGCGTAAACGGCATCTGCATCATCGCGCATGGCGCGAGCACGCCACTGGCTGTCAAGAACGCACTGCGAGTGGCGGCAGAGTCGATTGAACAGCAGGTAAACCCGCATATCGTCGAAGAGCTTCGCCGTTACTATGAAACGACAGCCTCGCTCGAACCCGCGCTCCAATAAAGCGCTGCGGACGGTCTCGATCATCGGCACAGGCAGTTATGTGCCTGAAAAGATCCTGACCAATGCGGACCTCTCACGAATGGTCGATACCAGCGACGATTGGATCATCACTCGGACCGGCATCAAGGAACGCCGTGTCGCCGGAAAGGATGAAAACACCAGCGATATGGCAGCCAAGGCAGCGCTCAAGGCGCTCGAACAGGCGAAGGTCTCCGAGAAGGAGATCGATCTCATTCTCGTGGCAACGGCCACTCCTGACATGCTTTTCCCGGCCACGGCCTGCTTCGTTCAGAAGAAAATCGGGGCAACCAACGCCGCTTGCCTCGACATTTCCGCAGCATGCGCAGGCTTTCTCTTTGGCCTTGAGATTGCGCAGCAATTTATCACCTCACATACGTACGACACTGTGCTGGTGATTGGCGCCGATAAATTAACGTCGATCACTAACTGGACCGATCGCAACACTTGCGTCCTTTTTGGAGACGGCGCTGGTGCTGCTGTTTTACGTCACCGCGGTAGCGCGCACGGCGTTATTAGCACCCACATCGGCAGCGATGGACAATACACAGACATTTTGTTCATGCCCGGCGGTGGTTCGCGATGCCCGATCACAAGTGAAAACGCCGATAAGCATTTGGCAACGATCCATATGACGGGCAAGGAAGTTTACAAACAGGCCGTCATAGCAATGCTAAATGCAGCCAAAAAAGTCCTCGATCAGGCTGGACTTTCCGTCGACGACATTGCCTGCGTTATTCCGCACCAGGCGAACCTCCGCATCATGGAAGCGATTGCGGATCGGCTTGGTATCTCGCGCGACAAGATGTTCGTGAACCTGGATCGTTACGGCAATACCTCGGCTGCTGCTGTGGCTATCGCATTGGATGAAGCTAACCGCACTGGGCGAATCAAGGCGGGTGATTACGTTTTGCTGATCGTATTTGGCGGCGGACTAACCTGGGCGAGCACGATCATAGAATGGTGAAATTGTAGGGCGTCTGTGTCAGACGTCGAACCAAAGTTGGCGTTTCACAGAAACGCCATAGAATCAACTCTATGCTAATCGAAACCCACGCACATCTCGATTATCCGGATTTCGCCAACGATCTCGACGATGTGCTGCGGCGCGCGAACGATGCGGGCGTCACGCGTATCGTCACTATCGGCACATCATTGGAAAGCAGCCGGCGCGCGATCGATCTGGCAGAGAATCATCCAGGCGTCTTCGCGACAATCGGCGTTCATCCGACGTCTGTTGAAGACGCGGACGACGACGTGATCACGCCGCTGCGCGAGCTGGCGAAGAACCCACGCGTGGTGGCGATCGGTGAGGCTGGGCTCGATTACCACCGTTTGCCGAGCGAAAAAGTAGCGAAGGAAGAGCAGGTCCAGGTCATGTCCGCGCTACGGACTGAGACCGACGAAGAAATCGAAGCGCAAATCCGCGACGGCGCTTACAAGTCGAAACAGGCAAGCCTATTTCAACAGCAACTCGATCTCGCGGTGGAGCTGGGGTTAAACGTAGTGATCCATCAGCGCGACGCATGGGAAGATACTCTGAAAATCATGCGCCCTTACAGCGGGAAATTGCGTGGCGTTTTTCATTGCTTCGGCGGCTCGCTTGAAGAGGCAAATGAAGTTCTCGATCTCGACCACCTCGTTTCGTTCACTGGAATTGTTACTTTCAAAAACGGCGTGGCCGTGCGAGAAGTTGCGGCACAAATCCCGCTTTGGAAATTCATGGTGGAAACCGACTGCCCCTATCTGGCGCCTGTTCCTTTTCGCGGAAAACGCGCGGAACCGGCCTATACACGCATTGTGGCGGAAACGATCGCAGCAGCGCGAGAGATTCCGCTGAAAGAAGTTGCCGATGCAACAACCGAAACCGCGGAAGGATTTTTTCAGTTTAATCGGACATGAACATAAATAATGGTAGAGCGCGACCACCGGGTGCGCCGAAAATGCGCCACAAAATGGATGTCTCGGCGATCCGTTGCCTCGTCTTGCTTCTTGCGCTTATTCTCGCATCCTGCGCAGCGCCGGACACGCAGCATCAAATTGTCGTCAGCACGCGCGAACAAAAACTCGCCATTATTGATCGCGGCAACGTCCTTGCAGTTTATCCAGTCTCTACGTCGAAATTCGGATTGGGCGATCGGCGCGGCAGCCGTTATACGCCACTGGGTAAAATGCAGATCGCCAAAAAAATCGGCGACAGTGCGCCGCCTGGCGCGGTGTTCAAGGATCGGTTGCGCACAGGTGAAATCGTTGTGCCGGATTCGCCCGGTCGCGATCCAATCGTGACGCGCATTCTCTGGCTGCGGGGACTGGAGGCACAAAACGCCAACGCGTTCTCTCGAGATATTTACATCCATGGCACGCCCGAAGAACGGCGCATCGGAACGGCAGCCAGTTATGGGTGCATCCGGATGCGTTCGAGCGACATCATACAACTATACGACATCGTCGGAACTGGCGCTGCGGTCACTATTGTAAACGCACCACTTGCCGCTGCCGTTCCGAGTCTGGTGTCAGCTCATTCGATGGCTGACACAAATACGGCGCCATTTGTAATGCGATAGGGTTGTAGCCCTGGTCGCTGACCCCGGGCCGCTCGGGCCGAATATTCACGCAGCCGCGGTCAGCGACCAGGGGCTAGAATTACGGCAGCTTGCCGAGATGCTGTCTCGGCGTCTCGCGCGACAACAATGCCAAGTCAGCGTCCACCATGATACGCACGAGTTCCTGGAAACGCACTTTCGGTTCCCAACCCAGAGCCTTTCGCGTCTTCGAAGCATCACCAACCAGAAGATCCACCTCTGCGGGCCGCTCATAACGAGGGTCGTGTTTGACGTATTGCTTCCAGTCCAGGTTGGCGTGGGCAAAAGCTGCTTCGGCAAACTCGCGCACAGTATGGGATTCGCCGGTAGCCAGCACGAAATCGTCGCCTTCGCCAATCTGCAAGATTCGCCAGATGCCTTCAACGTAGTCAGGCGCGAAGCCCCAATCTCGCTTCGCGTCCAGATTGCCGAGGAACAATTCCTTTTGCAGCCCGTGTTTAATCGCTGCGACAGCACGCGTGATTTTCCGAGTGACAAAAGTTTCGCCGCGCCGCGGGCTTTCATGGTTGAACATGATGGCGTTGCTCGCGCAAAGAGCGTAACTCTCCCGGTAATTGACGGTCGCCCAGTATGAAAAAACCTTTGCCACGGCGTAGGGACTGCGCGGCCAAAACGGCGTTTTCTCGGTTTGCGGTACCTCTTGGGCCTTGCCAAACATTTCGCTGCTCGACGCTTGAAGGAAACGGCAACGCAATCCGGCTTCTCGAATTGCTTCCAGAATGCGGATGGTACCCACGCCCGTGACGTCAGCTGTGTACTCAGGGATGTCGAAGCTCACACGCACGTGGCTCTGCGCTGCAAGATGGTAAATTTCGTCCGGCTTTAATTGGTACAGAAGCTTCACCAGATTAACAGAGTCGCTAAGGTCCCCGTAATGTAGAAATAGCCGCACATCATTGACGTGGGGATCTGCATAAAGATGATCGATGCGGGAAGTGTTGAACGTGCTCGCGCGGCGAATAATGCCATGGACTTCGTAGCCCTTCTCCAGCAGCAGTTCCGCAAGATAACTACCGTCTTGACCGGTGATGCCGGTGATGAGCGCCCTCTTCATGACAGCGTTTCCGTTTAAAGCAAAGGTCGTGCGCGAGCAACCTGTTTAGAGTCCTCGCAAAATATTAATCAGTGAGAAACGAGTTGAAAGATAAGGAGAAGAAAGGAAGAAGAGAGCCAAGGACACGAAGAGAATGAGAACCAGCAATAGCAAATCTTTTGAAACATTCACGCTTCTGGCGGTGAAACCATGATTCGCGCCAAAACGGCGCGTTGCGCACCAATCAACGCGGCGATGCCTTTGCGTGCGAGACCAATCATCTCATCCAACTGCGATCCCGAAAAGGTCGCCTCTTCACCCGAGCCTTGCACTTCTACGAATTCCCCGTCTTCGGTAGCCACGAGATTGAAATCAACAGTGACGAGTTTGTCTTCTTCGTAATTAAGATCCAGTACGGCTTGTCCATCCAAAATGCCGGCACTGACTGCGGCGACCAATTTTCGCATCGGAGGGGCATCGAGCTTTTTATCCCTCACAAGTTTCCGGCAGGCAATAGCCAGCGCAAGACTGGCTCCGGTGATTGCGGTCGTACGTGTTCCTCCATCGGCTTGCAAGACATCGCAATCGACCCAGATCGTACGCGGCCCGAGCTTCTCAAGGTCGACAACTGCTCGCAGCGAACGACCAATCAACCGCTGAATCTCTACACTGCGACCATCAAGCCGACCCTTTGCAACGTCGCGCGGCTTTCGCGTCTGCGTCGAATATGGGAGCATCGAATACTCAGCCGTAAGCCAGCCCCCGGTCACTACCTGCTCTTTCATCCAGCGCGGCACGGCTTCTTCGATTTTGACGCCGCAAATCACGCGTGTTTGCCCCATGGAGACCAGCACCGAACCGTTGGCGTGCGGCGCGATGTTTAACTCGAAATTAATCGAACGAATTTCATCGCATCCGCGCCCATCATTTCGCTGCATGGTTGTGAACTTAGGTGTAGCTGGGATTTGCGCGACGAAAGATTTGCAATGTTGGATGGTTCTCCTGCGACGCTCCGCAGTCAGCGACCGCTCTTTAGTCCTGAGTAATCGGCTTGACGCACTGCACTGACCATCGTTGTTTAAGCGTTTTGAGTGAAAAATAGCTCTGACACCCAGACAGCGATTTGCATTGCCGGAGCGCACCGTTCAGGAACATCGATGCTCACCAGGCTATTGCACGCGTGTGGCCTATACCTCGGTCCGCAAGAAGAATTGATGCCCGCGCAGACCGATAACCCTGATGGTTTTTGGGAACATCTTGGGTTCGTTGCGCTAAATGACGAATTGTTAAATGCGCTCGGCGGCGCCTGGGACCTCCCGCCGAAACGCGATGCAAACTTCCCACATGCCGGAATAGACCCTTTGCGCATGAAAGCGCGGCTGCTCGTCGAAAAGTTTGACTCGGCGGGTCTCTGGGGCTGGAAGGATCCGCGCAACAGTTTGACGCTGCCATTTTGGCAGGAGCTGCTGCCCGGCATGAAAACGCTGATCATGGTGCGCAATCCATTGGAAGTCGCCCATTCGATGAAGGAGCGTAACAGAACTTCCTATTCGTTTGGGTTGCGGCTTTGGGAAATCTATAACCGGCGCTTGATCGAGGCGGCAAAGGAGCCAGACCGGCTGGTTACGCAATACGATTTGTTTTTCGAAAACGCAGAATCGGAATTGCGGCGCATTGCAGAATTCATTGGTTTGCCCGATTCAGGCGTAGGCTGCGGTGCGGCACTCGTAAAAAAACAAAAACGGCACACTCGCTTCAGCATTGACGATCTTGTCGATGCTCGCGTCTCCGGAGAAGTGATTGAACTTTATCAAGCTTTGATGAGCGAAGCCAGAGAAAGCACAGCCAAGACTTCGCAAGGCTTGAAAAAGGAAGAGCCCGATTTGCTTCCTGGTTCGCTCAGTCGGCTAGATGCCTCCGTTCCGGAAAAGATCGCTCGTATCGAGCATCTCGAGAGGGAACTCCGTCAATTTTCGCTCCACCATGAAAAGGAGCGCACCCAATACCAAGGCCAGATCGAGAATATCCGGGAATCCTTGCAGGCCAAAAGCATTAGCCTTGCGGCGAGCGAAGCGCAGGCAGACGCGCTGCGAAATCGTCTGCGCCAACAATTGAAAGCCACAAAAAGGCTTTGCCGCCTCCTGGATGATGTTAGTGACGCGGCAGCCCGGCTTCGAGCTTCGGCGCGGTGGCAACTCGCAAATCCAGTCACTGCTATAAAGGCGAAATTTTTCCCCGCGCAGTCCAAAGCATCGTTAGGCTTTGGGCATTTGGAAAAAATCGTTTCAGGATATCATGAGTGGCGAACGACCCATCCGAACGTTGCGACGCGGAGGCTGGCCCCTCCTGAACCTCCGGCGCCGAGGGGCCCTATCGAATTTCCAGTCCACGACGAGGTCGAAGTTTCCATCGTCATTCCAGTGTTCAATCAATTCCGTTTTACAGAGGCCTGTCTTGCTTCACTGCAGGAGTACCCTGGAACGGAGCTCTTTGAAGTCATTTTAGTAGATGATTGCTCTACGGATGTCACCGCTGAGGCTGTCCCGCGGATGCCAGGGGTTGTCTATCTGCGTAACGAAACCAATTCCGGTTTCATCACGTCGTGCAATCGCGGTGCCGAAAAGGCGCGCGGTAAGTACCTTGTCTTCCTAAACAACGACACGCTTGTCACGGACCACTGGCTAGACGCGCTGTTGGATACCTTTGCAGAACAACCCCACGCCGGCATCGTCGGCTCAAAACTCATTTATCCCGACGGTCGCTTGCAGGAGGCAGGCGGGATCATCTGGCGAGACGCGTCAGGATGGAACTATGGCAAGTTCGATGACCCCGCGAAACCCGAATACAATTATCTTCGCGAGGTAGATTATTGCTCAGCTGCAGCGTTACTGATTCCCAAGTCACTATTTCAGGCCGTGGGCGGGTTCGATTCGCGCTATGCG
>Ga0193707_1000030_pt1 | contig 34362 bp, 40 predicted proteins | sample U3c2metaG_FD_143043 | JGI IMG/M metagenome (GOLD analysis project Ga0193707, IMG submission 143043) | Soil microbial communities from a riparian zone of the East river system, Colorado, United States - U3c2 | ecosystem: Environmental > Terrestrial > Soil > Riparian zone | place: USA: East River... | reverse complement strand
CGCCCGCACTTGCGAAGACATTTCCTCCCGTAGGAAGACCCGACACGGTGCTGGTGCCGATATCGAAGCTGTTAGTGCTATTCCCCTGAGCGATGGTGACGTTAGCGGGAACATGAATTACAGACGGGTTATCAGTCGTTAGGCTAACAACGCCTCCACCTGCCGGCGCCGGGATGGCCAATGCGACTGAGGCACGCCCCGTGTGGCCGCCAATAAGATCCTGACTCGCCGGGCCGATTCCCAGTAACGTCGCGGGTCCAGGTGATGGGTCGATCTTAAGTATTCGCGCCTGTGCGCCATTGAATGTTCCGTAACGCGCACCGATAAAAACCCAATGCGGTGCATTGACTTGCGGAGCCGGGAGTGTGTTGAAAGTCGCGCTGATGCTACCGGCTGGCACTGTTACGTTCGGTGGGGTAATCACCTGGCCTTCCATACTTCCTTGCAAGGTTACCAGCGCGCCACCCGCTGGCGCAGCCGAGGTAAGCCTGACCGTTCCTGTGATCGTGTTACCAGCAAGCACCGATGGTTGACTGAGCGTTAGCGATGAAAGACTCGGCGCTGGAGTCGGACTTCCTGCCGGCGTCAGGACAACGGAGATCTGAAAAGCGTGAACACCGCTGTCGGCTTCGGTACCTGGATCAATCGTCACGCGGACCGGAACCGAAACCGCGCTGGTGGCGATACTAAAGTCGGCATCTGTTGCTCCCGCGGGAATAAAGGCTGTGGCAGGTGGCCTAACGAGACTTGTGTCGCCGCTTACCAGCCGAACAGTTACACCTCCGGGCGGCGCAGCCGATTGCAGTGTTACAGTGCCGGTAAATGTAGTCCCGCCGACGACCTTCTCGTTACTCAGTTCCATTCCAAAGAGTATCGGGAGCACTCCGAGCGAATTTTGCTCCGAGCCATCGCCGTAAGCGGCCCGCAGCACACCGATGATTCCATTGGGCGGAACTGGGCCGGTCGTGACCGGACTCACAAACGCATCTGTCCTGCCGGCAGGGATCGTAACCGTGCGTGCGGGAACTTCCGCCTGTGGTATGTCGCTTGCCAACGTGACCAGCGCTCCGCCTGCAGGCGCGGGTTGGTTCAGCATTACTCTCGCCATCGTGGAGTTACCACCGTACCCGTTGCCAGGTTCAGCGATGATGGCGAATAGATCGAAGCCCGCCGGAGCGGGCGATCCAGCTGTTATGGTGATTGCACGGCCTGCAGACCAAGGTCCGGGCACGTCGCCATGCAAAGCCCGCACGCGCCAGAAGTAACTGCCGGGCGCGAGAAGATCTGGCGTAATCATGTAATCGGATCGCGCGACGCCTTGCAGTAGAAGCACACTATTCGCGAAGTTCGGACTGGTATCGACTTGTAAGTCGTATCCGAGCACCTGTGGATTTGCCGTGTCTGTCCAATCGAACAAAAACGGAACCGAAACGCTCGCCCCCGCTGCCGGTGCGACTTGCGAAACCGCAGGCGGTACGGGCGCGGCGTTGGTAATGTGGACGTTCAGCGTCGCCGACGGCAGGCTGCGCACGTTGTCGGCCGAGACGGCGCGCACACGATAGTAGACATTTGCGAGTGCGTTCCCCCAGCCAGCTTGGGCCTTTGTCCCGAACGTGAGCGCATTGATCGTCAAGGTCAAAGGATAGGAAAAGGTAGGTTCGTCATCCAATTCGAGAAGGTAATAATGTGCGCCGGCTACCGCCGACCATTTGATGTCGAAAAATTCGACCAGGTGAAAACTCGCGGGGCTTGTTGGCGTGATGAGTGTCGGCGCGGCTGGCGCGACACCGGGCCCGGTAATGGTAAAACTCCGCACGGCCGACCACGGCGAATCGACCCCGCCGTTTGGACCTAGTTGACTATCTTTCACTCTCCAGAAATAAGTGCCATTCGGTAGGCCGCTGACCTTGTCCGCGGTTGGCGTCGGAACAGATGGATCGCCGTCCATATTCGTGAATCCGGAAGCAATCACGGTGGTGAAGGCTGAGGTTGTTCCGATTTGCCAGGTGTAACTACCAATTGGCCCTCCGGGCACGGAAACCGGATCCCAATCAAGCGTGATGGGCTGAACCAGAGATGCTCCATTGGCGGGAGCAACCAGGACAGGCGGTGGCGGCGCAGCAGGCGTAGGCGTCGGCGTGGGGGTAAAACTCCGTCGTCCGCTGCTCGCAGATGTCGGATCAATCCAAATTAGGAGCAACGTGGCGGTAAATGCTGCACAAGTCTCTTTTTTCAAACATAGGTGTTTACACGACATACTGGGCGTGTAGGGCGAGATCCTAGGAAAGAAGCAGACGGCAAGCCAACCAGAGAAAGGTTACGAGACTGTTACTATTCGACGGTCAACTTGCAACGTGCGCGCCAGGTCGAGGCAATCGACCCCGCGAGGCCGTGCAGGTTTTATAACACTGCAGCTACTGGATCTTCTCCCAGAACCCGCGGCGATTCGGGATGTTTGGGAAAACAAGTTGGCCTTGGTAAAAGGTAAACGGGCTGGATCGGTCGTTGCCACCGAACGATAAAATCAGAGTTTTGCCTTCCACGTTCCAATGGCCTGTCACGGACTCCCTGCGTTCGTAGGCCGTGGCGGTCCAGTTCTCAACGGTGCCATCGACATGAAGAACGAGATGCTCGTCTATCGGGCCCGTATAGCTGATTGTAGTTTTTCGCCAGTGTCCAATCAAGGCGTTCGAATTTTCCGAAGAAGAGCCACTTGATTCTTGAAATGTGATGATCCCTGAGTCAGCGGCCTCTGCGAAAAAAGCAACGAGCAGAAACGCGGCACATTGCGTAATCCATGTGATTTGTCGGAAGATATTTCGTGGTATCATGGGAAACCTCCGGCCCGAGTCTGACAAGGTAACCGACCGGTGACAACTCTAATCTGTGGTTTGTTGCGCGATCTTTAACTCGAACCGATGTTCAGCGGCTAACGTGAAGCTTCCGACAATCATCGAGGGAGGACGATTTCCTTCACCGGCTCCCGCGCCGCAGGCACTGGCATGGGACGGCAACAAATTGTGGATGGGTTCGCGCGATCTACGCCGAATTTGGCATCCCGTGGGCGGCTGTCGCGACAAACGGAACGCTCCGTTTTACGATCGGGGAAGGTCCAAACGACGATCGGTACATTCGCCGGTTCGTGCCTGATGTGGGGTTTTCCGAGGCCGACAAGATTGCGTGCCCGGAATTTACCGGATCATACCTCAGCTACGACGGCGAGAATCTTTATCTGAGTCAATGGTACAAACATCGCATTCTTAAGCTGGACGCGAATGGCAATATCGTTCGCGTTATCGACGTCGATGCGGAGGTGTCAGGCCACGCGTTCGTCGATGGAATGGTCTACGTCTTGCGCGGGACCGAACAGAACGGTGAGAGCTGGACCATTGCGCGACTCAATCCGCGGGAGGAGAAACCGGAAGTTAAAGACATCGCGATTATGCCGTTCGCCTGTCGCTCGTTAACGTTCGATGGCACGAACTTTTGGTCGAATCATCGCGCCGCGAATGAAATCGTATCATTCGCATTGCCGTTGTAGCCGCTGCTGCCGGCTGCTGCCTTTTAAGCCCACATCCTAGATTTCCTGAGCGATATTGAGCAAATGGTCGCGGAGTGTGATTAGAGGCCCGCAAAACTTCCGCAACTTCGATCCGCAATATTTAACCAGAAATGTTTGTTGGGCATTACAGCGTTGCTCTCGCGGCTAAGAGTGACAAGAACAAAATTCCGCTCTGGGTCTTGTTCGTTGCAGTCCAGTTCCTCGACTACATCTGGGCGACGCTTGTTTTGCTTGGGATTGAGAAGTTGCGCGTCATTAAAGGCTTCACTGCTGGCAGCATGCTCGACTCATATTTCCATCCGTATTCGCACAGCCTGATCACGGCGATTCTTTGGAGCTGCGTAGCCGCTATTGTTTACAAACCAATTTGTAGTTGGCTCGGATTTGTCTATACCAAGTCAGCCGCTTTGATTATTGGGGTCGCCGTTTTCTCGCATTGGATTCTCGATCTGATCGCACACCCGCGTGATCTGGCAATCTACGACAACACGTGGAAAGTGGGTTTTGGCCTATGGAATTATCGCGACCCGGAGTTTGCATTGGAAATCGGGCTGCTTGGCGCTGGGATCCTGCTTTACCTGACGCGAAATGTGATGCCGGCTATTCGTAAAGGAGCCGTGATTGCTTTCGGAGCCGCCCTTGTTGTCATCCAGATGGGTGATACATATGTTCCTCGCAATCCATTGACGGCCAGGCAAACCGTCATAGGCGTTTGGATTTTCTACACACTCTTTGTAGTTGTCGCTTTTTTGATAGAGAAAATCGGAGATCGGCGGCAAATTAACGCTCCGTGATCGTGATTGTCTTCGGCGTCTCGGGAGCAGGGAAAACTACGATTGGCAAACTGCTCGCCGAACAACTTGGCTGGCAGTTTTATGAAGGAGATGATTTTCATCCGCGCTCCAATATCGAGAAGATGCGCAGCGGTCGTCCGCTCACTGACGAGGACAGGTGGCGGTGGCTGGAACGTTTACGCGAGCAGATTACGCGTTCAATTACTGCAAAGGACAACGCGGTGCTCGCCTGCTCTGCGTTGAAACGCGCGTATCGCGATCGTTTACGCGTCAGCGATGACGTGACGTTTGTGTTTCTGCGCGGAGACTATGCGCTTATTGCTGAGCAGCTGCGTCATCGGCGTGGCCATTTCATGAACCCGGAGTTACTGCGAAGTCAGTTTGCGGATTTGGAGCAGCCCGAACCGGATGAAGATGTGTTAACGACCGAGTTGGGGAGGACACCGCAGGAGCTTGTCGAAGATATCAAAACCAAACTGCGTCTCGCGCGCAAGGATTCGAACTAATCGGGTCCCGGTTGCCTGCACACCGAGGCGGCCTGGTTCCGTCGCCTCCCATCGATACTGGAGATGGCGTGCCCTCAGGCCGTTCGCTCGGTTTATGATACTGTTCCTTGATGAAGATTGTCGCTCTCGACATTGAAGAGCCGATTCCAGCGTGCACGATAATTCTCAAAAGCGATCTGCGCTCCGAGCTGCATCAGTTGTTCTTCGGAAAATTGATTGCGCAAACGCGCATACATCTCGTCGGAAACATTTGATGGCGTCCCCGTAAGAGCGTCAGCCAGGTCAATGACGAGCCGTTCCGTGTCATTGAAAAGCGTTAGATCAGCCCCAAGAACGGCGCGCAATTTCTCATCACTTAACCCTGCTTTTCTGCCCACAACAGAATTGATGTCTACTCAAAAAGGACAACCGATGCGTGCTGCGGCCCGGGTTTTTCCGAATTGAATATAGCGCAACGAGACAAGCCGTTTCCGGCCGAGACCGGCTTCCATCGCAATCCCGCCCCACACCAGACCGGGCAAGCGCATCTGGATCTTCGCCGGCGTAAAATCTTTTCCGAACGTCTTGCGCATCGCTCCGTAGAACCAGCGTAGATGCCACGGAGCATCTTTCTTCTCTAACCCCGAAATTCGAGCTATGACTAATCAATATCGTTCTCCACAACATGTTCGGTATTAACGTCCGAGGTTCAGGTGAGACGCCGATGTCAGGTCGTTGAGTAATCCCCTAGGCACGTGCTGGTTTTCGGAACGATGTGAGTTTGTTAACCAGCGTGTTAGTCGCCTTTTCCAAAAGCATTCCCCATACGCTGAGAGCTGCCAATGTTGGGATGCAAATCAGGAGGAACATCCAGATTGGCAGCTCTCGAATGCGAAGCCCAAGCCAGATGACGTAGGGTTGGTGGATGAGATACAAGCCGTAGGAATAAACTCCAACGAGACCGAAAAGTTTGGCAGGTTCTTTGAATAACAAAATGATTCCAGCAATGCCGACGATTTCGAGCATACAACATGCGCCCGTAGCGAAATCGACGAAGATGTACTCAACAAGGCCGTCGTAGAGCTGCAGCGCTGCGGGGTAGAGGATTAGTCCAAGAACTAGTCCGGCGCCGCGAAGTAAAAACCATTCCACGCGCGCCGTCGATTGGGTGTGCCACATGGCAAGTGACATTCCCAGCGCAAACTCGGGCAAGCGGCAGATCGCGAAACCACCCAGCACCCACAAGCCACTTTGATGCCAGACTATTAGCAGCATATAGCGCGCAAAAAATCCGGCAACACATGCGACTAACAGAAACCACCATGGTCCGAAACGGCGCGCCGCCCAGAAGAGGAGCGGAAAAATCAAATAAAACTGGATCAGCATGGAGAAGTACCACCACGCCGCGTTGAGGTACATGAAATTCATCTCAATATCGATGAAGCGCAGGCCGAGCAGACTCAGGATGATACGGTCGTCCACTGGTTCCAGTCGCACGACGAAGGGCGAAAGGAGATAAACCAAATGCGCGACCCAGTACATTGGATAAAGGCGTAGGAACCGCGCGCGATACCATGCACCCCACGGTATTGCACCGGACTCGGCACGGTGCGTGGTCGATTGCATCAGCGTCCAACCGCTCAGGATAATGAAAACACCGACAGCATGGAATCCGAGCCCTGAAACTTTGAACCAAACCAATCTCAGAATCGTCAGCGCGTCTGCTGAGAAATTACTCCAGTCAGCCGGTGGAAGAGCGCCGTACTGGAAATAAGTCGTGAAAAAATGAAAGTAAGCGACGAACAGAATTGCGAGCCCCTTTGAAATATCAATCCAGACGAGCCGCTTCATCGCATCGGCTTAGCAGGCTGACGCCGTCTTGGTCAAGGCATGCTGATTTCGCTCAGCTTTCACAGAGGTTAGACAGGTGAGGACTTGCCGTTTGTTAAGACGCTTGTGAACCGACCACAGTAGCTGATCGAGTGGTGCTCCCAGCAAGCGCGAGAATTACATCCGTTTTTGCGATGGTGCCGATGAGACGCTTCGTTGCCGTGTCACTTACCACTGGTAACCGCTCGCCGTCGTGCTGTCTGAACCGCTCCAGCGCGACAGTAAGTGACGCGGTAGGTCGGACGACCGGGATGGAATCGTGCAGGATGTCCCCGGCAATGACGACCTTCGCGAGCTCGGGTGTGTTCAGGTAGTTTTTAACGTCATGCAGTGACACGGCGCCAATAAACCGACCGTGATCGGCCACATAGAGATAATTGAATCGGGTTTGCACGAATTTCTCTGCGATCTCGGAGAAGCCAGCCTTGGGTGAAATGGTCAGCGGTTTCGGTTTCATGATGTCACGAACATGAAGTTCCGCGAGCTGTCTGCGATAATCGCCGGCGCCTTTTCGCTTCAGTGCTTCAGCATAAATCGACTGTTTCTCGATGCTCACAGATGTGTAATAGGCGACCACGCACGCCAGCATCAGCGGGGGAATGATCTGATAATCGAGCGTGATCTCGAAAATCATGACGATAGCCATGATGGGAGCGTGAGTAGCGGCTGCGAGGAATGCGCCCATGCCGACGAGCGCAAACGCACTGGGATTGATCGAAAAATGGCCGAGCAGATGGTTCGTGCCTGTGCCGAACAAAAATCCGAAGCTTGCGCCGATAAACAGCGTTGGCGTGAACACTCCACCGACGGCGCCGGAACCGAAAGTAGCAGTGGTGGCCAGTACTTTGAAAATGAGGATGACCGCGAGTGCTTGCCAGAGCCATTCGCCACGCAAAATCCCACTTACCGTGCTGTAACCATTGCCGCAGACTTCAGGATGCAATATAGCCAGCGCACCTACGATAAGGCCGCCAACACACATCTTTACGTAGACAGGCGCAGCGATGCGCCCAGCCCATTTTTCAGTTGTGCGCAGCAGCCGAATGAACCATGGCGCGAGGAGACCGGCGCCGAGGCCGAGCAAAAGATAGGGTCCAATCTCCCAATTGCCGTTGAGCTGGAACGGCGGGATTTTGTACAGCGGATCTGGTCCGAGAAATCCGCGGACTGTCAACGTCGCGATGACTGACGAAAAAACGAGAGGGCCAAAAATTTCCATGGCCAGAGAACCGAGCACGATCTCTGCGACAAATACCGCGCCGGCGATCGGTGCGTTGTAGGCCGATGCAATTCCCGCAGCCGCGCCACAGCCGACAAGCAATCGAAGTCGCGGCGTGGTCCATTTTCGGAGGCGGCCAGTGAGAGATGCCACCAGCGCTGATAGCTGGACGAGGGGGCCCTCGCGTCCGATCGATCCGCCGGAAGCAATGGTGAAAAGTGACGAGAGACATTTCAACAGCGTGCGGCGCGCGGCAATTTTCCCATCACCGAGCACTACCGCTTCCATGTAGTCGGTGGTTGTCAGCTGCCCACGCAACCGTGTGCCGAACTGAATGATTGCACCGGCAACAAGACCGCCGATCGCTGGAACGCCAAGGCGTAGTAACGGCGGGAGCTGGGAAAAACTTTCAACTAAACCCGGTTCTGAGCTGCCGGTAAGGATTTTGTGAACGAGGCTTGTTCCGACGCGGAACACGATTGAGCAAACGCCGCCGCAAAATCCGATGATACCGGCCCAAATCAGCGTTGCCTGAAGATCAGTTGGCCGTATCCGCTCCTGAAACCAGACCAGGAACTTTAGCTGACGAAGAGTATTCAGACTTGAACGAGATTTTTTGGTAATGGCACTGCTGGAAGCCACTTTTATCAAGTCGATGCATGGCAGCCGGCGTCAAGCGCGGGAACGGAGTGATCATCCGACCAGTAAGGAAAATTCACGAAAATACGGCCAGATTTTGTCGAGACACCTACGCCAGTCACTTGTTTGTCGAGAAAACTGACGACCTCTTGTAGCTCTGCACCTGGTGTCATCGCCGCGTTCATAAGAAAAGCTACCAGAGAGAATTGAATGCGCATAAAAAGAATTCGCGGCTCCACCCGGAGCCGGATGACCAAAGGCGTAAACCGGTCTCGCTTGAGCGTGTTAACAGGCCGCTGCCCGCCTCAGGCCGGTTGTTCGCTGCTCAGCGTCTGGGTTGGGCCTATTCTAAGCGCAAGAAGGGCGGCGATAACTGCCAGTCCACCGAGCAGAAGAAATGCATCAGCATAAGTGCCAGTTCGACTTTTCAATATCCCAATGAGTGCTGGTCCGGCGAATCGTCCCACATTTGCAATCATGGTCACGAGAGCTATGCCGGCAGCCGCCGCCGGCCCGGTGAGGAACTGAGTCGGCATCGACCAAAAAGGGCCGTAACTCGCGCAGTGTCCCAGCGGAACAAGTGCGAGGGCGATAATGGCTAAGACAGGCTGGCGCAGCAAGGCGCATCCCACAAGCCCTACCGCCATCACGAACAGCGGGACTGCGATGTGTACGGCTCGCTCCCCTGTGTGGTCAGAATGGTAACTATTCAGAAGCATCCCCACTATGGTAACTGCGCTAATGGCACCCAGCACCAGTCCTACCTCGAAGTTACTAAGTCCTGTTAGCGATTTAATAATGAGCGGGCCCCAAAATGAGTAACCATAAAATCCAGCCGCGACCAAGAGGAAGACGATCCCTAACTTCCAGACAGTAACATCAGTCAGTGCTACATGAATATTCGGCTTTAGCACGCAAGCTTTTCGCTCGGCAGCAAGTGTTCCTACCAGCCAGTCGCGTTCTGCTGGAGTCAGCCAATGCGTTGTTTCGGGGCGATCCTTCAGATAGAAAAGGACGCTGGTGCCCAGGATTACCGCGGGCAAACCTTCCAGAAGGAACAACCATTGCCAGCCCGCTAACCCATGAAGACCATCTAACTCCAGCAAGGCTCCCGACAACGGGCCTCCTATTAACCCGGTCACAGGGACAGCAGTCATAAAAACCGCAATCGCTCGCGCACGATGTGCTTTAGGATACCACAGGCTCAAATAGTAAATAACGCCCGGAAAAAATCCGGCTTCAGCTACTCCAAGAAGGAACCGCAGCAGGTAGAAGGCTGCAGGAGTCCGCACAAACATCAGGCCGGCTGAGATCAGGCCCCACGTTACCATGATTCGCGAGATCCAAATCCGGGCTCCAACTCGTTCCAGGATGATGTTGCTTGGAATCTCAAAGAGACAATAACCAAGAAAGAAAATACCCGAGCCAAAACCAAACACTGTCGAGCTAAAGCCGAGATCCGTATTCATTTGCAACCCGGCAAAACCGACATTCACCCGATCCAGCCAGGCAATAACATAAAGCGCAAAAAGAAATGGGATTATCCGCCACGTCACTTTCCGCAGCGTGACTGCTGAGATCGGTACGTTAGAAGTTGCGCCAACAGCGTAGGCGGAGTCGCTTGATCTCTGCATGCGTCACGCACCTTAAACGGCCGCCACCATATTGGAAGTGATGATGATTGCTTGCCATCCGGTTCGCTTTCCATTACAGATCGCGTCCTTCAACTCCAATGACATCCATGAGAGCCCTCGCCTTCTTCACTGCAATTATCATGTCGCTCACCGCTGTCCACGCAAGCGTGCCTATCATTGTTACCGGCCCTGCTCACCTGCGGACGGCGGTAAGATTGTGTGGCAAAGCGAGCGATCAGCTAAGAAATGGGGATATTGCCGGTGCAAAGCAAAACGTTGACGCGGCACTTCGAATCGATCCGAAGTTGTGGCCCGCCCTCTTCGTTCGCGCGCAGATTTATAGAAGCGAGGGTAAATACGAACTGGCTATTCAGGACTGTAACGAAGCGCTCCGACAATACCCGGGCTGCGTGGAAGCATCACTGTTGCGTGCCAGTGCCAAAGTGCATCTTGGGAAATACGCGGACGCGTTAAAAGAATTCAATTATCTGATCTCCCTTCATCCTAGGCCTGTGACGTTGGCCAGAGCACTGAGCGATCGCGCCTGGTTTCAAGCGACTTGCCCTGACCCAGCGTTTCGCAATGGAAAACAAGCAGTCAAGGACGCGAAGGCCGCGTGCAGTATCATGCAGTGGAAGGACGAAGATATGATCGATACTCTTGCCGCTGCCTACGCGGAGACTGGTGATTTTGCTTCTGCGACGCGTTACGCAGCGCAGGCGTTGACAATAAAGGACATTCCTCTACTGGACGCGAAACGGATTCAACACCACCTGACGTTGTTTCAGCAGAATCTACCGATTCGATTATAACGCTACGACCGCATTTTGATGCGGAGTTGTTGACATCGCAGCGCTACACCGTTGTCAAATCGTGCTCGTTCTTGAAATTGGACCGAACTCCCGAAAACCGGACGTCTTGTGAACTACATGCTACTTACCGATAAGGATCAAAATGCCGGCCGCCAGCGCCAGGATCCCCATTACGATAGTCGGGATGGCGATGTGAAGCAGCAGAGTGATTCCGACGAGTATCAAGTAGATGGCGAGCAGGAGCATTCCGAGGTTTTTGGTGATGTTCATGGCTCTTTTCTGAGGCAAAGCCCAAGCGTTCGCACGCTTAAAATTGCGTGCTGTTGGACATCACTGTGTCTTCGATGGAACCAAAATCGCGTCACTCATTCCATGCAGAAATTTCTTGTCTGCTGGAACAAAGGTGGCCAGTGCGCCGCGTAATTTCACACGATCGCTCTCCACGAAATAGTACGGACAAAGGCGTACGCGACCTTTCATTGTCTTTAACTCGCTAGAATCCGGATCCCAGTACCGATGCTCGACTAGTCGACCCTTGTGAAAGCGTTGCATAATCGTGGGCGATGATTCGAACGTGTTAAGGGCATGCTCGATTCGCTTTTCCCACTCCGCATGCGGCAGATCAGCGCCGAGCGCAATCCCCCGGCTGCCCCAGCCAAGCGGTGAAAATCCGCTCACCTTCAAGAGAAGATCGCGATCCTTTTGGCTGAACTTCGCTGCCTCGCGCCAATCATGAATCTCCAGGCGCGGAATGACCGCATGTTGTGGCAAAGGAGTTGGATCGAGCAGCCACGAGTAGGGGATCACTTCCTGTAGTTTGACGAAATATTTCTCACCCAGTTCGCGTCGCCAGAATTCCCGTAGCGGCTGCATCCAAAAAAGCGCGAACCACATTTTCTCTTCGAGATATGGCTTGATCGGCGGCGTGATGGTGATGCGACCTTCGGCATTAGCTCGCAAGGTATTCTCGATCCCGGGAATATTTGGCAGATCAAATAGTTCGAAGAAACGGTACACGGCGCGTCCGTCCTGCGGCTGATAATTCTCCGCGGCTGCAACGCGCCAATCCGTCAATGATCCTGGATGCTGGATGCTGGATGCTGGATGCCCAGACGCGCCGGGTTCCTCATCGAGCATCGAGGATCCAGCATCTAGTATCTTTTGATTCAACCGCGCGGCGACCCATTCCATTTCAGGTCGATACGTTGCGGCCTCTTGCGAGATAACGATGTCGCCTCCGTTTGGCAGCACAGTGCGAAAACCCTTCAGCATTCCTTCTGCCCCGCCGATGATCTGGCTGTCGAAGGTTGAATACGTCTGGTTGAGCCATCCGGTCAGGCCGATTCCGCCTGGCACGGAATCGATTTCGGCAATGATGTAGCCCTTTTCAGTCAGAATAAGATCGGGACGGATCACCCGCGGTAAATCGTCCCGAATTTCTTTCCGCCTCGAAAACTCAATCAGTTCTTTTGGTTTACCGGCATCGAGATAACGCGCCACCCAGGCGGGCTGTTTGCCTTTAATGCTCAGTTGATAGAGTTGATTACAGGCGCGCTGAAAAACGAACAGCCGATGTCCGAGTTGTTCCAGTTCGGTGACGAATTTTTTCTCGATCGGAAAGGCATCAGGTGAGAGCAGCCATGCCTTTTCCGCGAAAAGACCCTCTTTTGGAAAAGCAGCGCGAATTGTGGCCAGCTTGTCGTCCTGAACTTGCATCAATAAGCAAACGTTCAACGCCCAACGCCGAACGTCCAATGCCTAATGCAAGCATCTGAATTGAACATTTGGCATGGGACGTTAAGTGTTCCGCGTTTGCCGCTCATCTTCCGGACGCGATTTTCTTTAGCGCGAGCTTGACCAGTTCTTCCGGTGATTTCGCTTCACCTTTCTCCTGGAGGTCGCGCACTGCTTTATGCGCATCGATCTGTTTGTAGCCAAGCGCGATCAACGCGAGCACGGCCTCGTTGGCTCGCTCCTGCTCCGGCGTAGGCCCATGCGCTGCACTGGCTGCCTCCCAGGCTGCCGCCACGCCGAGCTTGTCTTTTAATTCCAAAATGATTCTCTCGGCTGTTTTTTTTCCGAGGCCGCTGATTTTTGAAAGTGCAACAGCGTCGGAGTTGACCACCGCGGCCTTGAAATTATTCACGCTCATTCCGCTAAGGACTGCGAGCGCCAGCTTCGGCCCGATACCACTGACATTGTTGACCAGCAACCGAAAGAGATCGCGCTCCGCGGGCGTCATGAACCCGTAAAGCACATGCGCGTCTTCGCGGACAGCCAGATGTGTGAGAATGCGAATCGGCTGGCCCGGCTCAGGCAGCCGATCGTAGCTTGAAAGCGGGATAAAAACTTCGTAACCAACACCGCTGACATCAATGGTTGCGTGCGTAGGCAAAGCGCTTACCAGTTTGCCGTCGAGAAAAGTAATCACGTTAAGTCGTTAAACCGTTAAATCGTTGAATCGTCAATGTGCTTCACTCCGATTTTAGCACGAGCGCAAGATCAACCTGTTTGCCTTTAGGGATGTTGAAACCATGCGTTGGAAAATATCTCCAGGTTTGGGGACGATTGGGAAAAAGCGTCTGAACAAGCGGAGTGGGCACGATGACGAAACGCGGGCCGGGCTTGGACATGAAGTCGACTGCGTTCTTTTTGTTGAGCCGCGTGAGAAAGCCTTGCACGTGCGAGCGAAAATACCAGACCACGCTGGGTTCCTCGAACTCGACGGAGCCAAATTGCATGCGTGTTTGCAAATACGTGCGTGATTCCCGAAAAAGCTGATAAGCGGGAAAAAACCGCGCAACGAGTGGGGGAACCACCAAGGCAATCGCGACCCAGACACACGCCGCACTAATAGCTATGGTTCGGAACGAGGAGCCGTGATTCTTAACTGTCGCCGCTCCTTGCCAATGCCGCGCAAGCAACAGCGCGAGCAAAGGAAAGGCCGGCAGGGTATAATGTGGCAGCTTCGTACTAACCAATGTGAAGATCACAAAGATGATCGCGATGCCGGTGAGGAGATAGTTATCGATTTTGTTCCCGCTGTCGCTGGAATCAGCGATCCTGGTCTTCTTTTGGCTCCGCAATTGCCGGATCAACCACGGCAACTTGATCGACCAGGGAAAGAAACCGACGAAAACTGTCACGAAGTAGAACGGCAAAAGCAGCAGATACATCCCAAACGAACTCGCTCCGTGACCTTCCATCGTGGCGAGCGAGCGGCCAATGACATGCCGTCCGATTCCGATAGCAAAGAATTCGCCATTAGTTTGAATCAGCGCTGGGATTCCCCAGAGCGCAACAATTGCAAGCATCAGCAAGATTCCACGCAGGAATTTGAAATTCCGGCCCAACTGCCAATCTCGAGCCAAAATGATAGCTGCCAGAACAGTGAGCAGCGGTATCCAGGCAATCGGTCCTTTTGCTAGAAAACCGAGCGCCAGCGAGAGGTAAAACATCCACCACCATCTCCGTTGGATGTTGGACGTTGGGCGTTGAGCGTTGGACGTTTGCCTCCCGCAAATGAGCTCATGTCCCGCCCAATTCGCCCACGTCATAAACAACACGAGCCACATGTCAGCGACTGCGGCTTTTGCATGAACAAAAGTCTGTAGTGAAAGCGTGAAAATAATCGCGGCCCACCAACCAACTTCGGCCGCACCCATGCGGCAGCCCCAGGCAAGGATCACCAGGGCGGTAAGCGCGGCCGCGATCGCAGATGGAAAGCGCGCGCTGAAATCGCTCTCACCAAAGATTCGATAACTCGCCACCTGCGCCCAGTAGGCGAGGGGAGGCTTGTCCAGTCGTAGCTGATTATTGAAGTAAGGGATGACATAATCTGCGCGCTGGATCATTTCTCGTGATGCCTCTGCGAATCGCGGTTCATCACGATCGATCAGCGGCAGACTCCACGTACCGGCCAGATGAAAAAGGACCAAGCCGAAAAACAGAAAGACGGAATTGCGTATTGCGGATTTCAAGAGCGCGCTCAAAATAGCGCCCGCTAAAACTGACGGGAACTTATTTGTGAAGCGCGCCGCCGTTTTTTATTGGCTGATCGGCATCGTCATCGCGGCGATAGCGATCGCAACGGGATTCTATTTCGACGACACGGTACGTGATTTCATCGCGCAACATCAAAACCCCATGATGCGTAATTTCATGCGCAACGTCAGTTTCTATGGTGATTGGCCCTCACATCTTGCCCTCGGATTGGTCCTTTTAGGAGTCGCCTGGCGGCGCCAGAGCAAAAAATGGATGCGAATTTTTTTGTCGATGCTGGTGGCGATGGCGATCGCAGGCGTTGCCGGCACCGTGATCAAACGCACGATTCCAAGGGCCCGTCCATCGGTGAAATCAGAACTCCGCTGGGGCGGCCCGCGTTTTAGTACGAAATACCACGCGTTTCCCTCCGGCCACGTCGCGGCCTCGACCGCGTTTTTTGGTGTTTTGATTTTCGCACGCCGGCGCGTCGGCCTCGTCTGTCTCCCCATCCCGATTCTGATCGGGCTCTCGCGAATGTATCTTGGTGCGCATTACCTTTCGGACGTTGTCTGCGCTGCGGTCCTGGGAATTTTATGCGCTGCCGCCGTTTGGCGATTTTCCTGCCCTCAGTGGCCCGTCACTGATTCCTAATCACTGACTACATCGGCGATGGGCTACTTCAAAAATCGAAGAGTACGGGCAGGAGCACGAGCAAGAACCGGACTTTAAGGCGCGGAAGGGGGTGATTCGATCTCACGACTCGACTGGGCAAGGTCGAACGCGCCATTGCGTTAACCAGGCAGACCGAACGCTGTGAGTGAGTCCGATTTGGGCTGGCCAATGTTCGCCCGTGAAGAAAAAGTAGCCGTCCGTTTGAACGACCACTTTGATCCAAGCTTAAAAGCTAGGGTTACCTCGACAGGAAGCGTCGCGCTAAACCAAGCGCGCCGATGGCCGCCCCGAGCAACAATGCTGTCGTGCCACCGTCTGGAACGTTGTTAATCGTCGGAGGCATAGGACTGCCAGTGGCACTGACATTGTGGCTGAATGCGAGCATTAGGGCGCAAACGGCCGCAGAAACAAGTACGAGTTTGTTTAAGAGAGTGTTCGATTTCATCGCGTATAGAACAGCAAACTCTGTGCCGAAGCTAAGTGTTTAAACAAAACATTGTAAGCGTCTATCTACTAATGAGTTAACTTTGGGCGTATTAGCGTTGTTGAAAATCGGATCGTAAGGTATTCCGACGTGAAATATCCGGACGCTTCGACAAATCTTGGGCAAAAACGAATTACGCTGTTGCTACTCGAAGCTGTAAGATGTTCCGACGTAAGCTATTCCTATGATTCAGCATCAGATAAGATAGGCTAGATTGATACTAACAGCGTAATCGTAAGGTATTCCGACGGAGCGTAAGAGATTCCAATAAGGCGACAAATTGGAGCCTCGGAGATTAGATCGATTCCGCATTTCGGATGTGATTTGTTCGATCGCGATCCCCGCTGCCATCACCGGCTTGGAAGCTTATTCGCAAGACCTCAGCGCACGACATCGAACACCACCGGAAATCGGTGGCGCTGTTATGTGACTCTGTTATGCAATCAATCTCCTGTGCTCCATTTAGCAGGGAAGCGGAGGGGGTGAGATTCGAACTCACGAGACCTTTCGGCCTTCCGGTTTTCAAGACCGGCGCGATCAACCGCTCTGCCACCCCTCCAGACCAGGCGCGCATTCGCGATTCGCAAATTCATTACTCCATTAGTTCACTACTCCAAGTGAAATCACGCAGCCCTGCAGTAATGGAGCGTTCAAGTGATGGAGTCCTGAAATAATGACAGGATTTGCTCGACACAGTGATATGTTCATGTGAACTTATATCATGCCAAAGAACTTCCGGCCCGTTGTTCAAGAAGCTCCGCAAAGCCGCGCGGCCATTCGCGGACGTGGCGCATCATGGAGTCCCGCAAATCGCTTCGAGAAGCTGCACATCGATCAAAATGATCTCGATGTTGTCGATGTCGCTCTTGGAACAGAAGAGCGACCGCGGCGCGAAACGCAATATTTTCGCGACGGAACCAAATCGGTCATCACTCGTAACAACAGTCCAGATGTCGGCTTCGAGACAAGCCTTAATCCGTATCGAGGCTGCGAGCATGGCTGCATTTATTGTTATGCGCGGCCAACACACGAGTATCTCGGTTTGTCCGCCGGACTTGATTTCGAAAGCAAAATCATGGTGAAAACAAATGCGTCAGAGTTATTGCGCGCGGAACTGGAATCACCACGATGGAATCCACAAACGCTGGTGATGAGCGGCGTGACTGATCCGTATCAGCCGATCGAGCGAAAACTGTGCATCACGCGCGGCTGCCTCCAAGTTCTGGCAAAATTTCGTAACCCGGTGGCGATCATCACGAAGAACCGTCTGGTTACGCGCGACGTCGATCTTTTACGCAGCCTCGCGGCGCACAATGCAGTGGCGGTAAACGTTTCAGTAACTTCGCTGGACTCGAATTTGCAGAGAGTGCTTGAGCCGCGAACCTCTTCGCCTCAAGCCCGGCTCGATGCGATCCGGCAACTTCGCAGCGCAGGAATTCCAACCGGCGTGATGGTTGCACCGATCATCCCGGGGCTCACCGATCATGAGGTTCCGAAGGTCCTCGACGCCTGCGCAAAAGCGGGTGCGCAATTTGCTGCATACACAATTGTCCGCCTGCCGTGGGCTGTTGCGCCACTATTCGAACATTGGCTCGAGGAACATTTTCCCGAACGCAAAGAGAAGGTGCTGGGACGCATCCGCGACCTGCGAAAGAATCGGCTAAATAACTCCCAGTGGCACACGCGCATGACCGGCGAAGGCATCTTTGCCGAGCAAATCGCATCGATGTTTGTCGTCTCATGTCGGCGCAACCGGATGTGCGCGCGTCCGAAGCTGTCTTGCGCGTCATTTGAAAGACCTACGACGCAGCTGCGCCTTTTCTGTTGAAATCATCGGTTGTCTTTTGCCGAAGCGCGTGCAGCCGCATCCCTTGTTGCAAACGAAATAAAAAGGCGGCCATTGCGAGCTGCAAGAGGGTGCGGAGAGGCGGTTCATAGAGCACCGTGCTAATTCATAAACACCACGCTATAGATCGCGAGATTTGGGCTTGCAATTGACGCCCAAAGCACGCCATAAAGGCCGAATGGATAAGCACTCTCGCGCCTCCGGCCGACCCGGGAAGGGAAAACGGAGGCACCTCTCTACCCTTGAAAGAAAGCGACGCTCTGGAAAGGAAGTTATTCCGAATCAGCTGGTCGAGTTAGCAACCGATGCAATACGAGACGGTCGGACTACGGTCGCCACGTTCCTTGCCCCGTTTCATCCCGACCTGAGATTCACAGCCTTCCGAGCCTATACTGCCGCCATGTTGGCCTTCATGGCAAAGTGGCGGCGCTAAGTTCAAATCTGAATCTGCGGGTTCATCACGGGATGTATCTCCCGGGCTGCATAGCCTTGGAGATCTCTTCTCAGGTTTGATTGATCTGCGGGAGCGTGGCCGATGTCGAAAAACGTCTTGCCATAATTGTTATAATTGGCGGTTGATTGATCTTCAGTTTTCGACCGGAGCTCACACAAAACGGAAACAGGACCTCTGTCCAAACAAAATACAATTTGGCGAAGCTGATACCATTGCGGTTTTGCGGGTATCTCAGGCACAACAACACCTGGCTTGTCGGCAGTTGCGTCTGCAAGGGCCATCTGAATGTCGCCGTCCTCTTCCGCTCGTAACTCGACTCCGCGGCCCGTAAGCGCATACCATTTTTGTTCAGCCGCGATGCGTTCTGAGCTGGCCTTCAAAAAATCTGTTGGCTTTGCCAACTGACGGATCTGAACTTTTCCAATTTGAAGGGAACTCGTCCGCTATCGATTTCAGTCGGACTCGAACCGCCGAAAGGACTGTCCGTTTCGATCAGGTAAGCCCTTAACGCACGTCAGTCGCCACCGCGAATTCTCTCTCTCCATCGGTGAACACGAGCAGCGCTTCGTTTTCCTTTAGGCCGAGTGCTTTTCGAGCGCGATCGAGTTGTTTACTCGAATCGGTGAATTCGACATAACGTTCGCCGGCGCTAAGTGGAACCGCAGTTTTGATCTTTGCCCTTTTCATGCCCGCGGCATTTTTGCGCTGAATTCCACGAGCGCAAGTGTTTTTGTCGTCGGCAAACTTGCGACTAAATTGCAAGTCACAATTTCGGCAAATTTCGGTCACGCCCCGCTAGGATTCGTACCTGGAGATGAAATGCTGCTTTCATAGCTGAAAAGTGTTGGCAGCGCGTACGGGAGTCGAACCCAATTTCGCTATTTCGTAAAACTGCGTGATTTTGACGGAAGCTTGCAGCAATCAGCGCGTTAACTGTGCTGATAGAAAATCGGCACTTCGCAGGATTCGCGCAATTAAACGCAGTTCGACTGTCCGATTTTGTCCGAAAGGCCTCGGTAGCTCAGTTGATAGATCATCCAATTGCAGATCGCCGCTGTGTCGTCCGTGCGCTCACTCCTTCGCGGAACTCGCCGCCGTAACGTGCGGCTCGCCGAAATAGGGAAAATCAGGGCGCATCAGCCGCATATCGGGCGCCACCCCATCGCCGAGGGCCGTGTTCGTGGCCAGCGTGAGAATCACGTCCATCACGTCGTCGCAGAGTCCGCGGCCGTTGAAGGCGGCAAAGCTGAATGAGGCGGGCGTGTCCAGTTCATACGGAAGGACCGATGGGCAGAGGCGCGCGAGGAGTTGCGTAGCGTAGGCGGATGGGTCGGCCGCTGAGTGGGCGAGCGCGGTGACTTTTTCCACGAAGTCGCGGATCGGTTTGGAGAACAGCGCCACTTCGTCCGCCGGGACCGCGCGGTTGTAGTTTTCCGATGCGGCGTGCAGCGAAGGATCGGAGAGCAGGATGTGGGTGATCATCGGCAGGCCCCAACGCGATACCTGCACCTCCGGCGCGTCCCCGTAGAGCGATGCGGTGGCCCAGGCGTGCACCACACCTCGGCCGATCAGGCTGCTGGGGACCTCGAGGACGATGGCAGTGACATTCTTGCCGCCGAAGAAGTTCTGGCGATTCTGGAACGCCTCCGGGGCAAACCGGTTTTCGGACCACAGAGCTTTTCTGAAGGCACCGAAACCGGCGCCATCGGAGGCGAACAGATCGGGCGCGAGGCCTGCGTACGCCAGGCAGCCCTGATCCGCTTTCACCACGCGTCCCGTATTCCCGGAAATGATGAGTTCGCCCGCGGCACCCTTCAGAGCGTCCGCTCCGGCGGCGCGCCGGACCGCGAAGGTCTGAACGTGCCGGTGCTCGCCGCCATCGGCGTGGGCGGGCGCGCCGAACTGGACCTTGAAGGCGACGTCTTCGCGATGATCGCGATTCGTGTCGAAGCGAAAGGCGTAGAGACCTTCGTCGCGGAAGGTGTCGGGCGCGCCGACGCCGGCGTTCGGATTCACGGTCAAAGCCATCACCGTTGTGCCCGGGCGGCCGCGAAACAAGTAGAAGTCGCAGACGTTGATGCGGGGGTCTTCTTTTGCGGTAGGCGTATCGAAATGATGCGACATGGCGAATCTTCTCCTAAAGGGTTAGACGCGAGGCCAAAAGGTCGATCGCTTGGCCAGCGCAATTCTTTTAGCCTGATGCTTTGTCACGCGTGCTTGCTTAAGCAGTTCCACTTCACTTTGCTGCGCCCGCAAATTTAAGGGTGTCCAACTCGCGGCGAGTGCCAATGCAATGATCGATGCCTTGATTGGCTCCATTCGAATTTTGACCGACCGAGGCATTAATGCGTTCGGTTATTCTTCGAGTTTTCTGGAAGGGCGTTCACCGTCTCGCAACTGCTCCCATGAGCCGCTCCCATTCGTCGAGGCTGCCGCGAAACCCAAGCTCGGCGGCAGTATTGAAACTCAGCCGGGCGCAGCCCTCCAAAAGCCGTCTCTCCGCACCGTTGAGCCCGGTGCAGTCGCTGTCTCCTTAACATTTCGTTTGAGAGGAGCGATCTCTCTCGTTCTAGGGGCACCCAACCCGCACGTTGCCAACGCCATCTGGCGCTCTGCCCTGAGGTATTGCCATGCTCCTTTTATGGTCACGTTGATCACGGCCCCGTCGAACGTTAGCTTGGCCTTTTCTACCTTGTCCGGAATTTCCATATTGGTGTTATCCGTTTAACTACTACACTCGTAGGTTGTTAGGGTCAGAGGGCCTCCCCAAAGAGAGGTCTTTGCCGGACGTGCCTTGTAGGTGTAGGTGGTAGCGCAGGTCTGCGGACAGCCGTGGACTCCCGTAGGATCGCCGACTAGGACGTTGCCCCAGTCACCCGGGTCAATGGGACAGTCGTAATAGGTCTCGCAGACCTCTGTCCCGTTGTAGAACGTCCCGATGATAAAGCCATAGGGCGCTCCGGCGCTTCCAGCAGTGACCTTGACGGTGATCGAGTAGTCAGGCCACTTCTGAACAAATGACAGGCTCAGTGCCCCGGCATACGAGACCGAAGCGATCAGTGTTAGCAGTAGGATGGTCAGTAGTTTCTTCATGTTTATTCCTCTGCGCACTGCGTGCCTGTCGTGCCTGCGCAAGCTTGTAGAATCGTCACCGCGATGATCGCGGCTAGTAGTTCGAACCAAAGACTGATTTTGTTCATAATGCCGGGCCAGCGACTGAATGATTGTTTTCATAGGCTTTGAGTTTTGAATAAATTGCGTCTTTCACACGGGTACTGCAGGAAATCCGGCGCGACGTTACGCGGAAAGTTTGTATTTTTTGAAGAACCCTTCGTTCGCCCACCTCCTGTGACGCATGGGAATTTCGCAGTGAACCCGAAGAAATTTTTTACGGAGCTGAAACGCTGCTTGATTTACCTATGAAAAGGCACAGCGACCTAGAAGCTCCCAAACAAGGGGGCGAAAACAGTCAGCAACCCTAGGGCACGCGACGACGCCAATTGTGACGTGCCTCCTGACGCGCGGCCAAACTCCAAGCTCCAACCGCGCAGGAAGGAGACAAGCCCCTCCAAGCTCGTTCTACGGAAATGGCGGAACGAAGTTCTCGAAACGGCTTAACCGCGAACATGCTCGGCAACCCTGTCTAGAACAAAACCAGGCTACGGATGCGGGTTGGTGTGGGTCAATACCGAGACACACGTTTATCACAAAGAGGGCTCTCGTTTTTACGGCACGACCAAGAAGGGCAAGTATGTGAGCGAAGCTGACGCAATCAAAGAGGGAGACAGGGCCGCAGCCAAGGGACAGTAACGGCTATCGCCCTTAAAAGGCGATGCAGCCAACCGCTGGCTACTCCGTGCACACTTACGAGATTCGACCGCGTAAAGATGGTCGTGGCGTTGATCTGATCTCTGATGCGCTGCCATCCGGGCGCCTGTGGTATTTAGAAGTGCGTCAAGCTATCGACTATGCCAAGCATCAAAGTCGCTCACATGATGCCGTGATCCGTGTTTACGATGTGGCTGGCAAACTGATCGAAGTACACAGACACAAGGGCGATTTCAGAGAACCGTAACGCGTGAAATAAAAAGCCGCCATGCGCTGAAACGTGACGGCTGATTGTGAAATGCTGCTTATTGGGGTCGTGCATCATGATGGGCTGATCACCAGCGTCCGCCGAGTCTCCCTCAAAAGTGGCAGGCCCACTCCTCTCACCCGCAGCAGAGAAAAATCCCACGAGTGCGAACTGGCCGCCAGGGGATTCCAGCTAAAAGGTAGATCATGAAAATATTAAATCATGTTTCAGGTAAACTAATCATGGTTGCAATCGCGTGCAGCTTTGCTGCAAGCACACCCATTCAGGCGAGAGTGGCCAGATCGAACTCTGCCTCGGCCCGTTCCGAGGATAACGCTCGTTTGGTTGTGACCAGGGCAGCCAATTTTGGTACTTTCCAGTACCTCATCTTGTTTGTCGACGGTGTACAGGTTGCGGATTTGGGGCTTGGTCAGAGTTACGATGCGGTGTTGCCCCCCGGGCAGCATGTCTTGTCGGTAAGCACGACTCCACAGATCTATCGGCGTACACCGCCGACTCAACAACGCGTTAACGCAGAACCCGACAAGACCTACGCATTTACCGCGTTTTGGAAGAACTCTTACAACAGGGCTTACCTCTATAGGAACGGCAGCTCCAAGAGAATCATCACACCGAGCAGCCCAGGTGGCTCCGATTGAAGTAACACTGTAATTGCTACCCCGCGCGAGAAGGTAAGCGTCTGTCCGACCGCGCGGTGCGTTATGAAACGACACTTTTGACGCGCACCGCGACGACGGAAAGCGTTTCGTTGTGCGAGCGGACGATAAGCTGACTGCGTTTTTGGAATTGGAATCGGCAGTGAAACTGGACTGAGACAAAGACGCGAACTGGCTCTTGTTCGCTCCGAAACGAGCTTCATAGATTTGCTCGGCAAAGAGGAGGCATGATGAAAAACCGGAGAGGAAAAGTCCTAAAACGTCTCTGTCGTTCGTCGAATTATTGCAGCAGCAGAAACTCGAACAGAGAAAATCCCATGAAAGCTGAAGAGCATCTCGAACCGACAGCGGTTTTCATTCAGAGAGCAAGCGCCGCTGTTTCGGAACTGAAAAACCATCTGCAACAGGATTACGAGCGGACATATCCCGGCCTGGGCGAAATCATCCGCATTGTACTCGACGAAGAGGAAGCCAAAGCGTGGGAGTTATCATTTTTCCCGCACTTGTTCCTGCCGGACATGGTGGAAGGGCACATCGCCAATCTCAGCCGATCGCGAGAGCGATGCGCAGGAGCCGTGATCCCATGCGTATGAGGTTACAGTCCATCTGTCGCCAAGCGTAACGAGACACAGATAAGCCACGGCAGGGCGTCGTGGCAAACACGCTGTCGACACGTCACGGCGTCGTCATAGCTGAGGAGTCGGGCGAGGCTGCGGTGTTGGGCGCGGTCTCGGTATTACCCTAGGAGGAGTAGGTGTCGGTGCGGGTGTTTCAGTAGGTGTCGGACACGGATACAGGTCGCAAAAAGCAATATTAACCGTGTCAACACGCCAGCCCTCTCCGGCACCACTGACGTCGCTGGCCATCCGCCAGCGCAGCGTACCTACGGTTCCCAAGGGTGGGAAGTAGACCCCGGTAGTGATGAAGCCCTGCGAGTTGCCGCTCCAAGCCATGCGACCTGAAATTGGGCTGCCGTGATCGGCACTGATGCTGCGGTTATAGCCGCCTCCAAAAAAGCTACCGCCTACGTCGGAAATGTCTTGGAATGTATTTCCGCCGTCAGTGCTAATCTCTAACACGCCGCCGTCAAAGCCGATATTGGGGTCCACGTCGGATGCTTCAAGATTGAAGTTGTGCCGGAAGGTCACGTATGATTCCGCAATCATCACTACATCGAAGGTACACTCAAGTCGCTTGTCACTCACTACGGCTGGATCATCGATGAAAGCAGCGTTGGGCAGTGTATCTGCTGGTGGATTCGGTACTCCGGAATTTGAAGTCGCCCAGAGTGGCGGTGGACCCTCGGCGTTTGTCGCTAGCCAAGCTGGTGGCAATGTCGGTGGGGTTACGCTGTCGAAGTTCTGACTCACCACCAGCAGTTTCCAACAGCCATAGGGAGGACACGAAGGAGTCGGCACTGGAGCGTCACCGGCAGCAGAAATTTCGACGCGACTCCAGGTATCCTCTTCCGGAGAAACCAATCTATCTGCGCGTTGGCCTATCGCCCGCGAGGAGCTAATCACAGCCGCCGCTAATGCAACCACGGCAGCTGCCCGAATTGCAAACATTGTGGCCCGCCTCATTGAGCCCTTCATATCACTTTGTCGTTGCTTAGTGAAGCCTACAATGGGCAAAATTCGGCACGTGAAGTATTGGGAGCTGGTCGCCGACAAACTCAGCAAAGCCGGTTGGAGTTGGGGCTGCGTCGCAACCGTGGATCGCGAAGGGCGAACGATCTTCGTTGCTGACGCACATCGCGGCGACGGGAAGCGGTTCGTCTAATCAGACAAAATCCTATCGTGGATTTGATCTCCGATGTGCTGCCATTCTTTTTTCCGAAACTTCGCTCCGCCGTTTTCCGTAGAACAAGTTGGAATGGAAGCACCAGCCTGCTTCGCAACCACAATTATGCAATACCTGGTTCTACTCGCGGTCGTATCAATGATGGCCCTCTACGTACTGATCATCGCTGGCTGTTTATGTTACATTGGGCGGCACGGGCGTCGAACGTCCTAATCACCCCCGCTGCCACTTAATGATCTAACGTGCATCGCGCACGTAAATGGCTACGAGGGCCGTATCTCAGTCGTGGATTCCAACGGTCGGCCAATCTGGATTGTTGACGCGCACCGCGGCGACGGAAACAGGTTTGTCGCTCGCAGCGATGAGAAGCTGACGGCGTTTCTTGAACTGGAAAGAGTCACCCGCGAATCATTGCGCTTTTGTTCAGTTCAGCCCGCCCCAACAAAACAGAAGCGTTTCACAATCAGCCGTCACGCTTCGTCCCGTGGCGACGCCGATTCAGTTTACTCCCTGTTCAACGGCGATGAATCGCGGCGATGGACTCGTCGGATCCCTTCAAGGTATCGAGCTCTTCCATTAGGCGTGCCTCGTAGAAGTCACATTCGGGGCAATCGCCATTTGGCTCGATCCATTCGGGATGTTGGATCCGGAGGTCGTCGTGAATCTGTTGCCGGAGCTGGGCGATTGAGTTCGACACTCTCATAACGACTCCCTCCTTTTTTTGACAATGAGCGGTCGCCTAACGTTCATTTGCGTTTCTTGAGGCAAATCTTGCCTGAGCTGTGTCCCGAACGCACGACGTTGGCCGCTGCGGTTTTTTATCCCAAAGTGGACCGCGCGGTGGTCAGCCTTCTCAGCAAAGCCGATTGGAGTTGGGGCTGCATCTCAGCCATCGATTCCGAAGGGCGAACGATCTGGATTGCAGACGCGCATCGCTGCGGCGGTCAACGCTCCGTCGTGCGAGCGGACGAAAAGCTGACTGCGTTTCTCGAACTTCAACGAGTCACCCGTGAATCATTGGGCTTCCCCAATGCCGAATGATTCGGCAGGATTCTCGCCATGCAGCCTTTTGCGCGCTTCTCCCTCGGAAAGGCAGGAAATGGTTTGCAAGATGCAGTCTAATTCCCGTTAGGCTGAAGAGATGGCCGCAGGAGCGTTGTGAACCAGAAAGAAGCGCTCGCATTTGTTGAACGGCACGGAATCGTCCTCCAATCCGCACGGGGCCCTGTTCCAAATCTCGCAGAGGCGATTGCCGGTGGTCCCATCCGAGGCAGCTGGTGGGGCCACCCAAAAGGGAAAGAGATTTTTCGCGCTTCGAAGGCGATTTGCGAGAGTCCCAACGTCCTCGTTTGTAAGCTGATTGGAGGCAAGATTACCTACGTGCATCGCCGTCTCTGGCCAGCATTTATCAAGCTCGCCTCACGATTCCGCGAGGAACAGCTCGCAAAAGTATGGAACGAGCACACTGCCAGCGGAGCACACCAGTCGAAACGAGAGCCTTTTCCAACGTGGGTACCGCCTGAGGTCATGAAGGAGGCTAAGGCATTGTCTATTGCCGAGGCGGAGAGCATTCTCTCGCAGTGGCTGGAATTGGCTGGGAGCGCATGAGCGAGATGCGCCAAGGCAAATGAGGAACTTCGTCATATTCGCGTAAGACCTAACGAGGATTTGACCCATAATTCCGGCCTTTGAAGACGTATCGATCAGTGCGCGAATGTTTATTTCGGACCGGCGGGGTACGACCAGCTCATCTCCCACCAAAGAATTTACGAAACGATTTGAAGACACGACCGGGAAGGGAGAATGCCTTTTGTGGTGCTCCCTGGAACTGTTGAGCAAAAGGCCATTGCTGACCGCCGTGCACCTGGCACGCAGTAGTCGGCACCTTGTCGGCTGGCAAATCGATGTCATACGCCGACCCGGCAGACATGCATCCCGTCGTGGCAAGTTGATTCGAGATTGAACAGACATTGGCATGCTGTAGCGGCATGGTCGGTCGCAACTCTTCGGCTGGATAATGATGCGCCGCTTTGTTCATGACCTGTGTCCAGACTGGGAGCGCGAGCGCAGCACCGTAACCGCGTGAAATAATTGTTGTCGGCTGGTCGAACCCGACCCAGACACCGCACGTCAGCGTACTGGTGTAACCCATAAACCACGCATCCTTATAATCGTTCGTGGTACCAGTTTTTCCGGCTGCCGGCAGCCTGAACCCCAGTGATCGCGAGTTGGCAGCCGTTCCCCGCGTCAAGACGTCTTCCATTAATTGCGAGGCCATCCAAGCCGCGCTTGGATCGAGCGCCGGCACCGTAATATGCGCGGCGCGATAGATCGGTTTGTGATTCCCATCATCAATCCGCTCGATGACGTAAGACTGCTTGCGCACTCCCGCATTTGGAAAAACCGAGTACGCAGAAGTCAAATCTTTCAGGTCAGTCTCAAACGAACCGATGTAGGTGGCTGGACCATGCGGAATATTTTGGGAAATGCCGAGCGTACTGGCGACTTTTTGAACGGCATCAAGCCCGGCGAATTGCCCGACGCGCACACTCATGGTGTTGCGCGAGTGAATGAGACCGTAGGAGCAAGGCAGAGTGCCCCCATAAGTCCCATCGGAGTTTCCAGGCGACCAACTCCCCGCGCCCTCTATTTCACCTGGGCGAATTGGACCGTCGCTGATCGCCGCGCCCGGCAATAGCCCGTGAGTGAATGCGATCGTGTAGACGAATGGCTTAAATGCGGAACCAACCTGCCGGTTTGCCGGCGCCAGCGCCCGATTGAATTTGCTTTGCGCGTAATCACGGCCGCCGACGAGGGCGCGAATTCCGCCGCTGGCATTATCGATTACAACCACTGCGCCTTCCAGATAAGGCATGGCCGAATCCCCTTCCCCGTTTTCCGGCGGATGATAATTCGCTTTCACCGGGTGATGAAAATTGGATTGATGCTCGATTTTCGTGAGCTGCGTCTCGAGCGCGTCTTGTGTGGCGTTTTGCACTGCTGCATCGAGTGTGGTGTAGATCGACATACCGCCGTCATCGATCTGGTCTTGTGTCAGCAACAGATTCAAATCGCGCTGCACTGCATCCATCGCGTAATTCTCCTGAACAAAAGGCATACGCCTGGGGTGCACGGCGACATTTGCCTGTTTGGCGGCTTCCGCATCCGCAGGCGAAAGCTTTTTTAATGCTACCATTCGATCCAGAACAGCGTTGCGTTGGATCTTAGAACCTTCCGGATTTTTCAGCGGCGACAGCCGATTCGGGCTCCTGATCAATCCCGCCAGAAGTGCTGCTTCGGGAAGATTCAGTTTTGAGGCGCTCTTGCCAAAATATGCTTGCGACGCCGTCTCAACTCCATAACAACCGCTCCCGAAATAAATCCTGTTTACGTAAAGCTCGAGGATCTGTTGTTTGGTGAACTGGCGCTCGATTCGCAGCGCCACCATCGCTTCCAGCAATTTACGGCTGAGAGTGCGACCACCGAGCGGAAGACTATTTCGGGCTAGCTGCTGCGTGATACTACTCGCACCTTCCTTGGCTGAGCCGCTTGCAATATCACGAACCAAAGCGCGCATAATTCCGCGCCAATCAATCCCCTTGTGATCGTAAAAACGACTGTCCTCGCGCGCCAGCACCGCAGTGATAAAGAACGGCGATACCTCGCTAAGTGAAACCTTCAGCCGGTTTGCGCCCGCCAGGCGGCTATAAATTTTCCCGTCGACGTCATAAACGGTATTTCGTTCCGGCATTTCGCCGACATTCTTCATGTCGAAGCTTGACGCCCACGTGCCGTAAAAGAGGAAAACCGCGAAACCACCTCCCGCTATCAGAATGAGGAGCGTAACTTTCCAGCCGTACCGGAAAAGACGGCTTCCGCCTTTCCTTTTCCTCGATCGGAAACGAGCGAAGAATTGCATTGCTGAAAGGTTAAAAAAGTTACAAGAGTTACAAGGTTAAAAGCGGTTTAACCTTTCTGACTCTTCAAACCTCTCAGCGGTTCAACGATTCACCCCATTTAACGTTGTAACCCTTTTAACAAATTAGAGATTCAGCTTCACAACTCCCTCGTGCTGCTCGGTCGGACACGGCGCATTGGTCGGAACCTCCGTGGCCGCGTCGCTGGATTGCACGAGGTTGTTGTCGATCAGGTACCTCTCGACTTCTTCGCCACTAACATCCGCCAGCATATGCCCGCTAATTTCTACGCAGGGCGAAAGCGGCTGCCCGCTCTTGGTCTCCATCTCCCAGCGGAAAGCCGGGTTCTGAATAATGTCTTTCTCTGTGTAGGGAAGGTTGTATTTGGCCAGCACGGCGCGCACCCCGGCGCTCCAACCACAATAGGTCTTCAAATAAGCGGTGATTTCAGGCGTTTGCATTGGAGGACTATATCACAACTTCGAAAATTGTAACCCCGGTCGTTGCGGAATTTTGCTCTTACTGGTGCTCATTCTCATGCACTTTAGGGTAGATCTTTGACCCGGGACGTTGCATTCAGGCGCACCGGTGGTCGCACCCTACCCCCGCTTATTTCAGGAATGTTTCCCTGTTACAGATCTTCGAGTTCTGTTCGCAAATCTTCCTTCGTTTTACCGAGCTTTTGTTGAAGCCGCCCCAGCAGCTCTTCGTCTTTCCCCTCTGCAAACGTGAGGTCGTCGTCGGTTAACTGCGCGTATTTCTGCTTGAGCTTGCCTTTCACTTCATTCCAGCCGCCTTTGAATTGTAGTTTCGTCATATGTGATAAAGGTTTCGCATGCGGAGCGACGATCAGTCGTTTCAAGTGAAATAAATCGAGCCACACACGAGTGACGATTCCGGCGCTATGCGTGCAATAAGTCCGAAGAGACTTCGTGATACGTTCTATCTATGCCTTATGAGCACGATTCTCTTAATCATTCTTATTCTATTGTTGATTGGAGCCTTACCTGCGTGGCCCTATAGCCGCGGCTGGGGTTATTATCCCACCGGAGGACTCGGTTTGATTCTCGTGATTGTGATCATTCTCGCGCTGTTGGGAACAATCTGACGATCGCGCGGATCGACTAGACGCACCTCAATACGCACGAAAGAATGAGCGATGAGAAAGACGAGTTGGGACTCCGTTAAGGCTTTTGCGATTGAGCTTGTAAGGAAAAAAACTAAGGCAGAACAAAAAAAGAGTGAACCGTCGCTCAAGGCCTTCCTAGTCCAGCTCGCGATTTTTACGACATTGGTTGTCTCGTATTTCTTCTTTGTCCTGAGCTTTTTTTCGCACTGGCTAAAAGAGCTCTTCGATCAAAATAAGGTGGTTTACGCGCTCGTAGCATGGGCGTTGATGGCCGCTCAGGGGCTCGTGCTCGAGGTCATCGCTGCAGCACTTCTCAAGGTTGTCGAATCGAGGATCGACTGACGGAGGCTGAATGGATTTTCCTATTTCGGGACAACACATCAACCCCTTGTATCTGGTGGTCCTGGGATTTGTTGTCGGAATCTTCGGGGGGTTCTTCGGAGTAGGCGGCAGTTTTATTGCTGGCCCCGGTCTGTTTGTTGCCGGACTTCCAATGAACTGGGTAGTCGGCACAGACCTCGCGCACATCGTGGGAAAATCCATAGTGGCGATGCGCGGGCATCTGGTGCGGGGCAACGTAGACATGAAGCTGGGCCTCATCATGGCTGGCGGAACGATCATCGGCACTGAGGTAGGTGCTCAAGGTATTCAATACCTGAAACAATTGAAGCTGGTGAATCAAGTTGTCGGCGTCTTATTTATCGCTGTTCTGGTATTGATCTCTGCTTTTATGGCCTGGGAAAGCTGGGCCACGATAACGGGAAAAGGGAAACGCGCTCAAAACCGCAAAAGTAAAGACGATGAGTCAGCAGTTGGCGGTTTCTCCGACAAGATTCATCGAATCAAACTCAGGCCAATGATAAAACTGGCTGAGTCCGAGATAAAAAGCATTTCGTTATGGACGGTGTTGATCGTTGCAGTGATTGGCGGACTTTTTGCGGGGCTCCTGGGTGGTGGCGCCGGTTACGTGCGAATGCCACTGTTGGTGTACGTCCTTGGCGTGCCCACGAAGGTAGCGATAGGAACGGACCTTTTCGAAGTTGTCATCTCATCCAGTTACGGGACACTATCGCACGCGATTAAGGGCAACGTGGATATCATGATTGCGCTAGTGATGCACACCGGCGCAGCTGTCGGAGCGCAGATCGGCGTTGTCTTGACGCAATTCTTTCGCGGCCCGCGGATACGGCTGGCATTCTCACCACTGCCACTCGTTGGCGCAGGTTTGATTGTTTACGGCCTTCTTACGGGACATCCAATGAAATAATCGCGAGCCATTTGTTCGCAGGGCCCAGATAACACAGGCTCAAATTCCGCCCGAAACACGATTCGTCTACATGATAAGGTATATTTACTTACTTGGTGCCCTTGCGCTGTTTGTAGCTTGCGAGCAAAAGCAGACAACGGTTAATCCGCCAGCAGAAAAGAAAGAAACTAATACTACGATCGTAAAACCGCCTGCCGAGAAGAAGGAAAGTCAGACCACGGTAATAAATCCACCCGCGACCACTGAAACCAAGAAGGAGAAGACCGAAGTGAACATCAACACTTCGCCCAGCCCGTAGCGGCAAAAAATTACGCGTGACAAATGCACTGAATGCGAATGGACTACAAAACCTATGCGCTTACTTCTGTTCATCATTTTAATTCTAGTGTTAATCGCCGCGCTCCCGACATGGCCATACAGCACCGGCTGGGGATACTATCCCAGCGGCGGTTTGGGTTTAATTTTGGTAATCGTGTTGCTTGTTGTCTTACTTCGCTAGGGCAACCAACGGCAGACACGGCAGTTTGCCGTTCACAGGAAGCATTATTTGAAATCAGCTGAAACGCGTTGTCGTCAAAGCGTTGGCAAGATGGCTGCGGCTGCACCACTTTGACGTCTGCGCCGTCGACGAGTTGTTTCCGATCCGCTGAAAAGGCGACTAACTGTGCAGTAATCGTTCAGACCTTCTGGCGCAGCGGTCGCATGGCATGGGTGAGTTTCTGCAAGCCAAGTTCCAACCGCGTTTTTACCGTTCCCAGTGGAGCGCGCGTAGCGATGGCAATTTCCCTGTGGCTGAGCCCCTTGAAAAAAGCGAGCTCGAGCGCTTCCCGCTGAAGCCGCGGCAACACCCGCATGCACTGCTTGAGAAAGTGACGCAGATCATTCAAGACGAAAACATCATCTGCTGCGCGCGGTGAATTGGGAGTCTGCTGCACTACGCGCTCTTGATAACGCTCGCGCACCCGAGAATAAGCCTGACGACGGCGTAGCCGGTCGATGGCACGACGGCGCGCAATGGTGACCATCCATCCGAGCGGCTTGCCAGCCTTGGGTGAATAACGTCCTGCTTCTTCCCAAATCTGAATAAAGATTTCTTGCAAGACATCATCCGCTTCTGATCCTTCATGAACGACGCCATCGATTGTTGCGCGTAGTCTCTTGCCATGCCGATCATACAACTCTGCAAGCGCATCGTGGCGACGGCGTGAAACTGCTTTCATCAGTGCCTCATCCGGCACTGAAGATATCCCGGGTTGATCAAGGTTTGCTCCAATCATACTCAATAACAACGTGCTTGCAGCGTTGACCGCATTTGGCGGTGTGCCGGTTGCTTACCATCACGCCAACAATCCGGCTCAGCCTTTTCGGAAACGACCGGCGCGTGCGGATAAAACCATTGATTCGGCTGTGAAGGACATCCGAGCGTCGGACAGTACATTTTATATCTACCGCCAGGGGAACGCCTGATCTCGACCTGCCTCCCTTTGAACTTTCGATCGCAAACTCTGCAAACCCGTTGATCGTCGAGCGAATTCCATTTTCTGAGTCGATCTCCCTCACGCAGGATGGATAGTCGATCGTTGAGTTTGACATGCGCAGTCATCATGCAAAAAAATCTGCGCATCATATAGAAACAGACAATCGGGACGGTGGATGATTGTGTGATCGGACAAAACCCTACGCGATTCTTTGCTTGATGCGCCAAAGGCCATGTCTCATTCGGTGACGCTATGACTAGCGTGCAGAACTCTGCGAACCCCTGTTTCGGCTGGCTCGCAGCCCTTGGAGGGCCTCAGAAGTAGAAAGCTTGTTTTACTTGCGTCGCGAGTTTGCCCAATTGCGATGTCGCGCTGGGTTCTACGCCGCTATCAGCCGCCCTCGTAGGAGCAATGTTCCACTCGTTAGGCGTAACCATTGTCTCTGCCGCAGCCAGAATTTCGTCCGTCGGTAACGCCCAATCCATGGGAATTGAGCTACACCGCTCTGTTGGACAATTTAACCGTTGTGGTCCACCCCCGCGTGTGTCGCTTGCCACCTGGATCTGCTGGCCAGTAATGATTTTGCCGCAAACGAGGCAATAACGTTTTTCGTCCAGAGAATGCCACTCGCGAAATTGATCGAGGCTCCGCAGGACAGCCAGTTTCTCTGCGTCGGACAATGGAGCGGGAGAAGATGATGACATAAAAAAGCTATACGCCAAAGGCGAGTCGGACGACAATCAGGCGCGCGGCGGATTTGCTTATCGGTGAAAATCTTACGGAGCTGCGCACTGTAACTGGATGGGGGCTCCCGGGTTGTATATCGTCTGGCGTTCCTGGCTGCCCGAATCGCCAATCCCCGGCTACAGGAAAAAAACCACATCCAATTCTACACAATCATGCGTTCTACACGCGAATGAAGTACAACAACGGCCACGATTCGCGTGGACACCACATCATGGACCATGCGCTGGTGGCGATGGAACAGATGGAGCTGTATTGCGAGGCTCATCCCCGGAGCCCGTCGGCCGTTCGGCAGCCCAGATTGTTTGTTCGCGGCGAGTTTTGGATCGCGCTGCTTGGCCCAAGCGTGGAAGCAGGAATCGTCGGCATTGGATCCACTGTTACAGCCGCTTTGCGTGCATTTGACGCACAGTATCTGGCTGGCTTGCGACCGCCCGCTGAGATGAGCGACCGGCGAACAACCCGGAGCGTGTCCTCTGCGGCCGTTTAATCCCATCTCGAAAGACGAATGCGAGTGGCAAACAGTCACGACCGCTGCCACATCGTGGCGCGAAACCTAGATAAACAGGAAAAAATCTACGAGGGGTATCATTGATGGGATCGGCACGATTTAGGCGGATACGATCTAAAAACTCGACCTCCAAACGGAGAACACAGAGACCGAGCAAACATTACAAGGCATCGCGGTGCGCCATGCCACACGATGATGCCACCACCCGGTTTGAATCAGCGCACAGCCTTCTTCTTTCGTCGCTGAAATATTGGGAAGTTGAACGTGATCTCATTGACGAACGTAT
>Ga0193707_1000029_pt1 | contig 34373 bp, 24 predicted proteins | sample U3c2metaG_FD_143043 | JGI IMG/M metagenome (GOLD analysis project Ga0193707, IMG submission 143043) | Soil microbial communities from a riparian zone of the East river system, Colorado, United States - U3c2 | ecosystem: Environmental > Terrestrial > Soil > Riparian zone | place: USA: East River... | reverse complement strand
TCAACGATCTCATTCGCTACAACGGAATACATTGCTTCACTGTCGATTGGACGCGGATAAACGAGGGCGGGAAGGCGAATCGCGATTGTGAGAACGACAATCCCGAGGGCCGCGAGACGAAATCGCCGCAGGCTGTCAGTTGGCACACCCATCGTTGTGCAATTTAATTTCTGCTGTCGCGCGCTTACGAGAATCGTAAATGCGCGTAACTTCTACAAAAACATCATCAACTGTGATTGCCTGCATGCAAAGATTGTTGCGGCAGACCGATTGCCGGTTGTTGTAGGCGTTCACGCACGGACTGCATGCGATGCCTGCCCACAGCGCAGTCGCGTTTGGTGATCGGGCGGCAAATAGCGCGGGCGTCTCCGGCCCAAACAAGGTGACGACGTGAATCGGCGTCATCGAGCCAAAATGAGCCGGGCCACTGTCATTCGTCACCAAAATCTCGCTGCGCGTGTACAGCACGAGCACTTGTCGCAGAGTCGTTTTTCCGGCAAGCCGGATGACGCGGTCAGAGCCAACCTCGTTTGCAAGCTGGTTATTGGGGCCAGCTTCGGCCGGCGCACCGGTGAACCCAATAAACAACTCCGGGTAACGTTCGAGTAGCCGCCGCGCAAGTTCGACATAACGCAAAGACGGCCACCGCCTCAGCGGCAGCAAGTCGCTCGCGTTCGGATTGAGCAAGATGAGTGGCGCAGAACCGATACGAGGATTTTCGCGCTGTAGAAGAGTATTGATTTCAGCAACTTCGGACAGGGAGGGCCTAAATCTTGCCAGCGGCTGGTTTGCAGAAGGCGTAAAGTCGAACGTCGGGAGCAACGCCGGATCGCGGGTCAATGCTTCAACCATGGCTTCGAACATCTGGCTTGTGTGGAGATGAGGATTGTACAAAAGCCGATGCGTCATTAAGTCGCCGCGGTACGGTCCATCGCCAAAAAAAGTATGAAAACCCACACGTGATTTGGCGCCGGTCATAAACGTCAATATCGCTGAGAAACGTGTCAAAAACTCCATATCAACGACCGCGTCGATGCCGATTTTCCGGAATCGATGTACTGCTCGCAGCGCACTAAGCGCGAGTCCCAAAGGGCTGTGCGTCGCGATCGTTACCACATTTTCTTCGGGAATGACGTTCATTGCGTCGAGAATGAATCGGTTGTCTTGGAATACGACGAAATAAACGTTTTCGCGTCCGACCATGTCGATCGCACGACGAATTGCAGGATAAGCGAGAACCGTAGAGCCCTGCTCTGCGAATTTGACGAAAAGAATGCGCCGGACGTCGCGCGGCCCTAGTGATGCCGCGGATTCAAAGATCCTTCGCAGTATGGTTAAAATAACGCAGAGCGGCACACCAACCCAGCGGTCGGTGCGTTGTAAAGCTGAAATACCTACAGGGAGATCCATTCCACACCCCTTCCCAAGATGGTCAATCTTGCGAAAAAATTTTGGTGCTCCGAGAAAGTCGATTGTAGCGTCGATGCGATATGAGCGCGAATGCTAGTTTGGGCGCCCGCAACATCGAGCATATTTCTGGCGAACGATGAATCAACGCGCTCTTTTCTGATGTCATATAACCTTGAAATTGCTCAGCGCAGGGACCGGCTTCACGGGGAGTCAGTGAGCCCGAAGGAAGCTTTGCTCGATGTTCCGCCGCTGGCGTCGGACGCACCAGCGCGCGTGGACGAAACCGGAGTCGAGCTAAAACGCGGTGCCTTCTTGAACACGATCGCGATGTTGGCCTCGAATTTCCGCGGCATATTCACGTTTCTCGTGGCCCGGATGCTTGGGCCAGCAGCACTCGGCATATTTTCCGTTGCCTGGTCGACAACTGACATCATCAGCAAGATCGGGGTTCTTGGCCTCGACAATGCGATCACCACATTCATCGCGCGCTCGGAAGCTGTGGGCAACCGCGCGCGGAGTCGGGCCCTTTTTCGGATCGCTGTGGTATTGGGTCTTGCGCAGTCCATTCTCACTGCTGCCATTGTGATAGTGGGGCTCCGGTTTTTTAACAGCCGTCTTCACGTGCAGCCCCAACTGGTTTCCGCGCTTGCGCTGGTTCTCTGCGCAATGCCGGGTCTGGCTCTCTATCGCATCAGTACCGCGATCTCGCGCGGGATGAAGGTAATGCAACACGACATCTACTCTCGCGGGATGACCGAGCCAATTGCGACAACACTCGCCTTCCTCCTTGCAGTTGCCGTCGGCTTTAAGCAGTCCTCACCGGAAGTAGCTGCAATTGTTGGGACCGCAGCGTCAGGCCTTATTGCACTCGGGCTCGCTTCAACGTTGTTTCGACATGTTCTCCCGCAAAGGGACGTTGTTTCACCTTTCGGCGAAGCACGGTCACTAATCGCGTACGCTGCTCCAATCAGCATTTATCAGCTGATTAACGCGTTCATTGCCCGGTTGGATCTTCTCATGCTCGGCTACTTCGTTGGACGCGCGCCCGGTGTGACCCTTGCAACCGTCGGTATCTACAGTGCAGTCATCGGCACCGCGAACGGCCTGCGAAAGGTCAATCAAGCTTTCAACCCGATTTTCGCGCCGGTCGTGGCCGGCATGACCGCGACCGGCGATCACGAAATAGCGGCGGCGACTTACGCGCGGCTCGCTCAGTGGATGCTCTGGATTTTGTTGCCACTCGTTGCGGTCCTGTCGCTCGCTGGCAGCACGATTCTGCTCATTTACGGTCCAGCATTCTGGCAGGGCGGCCTCTGGCTGGGCATCGTTGCTCTGGCCAGTGCTATCAATGCCTTTGTTTCCCTGGGCGAGACGGTCATCATGGTCCAACGGCCGCGTCTGAACCTTCTGCATTCGTCGATCACATGCGTCGTCGCGTTTGCCGGGCTTTTATGGTTAATTCCGCGCTTTGGACCATTGGGCGCGGCAGTCGGTATTCTCCTTCCGTACGTCGTCCAAGGGCTCCTGCGTTACGCGACCCTGCGGTGGGTATTTCACTGGAAAGACTCCTGGAGCGATATCAGTCCCCCGCTGATCGCCGCAGGAATCGCAATCGTTCCCGCTCTGATCTGCCGAGGATTTCTAAGTGGAGTTGTCGGACAAGTCACCAGCGCTGCGGTTTTCCTCGCAGTCTTCGGCGTTCAGTGGTGGCGGCACCATTGGTACTTCCACCGCCGGGCCCCTGAAGCCGAACTCTTTAGTCGCCTCCAATATGAACGTGTTGATTATCAAACTCGGTGCGGCCGGAGACGTGGTCCGAACCACGACTCTATTAAGACGGCTCGGTGGCCAGATCACATGGCTAACCGAAGCAAAAAATACCGTCTTGCTCGAAGGCGTGAAGGAAGGTCTAAAATGTGTTTGTTGGGAGCAGCGGGACCAAACCAAAGGCACTCTATATGACCTTGTAATCAATCTTGAGGATAGGCAGGAAATCGGATCTTTTCTCAAGCTTCTTGAATATAAGCAGTTATTTGGCGCGTATCTCGATTCAGGGAACTCTTTGCGCTACACGGATGACTCGCGGCTGTGGTTTGATCTGGGCATTCTGAGTAGATACGGCAAGCAGCAAGCCGACCAACTCAAGTACGAGAATCGGCGTACCTATCAGGAATTGATCTTCGAAGGTTTAGGATGGCGGTTCGAAGGCGAACGCTACTGTTTACCTGAGCCGACGAACACTGGTCTGAAGGGAGATGTCGCTATTGCACCACAGGCAGGACTGATCTGGCCCATGAAAAACTGGGCATACTATGACGACCTCGAGCGCACACTGAAAAGAAACGGCTTGATCGTGAACGTCTTGCCCAAAAGATCATCGCTTCTTGAGCACCTGGGGGATGTCTGGAATCATCGATGTCTTGTTAGCGGTGACACTCTTCCAATGCATCTGGCACTGGGCAGCGAGGTGCGATGTGTCAGTCTTTTTACTTGTACGAGTCCGTGGGAAATCCATGATTATGGTCTTCAGAGAAAGATTGTTTCGCCATTGATCAAAGAATTCTTTTACAAACGCGGATTTGCTGAGCGTGCCACTAGCGCAATCACTTTAGAAGACGTAATAGCCGCGGTGCTAGAGCAGCTCGACGCTGCATCGAAGCCCAACGCCGTGCCCGTAGGTGTTATCAGCATGGCCGAATAATATCCCAAGCGTCGCGAAAAAACGCGATCGTTTCATTGTTGAGTTTCTGACGGCCGGGGATCTTGTTTAGCGACACAGTCCGTCGCTGCCGACGCACGCTGCGCATCATAGCCGAGGCCGGAACAACATATCTCTTCACATTGGCCCTGGCGAGAAATGCACTGATCCAAATGTCATCAATATAAAACGCCACAGATGGAGCTCCTGAATAATCCCAGAGCGATCGGTCAAAGAACCGCGCTCGCACAAGGTAACTTCCGCACCCAGTGATTACGGCTACGGGGCGCGGCTCGCGAAGGTCCTTCGCGTAAATCATTTTCGCATCGTCCCAGTCTAAAGTGGACGGCATGGCGGCTCCGCGAAAGCAAAGGGCTGCGTTCGGCAATTGCTCGCTGTAGTAAAGATAAGTTTCAAGCGCATCGCGCGGATAAAGCCGATCGTCGTCTACGACCATGATCAAACTATTCTCCCGCCCCGCTGCCAGCTCATCCTGAATCGCGCCGATAAACTTCGTTGCTGGCCCCCAATCCTCGGCGCAATGCAAGACACGCACGCGCGGCAACCGCGAAATATATTTCGGCACTTCATAAGGCCGTTGTTCCCGAACCGAAAACTCCGGAATCGCAAGCACGATTTCATCCGGCGGGCGTGTTTGCTTTAGAAGGGACCGGATCGTCGGCCTCAAATTGTTGATCCGGTCGGGCACTGTCGTTAGCGACACGATTACGCGCCGGTTATCGAAGGTGCGCTTGGCGGCCAACGTTTCACGAATGAAACGGACTTGTCGCCGCTGCTTTCTCATACCCGGCAGCAGCCGCGTGAGGCACAGCCCAATGGAAATAACAAGGACTGCGCCAATTAGCGGAAACATGGGAACAAGGTCGACATCGTATGATCAGACCATCTTTCGAGACGGCGCGTATAGCAATTACACTTACTCACAGGGACTCTCTTGCAGCACGCAAACAGTTAAAAATAGCAATCCATGTCCGAACAATAAAGAATGCGCTGGTCACAATGACTTCGACCGAGATGGAACAACGCGATTCCGGCCAGCAATCCGTGATGAAAGCCGTGTTCCTTTTTCTTGCAGCCTTTGCGCTTTACTTTTTCACACATTCGCCGGCGCTCGATGACATCGATGCTGTGCAATTTGCAATGGGCGTGCGCTCGTTCGACCTCTGGCATCATCAGCCGCACCCACCCGGTTATCCGCTTTTTATTTTCTTAGGCTGGCTCGGGACGAGATTTTTCCACATCGGAACCGAATCATCGCTTTACTGCGCTTCGGCGTTTGGCGGCGCACTTTTCATCGCGGCCTGGTTCTCGATTATTCGCCTCCAGTTTTTCGAGAGACTCGCATGGTGGGTCGCAAGTTGTTTGCTGATCACGCCAGTTGTTTGGATGACGGCTACGAAGGCGGTGACGGACATGCTGGCAGCGGGTTTCATGAGCGCGGAGTTACTTGCCGCGATCTGCTTTTTGAAACAGGGGAAGCGCGGCCTGATTGTTTGGGCTGCTCTCCTTGGGGCCGCCGCGGCTGGGACACGGCCGCAATTGTTTCCTGTCGTTGCAGTGGTTCTTGGCATTCCGCTCAAGAAAGGCTGTGTAAACGCTAAAACATGGTGGTTTGCGTACGCGGTGCTGGTCGCGGGTTGTCTAACCTGGCTTCTGCCTATGTGGTACATGCAGTCTCAATTGCGTCCAAATGAGCCGTTCTGGCGTGTGTATCCCGAGCTCGCGTACGGCCAATGGCGCTGGCGCTTAAACCTGCCGTCCGTTTACATCGGGGCCGGCGATTGGAGTCCTCACTACCTCGGAATGCGGTTCGTCAGGCACATTCTCGGGTGGTTTTGGAAAGGGTTCGGCTTCATTCAATCGCCTCGGGTGCTCGCAGCCGGTATCGGACTTACAACCTGTGCGATCATCGCTTATATCTGGCGCGGACGCGACGTGGAGGACCGGCAATTTTGGAAATTCCACAGCCCCTGGCTGATCATCCTCATTGCGATTATTTTTGTCAGTCTTCCCGGCGACCAAAGATACTATCTCATGGTCTTTCCGCCGCTCCTTGTCATAATGCTCCGCGGTTTTTTACGATTACCAAAACCGTGGAACTTGTCGGCAATCTGTGTTCCGGCATTGCTCCTGTATATCCTGGTTCCATTGGCTATAGAGAATCACCGCGATGAAGCGCCAGCAGTCCGGCTCGTACGCTATTTGGAAAAACTTTATCCGCCCTCGAAGCGCGGCAATGTGCTCTTGATTCTACCCGTTGTGTACCGTTCCGCTCAGTGGTACGCGCCGCAATTCAAAATATTGGACCATGTCCCCATCGCGGAGGACGAGGAAGTGCTACGGAATGCGGCTGCGGTTTATACCGACGATCTATCCCTCAAGCGGAAAGATTTTTACTTGATACACCTCGCCGATTTCAGACGCTCAATGTTGATTTACCCGCAGAATCGCCGTGTCCGACTTTATCTTGTCGAACGCCGCCGCTCGTCATGAAACGCATTTTTATCACCGGTGCCAGCTCCGGTATCGGCCTCGCTATGCCGCTCACAAAAATGGTCACAATGCACCCGACAAGCGCGGAGGGATTGCCTTGGAAGAGGCCGGGAACGCGGAGCCTGTGATGATCGCGCGGTCCGCCTTAAAGTGAAACTGGCCAGGCGTCGCAAGGTCGGAGTCAAAAAAAGGTGATGGTGTGATGGTATAACATGCAAATCGATTCACTCGGCGAGTTCCAATCGCCCACTTTCAGGCTATTAGCTGTGGAATCGGTGGGGAAACGCGCTGGAAGAATTTCCGCATCGAATTAAAGCACACCGGCTTTCATTTCGACATGGCGCTCGAGCAAGGAACACCGACAACTTTGCAACACATATCGCTTGCGCGGCGCGGCGCGACTTATTTCGAAATGTCTGGTCCGGGCGAATTCATCGCCGCAGCAGTTCTTTTCGCGCTGATGATCGTGATCAGGGTCGTAAATATCCTGCGCTACAGGTTTGACAGCGATGAACCGCAGCATCTTCACGTGATCTGGGCCTGGGCACGCGGCTTCGTGCAATATCGCGACGTGTTCGATAATCACATGCCGCTGTTTCATATCACGTTTGCGCCGATCTTTGGGCTGATCGGCGATCGCGCGACCATTCTTTATGAGATGCGGTTCATTCTGCTGCCGATGTATTTCGTCGCGGCATGGTGCACTTACAAAATCGGCACGTGCCTTTTTTCCAGACGGGCCGGCATCTGGGCTGTAATCCTCGCCGGTCTTTATACCCGCTATCACTTGATTTCACTGGAATTTCGAACGGATAATCTTTGGGCGCCGCTGTGGTTGTTGTGTATTACGGTACTAGTCACCGGTCCGCTGACTGTGCGTCGCGCTCTCGCCGCCGGCCTGTTCCTTGGGCTCTGTTTCGGCGTCTCAATGAAATCGGTCCTGTTTTTATTGTCGATTGCGGTCGCAGCGCTGCTGACGCTGTTGCTCGTTGGACGCCGAAACCTGGCCCTGTCCTGGACTCATCTGGTGCAGTGCATCGCCGCCTTTGTTGTTTCGACAGCAACTATTCCTGCAACAATAATGATCTTCTTCGCCTTCAAAGGGCTCTGGCCCGATTTCCGATATTGCGTGTTCGACTTCAATTTTCTGACGCGTGGCGCATCCTCTCTCGCTTACAGAATCCATCTCGCGCTAACAATCATCATTGCGCTGCCGATTATCCTTTACGTCGCCCGGCGAATGATTTGCGCTACAGATGGTGCGGGTTTGGCGTTCCGGCGCGTCTTTATCCTAATGGTTTGTACTTCCTATTTCCTCGCCTTCAAGACTTTCTGGCCCGTGAGAAGTCATGATGACGATCCGCCATTTTATCCGCTGGCTGCCGTGCTTTGCAGCGGCGCGCTGCTTGCTGCCTCCACCAAGTTGATCAGTTTTAAGTGGAACGCGGGCCAAATCCTTCGACGAGTCCCTGTGCCGGTGTTTCTCGCGGTTGGCGAAATCTTTGTTCTCATTGCAATGCAACCGATTTGGAAAGACAGAACTAAGCGGGAGACCGATTTGCTCCGGAACGTGCTTACGCTGCTAAAACCGGGCGATTACGTCCTCGATTGCAAAGGCGAAACGGTTTTTCGACAGCGCGGTGTTCGCGCCGTTTATGAAACGATCACGAAATCGGCTATTCAGCGCGGGCTTATGCTGGACAATGCTCCGCAAAGATGTGTGGAGACACACACTTGCGTGGTAGCTACCACGCTGATCAGAACATTCCCGCGTGATACATCCCGTTTTGTGCGACGTAATTACCTAACGGTGACAAACAACTTGCGGATAGCAGGCAAAGAACTGAAACCTTCAGCCACGAATCCGCGTCGGTGCGAGTTCGAAGTAACAATTCCCGCATCCTATGAAATCATTTCCCCCAGGGAAAATGTGTCGGGTACGCTTGACGGAATCCCTTACAATGGCGCGCGGTTTCTGGCAGCGGGTTCGCATACATTTGAGTCGACATCGCCATCCCATGGTTTGGTCTTGCTCTGGGCACAAGCAGTGGCTCGACATTTTATTCCGTTCAAGCATCATACTTAGCCCACAATGGCTGAATGCGATCGCTTGCTGATCAACGTTGATTACTCTCGTTTCTGAATGAACCCAGCGATGTCTGCCACAATATTCACATCTGAATCGAGATTGATGCTGATTACGCCCCATCCGGACGACGAAGCACTGGCTTGCGGCATTGTTTTGCAGCGCGCCGTCGGTGCCGGTGCCGCCGTTCGTATCGTTTATGCCACGGATGGTGACGATAATCCGTGGCCGCAGCGCGTGTTGGAGCGGAAATGGCAGTTGGGCGCAACTGATCGAAAACGCTGGGGAAAATTGCGGCGTGCGGAAGCGCTGGCTGCTCTACAGATTTTGGGCGTCTCCCCGGCAGACGTCCGTTTTTTTGCTTTGCCTGATCAACGGCTCACACATTTACTGATAACCAATTGCCTGTCCTCGTTTGAAAAGTTCGCGACATCTATAAATGATTGGGCTCCGACGCACCTTCTCGTTCCTTCAATCCATGACACTCATCCTGATCACAGTGCTCTGGCGGTGACGTTGCGGCTTGCGCTCAGCAAATTGTATCCGGATGGGCCACCAATGTCGGCGTGGGCTTATACCATTCATGGCAAGAGCCGGGCGTTTTTCGATCGTGCGCAGAAACTTCAGCAATTAAAAACAGAGACCAAGGTCAAGGAACAAGCGATTCGTTGCCACAAAACACAACTGAAGCTTTCAAGACGGCGATTTCTGGCGTACGCCGCGCGCCCGGAAACCTTTCTCAAAATTGAATCGTCCGAATCGACACTTGGCGATGGATCAATTCGGTGGATTTCGCGAGAATCGCATACGCTTCGTTTGAAGTTACTGCTTTCCGCAAAACCGCTGCGGCTGACAACCGCAACGCTTTTTGTTTTGGGTCACGATCTGACGGGAATGATCCGTTGCGTGCGTACGCTTGTTCCACTTCATCCTTCGGCAGTGGAATTGGTTGACTGCAGCACCTGTGAGCCCATTCGTGTCGCCCAATATGATGGCGACGCTTTCGCAGGCGAATTCGCAATTCCTCTTGACGTTTTTTCCCCTGCCCACGCAATCTTCGTCAAATTGGAGCGTCGCTTGTGGTTTTTCGATGAAGCGGGCTGGTTGGAAACCCGGCCAGTCACGGCCGACAGCACGGTTACCAGAATCCGCGGCACGAGATGCGTCAGGGCGGAAGTGCTCTCTTAAACAAAAGCAATGGTGTAATGCACTGGAATTTGCGGTGTTTTACAATGTGTCATCGTCGACTCTGCCGCCACGGTGTTTGAAAAGATCGAGGCGGTCTATACACACGAGCGCTGGCTTGCGCGTGGTGCCGATTCGCAACCTCCCTGACACGGGAATTTTCGCGCTTTATTGTGATTTATGGAAGCACCACGATGTCTCGCACTTTCGAAGTGAAAGGATGACTGCGCCTTGAAAAAGATTCTTGTCACTGGCGCGAGCTCTGGGATTGGGCTCGCGATCGTCAAATTATTGGTGGCACAGGGTCATGAGGTTCGGGTACATCGCGCGCAAGGAGCATGACTCGGTGCAGTTCGCGACCGCATCCCCGGATTTCAACATGTGGCAAGAATCAACCGTATGCCGTGGCAAAGAACGGTAATGTTCTCGCGCAGATTCCGCCCGGACGAATTCATCTATCTTTCTCCAGCGTTGACAGTTTACGCACTACCCAGGTCCTCAGCCGCCCTTGACTCCTCGACGCGGGCGACAGCATTGTCCAAGCCATGACGATGGCGAGGAAGCGCATTCTTCTTATCGGCCTTGGACGATGGGGCGTGAATCACTTGCGCATATTAAAATCCATGCCGGTTGAGCTTTTTGTGGGCGACCTCGACGAACGGCGAATCAATTCAGTGGGACTTTCGGACGACCACCGGAGTACGGATCCACGCACTCTCTTTTCTCAGATCGATGCCGCCGTGATCGTAACACCCGCCTCCGCCCATTTCGAAACTTGCCGTGAGTTACTGGAAATGCGGAAAGACGTCTTTGTTGAAAAACCGATCAGTCTCGTCTCCGCCGAGGCGAAAGAATTAACGAAGTTAGCGGAGCGGGCTGGGTTAATCCTGCAAGTTGGACACATTTTTCGATTTGATCCGGCATCGCTTTGGCTGCGTGACGCGATCGCGCAGGGCCGATTTGGCCGAATCAAAATACTGCGCGCCAGGTTCACCGGACTTAAACGCCCTCGTTCGGATACGGGCGTTACGTTTGCCGACAGCATACACTTCATCGACCTGTTCAATTTCTTTCTCGGCAACACGCCGCGTCGAATCCATGCGGTAATGGATGACTTTCTGGGACGCGGGATGGATGACGAATCTCTCGTTGTCCTGGAATATGACCGGGGTGACGGCTCGGCGATACGTGCGACGGTAGAAGCAGGCTACCATGCACCGGGTAAGGTCCGTGAGGTGATGATTATGGGCGACGAATCCTCTGCCGTGTGTGACTACAACGTCGCGCAGTACAAGATCAAAATTTTCGAAAATCGGCATATCGCGGACGGCTCTTCCATTGAGGCGTCGGAGGGCGCGGTGAATCAGCTTGAGTTTCCGCCCGAGGAACCACTTCGAGCCGAGCTCGCCGCCTTCATCGACTCCATCGAGAGGCGCAGCCCTCCATTGGTTGATGGATGGGCAGGATTTGAAGCTATTCGGGTAGTGGAGGCCGCGCTCGAGTCGGCCAGAACCGGCGCATGGATCGAAATCGCCGAAGCGGACCGATGAAAAAAATTCCGCTTTCGCGCGTTTTTCTGAACGAAGAGGTCCGAGAAGCTGCGATGCGCGCGCTTGAATCGGGGTCGTACATTTTGACGAAAGAGTGCGAAGCCTTCGAAGCCGAACTGGCAGATCACACAGGCACCCAACAAGCGGTGCTCTGTTCGTCGTGGACGGCGGCTGTTTTCCTACTCCATCGCGCCATGGGGGTTCAGCCTGGCGATGAGGTGCTCGTGCCATCGCATACCGCATTCCCATCGATCGAACCGATGATGCATTGGGGCGCGAAGCCCCTCTTCATCGACATCGACGAAACTTACTGCCTCGATGTCGATCTAATCGAGGCGGCGATCACTCCGCGAACCGTTGGGATTCTTCCAGTTCATCTTTACGGTCATCCCGCAAACTTGGATCGCGTTTTGAAAATCGCGCACAAACATCATCTCTGGGTAATCGAAGATTGCGCGCAGGCGCAGGGCGCGCGATTTGACGGGAAACGCGTGGGCTCAATGGGCGTCGGCGGAGCATTTTCATTCTTTCCTTCAAAGAACCTCACTGTCATGGGCGATGGCGGCTGCATTACAACGAACGATGCCGCGCTCGCGGACAAACTTCGAATGCTGCGAAACCATGGTCGCAAAACCAAGTACGTCCACGAACTGGTCGGTTACAATCTTCGCTTCAACGAAATTCAGGCAGCGATCGGCCGCATCGGACTCCGAAAACTGTCGGACCTGAACGAACATCGGCGGCGAGTCGCTGCTCGCTACACCGAGCGTCTGACCGGAGCCGTCCGGACGCCTCCCGAAAAAACATGGGCACGTGCCGTTTACCACATGTATGTAATCCGGACGGAACGGCGCGACGCGTTAGCGGACTATTTGCAGAGCAAGGGAATCAGCACAGGCGTTCATTATCCGGTGCCGAATCACCAGCAGCCGGCTGTTACTAAAATATATTCCGATTTGCCGACGCTGCCGCAGACCGAAGCCGCAGTGAAGGAAATTCTCTCGCTACCGATCTACGGAGAACTGGCGCTGGAGGATGTCGATTATGTTTGCGATTCAATCCTGCAATTTCTCGGCCAGCAATGAAGGTACCGGAGATAAGCCTGGTTATCCCCTGCCATAACGAACAGGAGAACTTGCAGCCGCTGCTTTCAGCGATTCACGCGACGATGGACCCGCTTGGTTTGGATTTTGAAGTCGTCATTACCGACGATTGCAGCACCGATAATTCATGGAGTGTTTTAAAGCAGCTTTCTGCACACGATCGGCGATTGCGCGTTCAGCGTTTCAAATTGAATTGTGGAGAGTCGGCCGCGAGTTGGGCCGGGATGCAAGTAGCCCGCGGCCGATATATCGCCACCTTGGATGCCGATTTGCAAAATGACCCGAAGGACCTCCCGGCAATGATCGAGGCCCTCAGCCGTGCTGATTGCGTCTGCGGCACGCGAATCACGACGCGGAGAAGTGGAGACAACTGGGTTCGAATCGTTTCTTCACGAATTGCTAACTGGGTCCGCAACAAACTCTCCGGCGAAACGATTAGCGATGCCGGTTGTACGTATCGTGTATTTAAGCGCGAATGCATCGCCAACGTGAAGTTCTTTAATGGCGCGCACCGGTTTCTTCCCACCTTGATTAAACTGGAAGGGTTCCGCGTGATCGAGATTTCCGTCTCGACGAACGCACGACTTTCGGGAACCAGTCATTATGGTGTTTGGGATCGTTTGTTCAAATCGTTCCGCGACTTGCTGGCGATTCGCTGGATGAAATCGCGTGCACTCCGATACGAAATCGCTGAATCGCTGCCTTTGGTCGATCGCGGAAACCGTTTATGAAAAGGGTTTTTCTCACCGGTGCGAGCTCCGGCATCGGTCTCGCGATTGCAAAATCGTTGGTCGGCCAGGGGCATGAGGTCTGGGGCACATCGCGCAATTTGGAGCGCATTCCAAAAGTGCCCGGATTGCATCCGGTGCGTCTCGACCTGGCTGATCGGCTCTCCGTCGAGGAAGCATTCAAATCCGCGTTAGCCGAAGCTGGTTACTTCGACGTTTTGATTAACAACGCCGGGGCAGGTCACTTCGGGCCCGCTGAGCTTCTTCCCATGGAAACCGTTGCGAGCCAGTTTCAAATTCTCGTGTTCGGCCAAATCCAACTGATGCAACTCGCGCTTCGCCACATGCAAGCGCGCGGGGAAGGATTGATCATCAACGTCACCTCGCTAGCTTCCCGGCTTCCAGTGCCGTTCATGGCGGCTTACAACTCCGCCAAAGCAGCGCTGGCCTCCTTTACCATGTCAATCCAGCTCGAGTTGCCCGATTCGGGCGTGCGCATTGTCGATCTTCAACCAGCAGACATTTCCACGGAATTCAACAAGAGTGTCATCAATCCCAGCAACACTGATCAGCGGTACGAACAAAAGATCGCCAAAACCTGGGAAATAGTTGAGTGCAATATGAAGAAGGCGCCAGGTCCGGAGCTCGTCGCGCGGCATGTTCTTAGACTGATTGACTCCGCGCAGACGCCGCCACGAATAACAGTTGGCGACGCGTTTCAATCAAAAATTGCACCGCTGATTTTCCGGTTCCTTCCCCAGCGCGTTCGCCTTTGGGGACTGAGAAGATATTACAAATTATGACGGCGATCTCTGAGGCTGTGATTTTGATGGCCGGCGAGGGGTCGCGCCTCCGCGGTTCGGATAAGACTTTCCTGAAGCCCTTCGTCCCCGTGCTTGGCCGTCCCTTGATTTCGTACACACTAGATGCCTTGGTCCGCGCAGGGACCAAGACTGTCCATTTCGTGATAGGCTATGAAAGCGAGCGCGTGAACGCGCAGGTCAAGCAGTTGATTCCCTCCGGCCTCAGCGCGTCCTTTATCGAAAACCGCGATTGGCAAAAACAGAATGGTATCTCGCTTCTTGTTGCCGCCGGGGACGTCGGCGCACGCTTTCTTCTCACCATGAGCGATCATCTTTTCGACAACACGATTGTCGATCGTCTAATCGAGTCAGCGGATCCCGATTCCCTCAACGTCGCGGTGGATCGAAAACTCCATTCCATTTTCGATTTGGAAGATGCGATGAAAATCCAAACGCGCGGAGCCAGGGTCATCGGCATCGGGAAAGACCTGGCGGATTACGATGCCATTGATATCGGCCTGTTTATGTGCCCGGTGGAAATCTTCGGCTATCTCGAGCGAGCAAAATCCGAGAGCTGCCGGAACGATTGCAGCCTTGCTGATGGCATTCGCTTGATGGCCGGCGATGACAAGGTCCGCGCCATCGACATCGGCACTGCCTGGTGGCAGGACGTCGATACTCCGCAAATGTTGCGGCACGCAGAAAAGGAGATGGCCAAACGCACGGAGCACGCATTGACCTGATCTGGACCAGGGACGGTATTTCCTGGGCCGGCAGCCCGCAAATTCACATCATGGCTCGTCGCGCAGGACTTCGCCCTGGCCATTAGCAGCCCTGATCGCCGCGAACACGCTGAGAACCAGGCTCGCGCCGGCAACAATGATCCAAAGAAGAAGGATCCAGTTAGCCAAGCCGACTAACGCAAGCATAAGAAAAATGACGACAGCCATGTCGCGTTTGGTTAGCTGAAAGAGCCACCAAACAAATCGTTCGCCGAGATTGAGCAACCCCGAGTGCCCAATCATCACGTGGTGCCTCGCATAAAACGACTCATGCAAGTCGGAGGAAGCAATCGAGCTTTGGCTCCTGCCGGCTCTTAGGAAACATTCGTTGGCCGTAATCAGGACGGCACACACAATCCCTTCAGTCGAACGATGAAGCCCCAACCCGAGAGCGAGAACGTACAGAAGGCTTGCGATGAAATCGCAGAAATAATCCAGCCGTTCCCCGAACTTTGATTCCAAGTTTTTGGCGCGCGCAATTTCGCCGTCGCAACCGTCAAGGATACTAAACACCTGAAAAATAGCCGCGCCGATGACGACGCTGAGGTAGTTGCCGCGTATGAAAAATATGCAGGCGATTAACGGCAAAGCGAAGATCGCTATCGTCCACGTGTTGGGATGAATCGGAAATTTAAGCAACAAACGCGTTATGCGGCGCGAAATCGGCCGATTCAAAACCCGCGAAACGAAACCATCTTGGGGTTTGCTCATTAGCTCAGTATCCGTTTGAAAATTCGATACCTCTTGTAGCCTCGAATCCCGATGGCTTCAACAGACTGATTGAATAATGTTTACGTCAGGAAACTGATAATCTACCGAGTGCAATTGGAAATTTCATCTGCGACCGGCACCTGTTCAGCATTCGCCTACGCGCCTAGTTTGTAGCTGCGAGATTTCTGTGGGGACAGCCGTGTCGACTGCGCGGGCAATCCGCAAAATTCCAAAAAAATTGGCTTGACGTGGATGCACCGGGAAGCCCAGCATCGGGCTCCGCGTTGTGACCCCTGCTGAACCTCCTCGCTACGCTGACGCCCGCAGTCCCGCGGCCGCGGGAAGAAGAGGGCTAATACTGCTCACGTTTCGCTGCGGATTTCTGCTTGCGTTCGCAGCTCCGCGAGTGTGTGCCCAGTATGTTGACGATCACAATCCGGTAGGGGTGGCCGGGACTTTTGAAGGCGTCGTGACTACCGGCTGTGGTTATAATGTCCTGAATCACAGCACCAGCCGAGCGATCGACGATATTGTGGTACCAGGATCGATTGGGAAATATCCGCTCAAGATGACACGCTACCACGCGAGCGCCGGGATCCCCGACAGCGCACTAGGACCCGGGTGGCGGCATGAATATGCGTGGTTCGCTGGTCAGGGCAAGGTCGAATATCCAAACGGGAACATCTGGGATAACTATTGTGAAAACCCTGTCGGTGTCTCGGATTGGCCGGTGCCACCCGGCCAATACACCAACGGCGCGTTTCGTCTGGCCGACGGCGGCACGATCGTTTGGGCTCCTTTTGGGACGGGCCAGAGGGTAAGCCGGATCATTGATCCTTATGGCCAGCAGACAACCATCACTTACGCATCTAACGGTACTTGGATGACGGTAACCGAGCCTGGCCGCAGGTACTTGTACTTTATTTTTACTGCTCTATCGCAAAATAGCGGTCTGTTTTTGACGAGAGTGGAAGCGCATGGACTAGGAAATGGTACAGTTACTGACTGGGTCAATTACCACTACGACCAGAAGTTGCCGGGAGGCAGTGGTACACTAAAGTGGTGCCTTACCCGCGTCGATTACGCAGATAGTAACCCGAATAATCTGAACGATGACACGCACGCACATTACACCTACGAGCAGGACAACGTCCCAGATCAACCGACGCGCGGTTCTTCCAAGTTCTGGCCGCTAGTGTCCACGTGCCACGACCCTCGTTATAAGGGGCCGATGCGCCGAATCGCCTACGACTACCAAGGTAACGGACCGCACGGCGCAATCACCGCCGAGAGATACAGTGCCAGTGACGGTAACAAAGGACTCACTGTTTCTTCAATCCCCGGGAATTTGCCGTCACCATTGTCTGGCGGGCCGGTCTTCCAGATGCCAACTAATTTCACCGAGACGCGAGGGGATGGCCCTACTCGCACGTTCAATTACACTTGGCTACATGTTCATCGCGATCCCGAGAATGGTGCCTGCCCAACACTGGCCGGTCCTGCTCCCTCGCAATTCCTGCTCAATTACACCGATTTTCGAGGGCACACCACGCAGGTGGGTTACGACAGTAATTGGTACGTTAATTCCGTCACAGACGCCAATAATCATACTACTCGCTACACTCGCGGTCCAAACATTGGGGAAATCACGCAGATCATGCATCCCGATAGTACTCACATCGATTACGTTTACGAGAATGAGAGCCCGAACATATCAGGGCACTATGTGCACAGCGTTAGCGACGAGCGTCAGAACGTAATCACCTACACGCGCGATCCGACTACGCACCTTGTTACCCGCATCGACTATCCGCAGGATGCAAATACCCCAGCATCATCCGAAGGGTTTACCTATAATGGCTTCGGTCAGGTGCTGATGCATCAGCTTAAGAATGGCGCGTGGGAGAGCTTCGTTTACAATAATCGCGGCCTGCTGACCGACAAGTACAATCCCAAGGCGACCCAGCCCTCGGGCGGCGATCCTCACACGCATTACACCTACTACACTTCTGGTCCGTGGACAGATCGGGTGATGACCATGACGGTCCCGGGAAATTATCCCAACAATCTCCAAGCCTCCGAGACCTATGAGTACGATCGCGCGCTCGGCGCCGATGGCACCACGGACCCGACTGGCACACCAGTGGCTGGACGGGGCTTGGTCACCAAGATTACGCATGGTGACAACACGTATCAGAGCTTCGGATATGATGGTTACGGCAACAAGCGCTGGGAAGAGAATGAACTGCGCCAGCGAACCAGTTACACTTACGACGAATATAATCGCCTGCTGAGCGCCACAAATCCACTCTACAAGACTACAACCTACGACTATTCGCCCACCGAGGGGGATACCACTCGATGCCGCCAGCATACAAGCAATTCGCCCTATTGGGTCACTACGCCTGCGAGGATTAAAACCCGTAACTTGTACGACGGGAACTTCCGCAAAACATATGTCACCGCCGCGTATGGCACACTCAACCTGACCACTGCATTTGCCTACGACAATGTCGGCAATCTAACCGATGTGACCGACCCACTTACGCACGTAACCCACGACACCTACGATTCGCGGAACCGCAAAACATCTAGCACTGAAGCCTACGGGACTACCCTGGCCCGCACGACCGGTTGGCATTACGACCCAGCCAGTAACATTTACCAGATCGATCGGCCCGATACCACCAGCGAGACCAAAGTGTATGACGCGCTGAACCGTATGACATGGGACATTGTACCAAAAACGAACTCCCTTAACTTGGTAACGTACTTCAATTACAATCCTTCTGGCACGCTTGCCTGGATGAGCGATCCCAATGGACATTATACCTCGTTTTACTATGACGCCTCGGATCAAAGGATCGAAATGATCTACCATGACGGCTCGATCCAGTGGTGGGGCTATGACGATGCCCATAACCTGGAATATCGCATCACGGTCAATGGCGAGTGGCAATTATTTTCTTACGACATCCGGAACCACAAATACGCAAACTGGTGGAGCAATTGGAATGATAGTGTTCGCAATCCTGACTGGTGCTATTTCGCTTATGACCCGGCTGGCCGGCTTACCGAAGCTCTAAATGGGACAAACGGGTGGGGCGCGAACATCATTTCCGACGTCCATCGCTCCTACGACGCGGCCGGGCATCTCACCCTCGACCAGCAAATTGTGACCGACCTGGGCACCTTGAACGTCAATTATCCCACTTACGATGACGACGGCAGGTTAACGCGCCTGTATGTAAGCGGCGTTTCGGGCTACGATTTTACTTATTCCTATGACGCTATGGGGCGGTTTGAGAAAATCTTCATCACCAACTCCAGCCAACTCTTCCAGTATCATTACGATGCGGCCTCCAACGAGACCGAGCGCGATAATGTGTACAACGGAGTGAACCAGTTTTATCCTCCGGACGCGCTCAACCGCATGCAGTATATGGATGTGAAAAAGGGCGCCACCACACTGGCTCACGAAGGCTACACTTACGATACGATGAATCGGATTACTGCAGTGAGCTATCAGACTGGCCCCGCGGATTCGTTTAGCTACTATCTGGACGGCGAACTGAAACAGGCCACACTGGGTAACCTGGAGCACATCCTTACTTACAACCTCGACCAAATGGGTAATCGCACCAGCGTGGTGGACAACAATGTTACGAGCACCTACTCGCCCAACCCGATTAACCAATACACTTCGGTAACTGGAAGTAGCATCAGTAACGGATCGGAGCACGAGATCAGTGCCTTCAATGGCGTTACGTACGGTTACATTAATGATGAACGTTTAAGGTCCGCCGCGAGTGGGAGTATAACTTATTCCATGGCTTATGACGCGCTTGGGCGTTGCGTGAAACGTTCGCTATCCAACGGCCCGACCACCTACTACATTTATGATGGGGAGAAACCGATTCTGGAATATGGCACCGGTGCGGTTTCGGTTGGGACTAACGTGTATGGGAAAGGGATCGACGAGATCCTGGAGCGGGTCGCCGTCGGTTCGGACGGTCAATGGCATACGTATTTCCCGCAACAGAACCATGAAGGCAGTGTGACTCTCCTGACTGATCCCTCTGGCGTCGTCCTCGAGAGATACCGCTACGACGCCTTCGGCGCGCCGAGCATCTACACGCCCACTTGGACCACGCGCTCAGCCACCATTTACGATAATCGTTTCCTGTTCACGGGTAGAGAGTACGCGGCTACCTACCGTTCCACCTACACCAATTCAGCCTTTAATTTCTACGAGTACCGCGCACGTGCGTATAACCCGAAACTGGGCCGGTTCATGAGCGAAGACCCGAAGCTGTTCGACGCCGGCGATTACAACCTCTTCCGCTACTGCCACAATGATCCCATCGACTTCACCGATCCAATGGGATTGGATACCATGGCAAATGCTATGGCAGTAGCAGAAGCAGTTGTTCCTGGGCAATACGAATACAATCAGATGGTTGCCAATTTCCATGCCGGAAATTATGGCACAGCAGCCGGTTGGGCTGGGACCATGCTTGTTTCACAGTATGCAGGTATAGTAAGCGGGACCAGTAGTACCCGAGCCCAAGCCAGTTTTCGGGCGGCTCGTATTGCGATGGCTGAGCGACAGGCAGCAATGAGTGCCACCGCACGGACGTTCAGTTCTTCAAGTGCCGCAAAGAGTGGACTGGCAACCAGAGCTCACGAAGCCGTTTTCTGGTCGGGAATCGGAAAGGGGGGGCCAGAGAGAGCTGCGACCTGGGCGGCGCAGAATGGCGGAGCAACTCTCGAATCGACTTTGGCCTCTCGGGGTATAACGCTTCCCGCTTGGAACGCGAGCAATCCCACAACTGTTGCTGCTTGGCGGCAAGCCGGAATCGAGTTTGCTGCGGGTGCAAGAGGTAACGTCCGCGTTCTACAAACTGATGCTCTGCGTGTTGACGCGATCTGGCGCGCGGAGTTCCGGGCACTCCAGGCAAATCCCAATGTCAATTCAATACGAGCGATAAATCCGAATACAGGAAGGGATGTGTTGTTATGGTCGCGATGAACAACCTTAACTCCTCTCAACTGATTGAGGCGGTTCGCGTTTGGACGGGATGGGGGCGAAGCATAGCGCCAAGCCGAGATGACGCGCGATTGGTGAATCACTTCGGTGATCAGGTTGCTGCCAGGATGCTTCCGCTCATCAAGTCTTTGGAGAAAGACTTTTATTCCTCGGATGCACGGCTCGTTGCCGTAAACCTCCAGGAGATGGAGAAACTGGCATCCGAAGAGTTCAAACGAAAGCATCCGGCAGTGGCCGATGAAATCGTGAAAGCCTTCGCATGGTGCTACACCTTCGATTTCAAGTAACCCGCACAACAGTCCGAAAAGAACAAAAGGGTCAGAGCTGAGTATTGATATACATTCGGGATCGACTTTATGATACGCGTTGATGGCCAGGCCGTTACGCATCGAGTACTCGAGCGCAATCTATCATGTGCTTAGCCGAGGGGACCGGCGGGAAGCAATCTTCCGAACTGAGACTGATCGAAAACTATTTCTCGATCTGTTGGGCCAGACCTGCCGGCGCACCGGGTGGCAGATTCACGCCTATTGTCTGATAGATAATCATTTTCATTTGCTCGTGGAGACGCCGCGCAGCAACCTGAGCGCAGGTTGGACCAAGGCGGAGCTGAAGCGGCGGCGCAAGGGCGATGAGACCAAGATAGCGCTTGCGCGACGACTGCGTGAGGAGACGGCGGTCAGTCTAAGATGGATCGCAGAGAACCTCTACATGGGAACCTGGACGCATGTATCAAATCGGCTTTACCACTGCCACTAATTAAGGAGTGTCAATACTTGGCTTTGACCCCAATTGGTCCTTTAATTAAAACCGGCAACAGCAATGTGGCTAGTTCTTGGATTATTATCGAGCTGTCGCCAGCCGGGGCAGCTATTGCCCGAGCACGGCGGGCCGGTGAAGCGCCAGATCGCGCCGTTATCATGACGCTGGTAAATGTGCGTGCCAGTGACGGCGATCTCCTGCGTCCGCGGGTTATTATCGAGTTCCTGCCAGCTGGGACAACTGTTGCCGCTACAAGGCGTGCCAGTATAACGCCAGATCAAACCGTTGCGATGTAATTGCACGAGTTGATTGCCTCCCGCGGCGATTGCGATGGTGTTCGGATTGTTATCCAACATTTGCCAGCTAGGGCAGCTGTTACCGCTGCAAGGCGTCCCCGTGTAGCGCCAGATGCGGCCGTCCTCGTGCATCTGGAAAAGCTGATTGCGCGCTGCGACGATCTTGCGGGTGTTTGGGTTGTTATCCAGCATCTGCCACCCAGGACACGAGTCCCCGCTGCACGGCGTGCCTGTGTAACGCCAGATCCGACCATCTCTGTGTAACTGAAAGAGCTGGTTCTCGCCCGCGGCAATAGCTACCGTAGCAGGGTTGTTATCGAGTCGTTGCCAGCTCGGGCAGCTCGCACCGCTGCAGGGCGTGCCAGTGTAGCGCCAGATCATGCCATCGTTATGTAATTGGAAGAGTTGCGCGCCGGCAGCTGTGATCGCGATGGTTTTCGGATTGTTGTCGATCATTTGCCAACTCGGGCACGAATCGCCACTGCATGGTGTACCGGTGTAGCGCCATATTTTGCCGTCTTGATGGCGCTGAAAAACCTGAGCGCCAGCACCGATGATGTCACGTGTATTCGGATTATTATCAAGGCGCTCCCAACCGGGGCAAAAGTCGCCGTGGCATTCTTCGCCCGTGTAACGCCAAATCCAGCCGGTGTTGTGTAGTTGGTAAACCGGATCGGTGTGCAACTGGTAGAGATCATCACCGGCCGCGACCATTCCGGTGCGTGAATTGTTATCCAGCCGCTGCCAGCCGGGGCAGCTGTTGCCGCTGCAAGGCGTGCCCGTGTAGCGCCAGATCATGCCATCGTCATGCAGTTGATAAAGGCGATCTCCCGCTGCAATGAGCGCGACAGTTTTGGGGTTGTTATCCAAGCGTTGCCAGCCTGGACAACTGTCTCCCGTGCAAGGCGTCCCGGTGTAGCGCCAGATCATCCCGTCGTTATGCAATTGATAAAGCGCGCTGCCAGCCCCGACGATCTCAGTGGTTTTCGGATTGTTGTCGAGACGTTGCCAGCCAGGGCAACTATCCCCGGTGCAAGGCGTCCCGGTATAGTGCCAGATCCAGCCGTCGTTGTGCAATTGATAGAGTTCATTGCCTGCAGCGGCGATCGCGGTCGTTTTCTGATTTCTATCGAGTCGCTGCCAGCCGGGACAACTGTCTCCGGTGCATGGTGTGCCAGTGTAGCGCCAAATCATGCCATCGTTGTGGAGCTGAAAGAGATTGTTGCCGCCTGCGGCTATCGCTATGGTTTTTGTGTTGTTGTCCAGTCGTTGCCAGCTCGGGCAACTATTGCCGCTGCAGGGCACACCCATGTAGACCCAGATCATTCCATCATTGTGCAACTGATAGAGTCGCCCCCCGGCTGCAGCGATCGCAACGGTTTTGGTGTTGTTATCGAGCATACGCCAGCCGGGACATGAGTCCCACGTGCAGGGCGTGTGGGTGGATTGCCAGATCTTCCCATTGTTATGAAGTTGGTATAGCTCCTGGCCATCGCTCACGATTGCGACGCTGCTGGAGTTATTGTCCCAACGCTGCCAGCCCGGACAACTGTCGCCTGTGCAAGGCGTACCCGTGTATTGCCAGATCGCGGCACCGTCCGGTCCGACGTATTGCACGGACGAGTAAACAGCAAGGCCTGGCGCGGGTGTGACGCCTGCCGGTGCTGTCGCTGATGCCCAAGCAGTCAGAATGAAATTGCCTGCGCAGGCGATCCCGTTGTAGTCGCCGTACTTCGGGCATCCGCCGCCGCCTTGGCAAGTTTCCCCCGGCGGACATCCGCCCGAGCTGAAATCGCATCGATTCCCGCTCCCACCGCCGGAAGCGTTCAGGCAAACACCCGCCAGTTCCGGTTGCACACTACACGACTCGGAGTCGTTTGTGCTGCGTGGTGCACAGGGCCAGCCCGAGGCGCATTGCGGGTCCGAGCGGCCGGAGACATTCCAGCGCACACCCCAGCTAGAGCCTAGAAAGTAATCGGTCAAATCGTTGCTCGTGTTCGTCGCGGCGCCGCGGTCGTACCACCCAACCCATGCTGCGCCGCGCGTCGTGCAAGACCACGGCATAAACCTCCGCACGCCGGTGCTGTTGCTGATGTTCCTTCGCGTCGGGAAAGATGCGCCGCGATTACTCGATTCCATCGCGACGATGCGCTCAGCATTCGTGCCGTTGTTCTCGGCAAACGTGACGAAGAGATGATTCGTGTCCCCGGGATCCGGCGCAACCATCGGGCTACTTAAGGTGTTGCCGTCATTGCACCGATCAAGTCCTGGTACCGGGCAGGTTACCGCGCCGCTGAGAGTAGCTACAGTCACGGGAAAGCCAGCGGCTGCCGTCAATCCGGTCGCGCAGGAAGAAAAACGATTTAGCAACACGGAATTCCCGCTCAGGGAGACCACATACACCGACCCGTCGCGGCCTACGGCGACACGCGGGAGATCCCCCGCCCCGGGAATCGCCGCACGAGCCGTCCAAGTCGTGCCGTTGTTTTGCGAGCAGGTAATCGAGGCGGTTACAAAGCCGCTGCCAATACTACCGCAACTCGTTGCAGCTCCGCTTGGTGTGAAGTTACGCCATACCGCGTAGAGTTGATCGCCACCGACGGCAGCATTCACCGCGTCGGCCGCAAGATGTTCCTGATCGGGAAAGCAGATACCCGTGCCGCTCGTAGGGCAACGTGCGCTGTACCCCTGTAACGCGAAGCTCGAACCACTGTTCGTGGACCGGCTGACCGCGTTCGTACAACCGCTCACGTTGAGCTGTGCCGCTGTGCCGCTCGGAAACGCAATCACATCCAGATAGAAATTACCGCTCGCGCCGCGTCCCAACGACGGATCGTTCAGGCCGAAAACTCCCGTCGTACCGGCCGCAAAGCTTCCGCCTCGGTTCGTCGAGAACGAAAGACCACCGTTGCTTGCGATGATGATTGTGTTCGCGTTAGCGTTGGAACTAACCTCCAATTCACCAACTCCCCCCTGCACACGAACTGCTGCACCTGCATTTGCCGCTGCTCCCATCTGCTCTGCGGCAAGCGCCTTAGGAGATTCTCTCGAAGCGGCTTCCGGTGGCGGAGAAGAGAATTGCGGAGAACCTGAGGGCCCGCTTGACGACGGAGATGCCTCTATCAGCGATCGCGCCCCACCTGGGGAGGTTGCGGCGGGAGATCCAGTTGGCGTACCAGCGTTCGGCTCAGGGCTCTGCCCCGGTATGGCGCGCTGCCGCAGTTGGTTCTGACGCAGCGAATCGAGAGTTTTTCTAAGCGTATTTGGATCTGCGCGCTGCGGGAAACGCACACTCCGAGTGATCTCCCTCGCACTGTTCATCACAGCGGGTGGCGCCGTCGATAAGATCGACGTGTCCATCACCACTACCTTGTCACCTTGTGCAATGGCCGTAATCTTGCGTTGCACTGTCTCCTGCGGTATCGGCCCCTGACCTTCCTCCCCTTTCGAACCGACCCGCGGCAGGGTCTGAGTCAACGTGATCTCCACGGCCGGCCATCCACCAACATCAACAAATTCAGTCGGCGCGTTGTACGAAGTGGCGATTTCTTGCAGCCGCCGGACGGCATCATTCTGATCAGTGCGAGGTTCGGTCGTGATTAGCATCCGACCGATAGGTACTTCGACCGACATAGCTGCTGCTGGGCTGGGGGTGCCAGCTTGCGTGCTACGTACGATTAGCTCCTGTGCGTTGCTGTATTGCACGCCAGAAGGCTGCCACTGTACCGGAACGCGAATTTCAGTCTGCGGACCGATGCTCAATGTTCTAAGATTCTGATTCAGTTGTGCGAAACTGAGCGCGGCACAAAGAATCCCAACAAAGATCAGCGCTACACTGATCACAGGTTTGACAAATTTCATGTGGACCTCCTCTGGTTATGAATTGGACGAACCACACAATAGAAGATCTATGCTATCGGCTGCCCGTAATGTTTTCTTTGCCTAAACCTTGTGGGGTTCATCGCGTTCTTACTTTCTGTCCCCCGCCTTGTTGATTCTAATCGCGGGTCCGGAAGGGGCGAAGAACTCAGCGGGGAAAAGTCCTCCGCCTGATTCAAGATCCGTCTAGCGACGGCCAGTTTGGAAGAAATCGCGCCAGCCTGTCAATACAATTTGTCAGAGTCAAAGTGGGGGTCAGAGCTTACTATCGACACTGCGGCAGCCTTGGGGTGATGAATGCGGTCACGCCGAGGCCCCTGCGCATTCAATACGCTGGAGCGCGTTATCATGTGATGAGCCGCGGCAACCGGCGCGAAGCGATTTTCTACGACGATGCAGATCGGGTAGAGTTTCTAAGCACCCTAGGAAAGCTTGTCTCAAGAGCGATCGGCTAAGAATTGGGAGTGCCAGTTATGTTTCAAATTTACTCTCCAGTGTCGAATAGCGGTGTAGGGCAATATCCTACATGAGAATTAGGTTATGTCCTACACGTAAATAACTGGACATCCCCTACAAAGCATTTAAAAACCAGCGCCATGCTTGGTGAGCCCGAAAACCAACTCTCCTTCACCCGCGCAGCGTCCAGTACCTGCCCGCGCAAAAAACCAATTCCTTTTCAATGAGCCTCAACCTGTTCTACAAGCACCCGAGCAACACCGACCTCTACTGGATCCGCACCGACGGCAATCAGTGGGCCGGCAACGGTAAGATCCTGATCGAGCTCCCCACCCGCCCGTGCACACGCCGCAATCGAGCGGCACGCCAGCGACTGCCCTGTCGCCCGCCGCCAGCCCCGAGGGGCTCCTCATGTTCTACAAGGCGGGCAATTCGAACGACCTGATGTGGTCGTGGCTCGGGGTCGGCGAACTCTGGTCCGGTGACGAGACCGTCCACGATCCGAAAGGGCGGATCCGCCCTCCCAAGTCCGACCACAGTCCCGCCGCCGCCGTCTACCGCAACCACCTGTTCCTCATTTACAAGGACGAGAATTCCAATGACATTTGTGCCGCGAACATGGACTTCAACGGCGTCTGGAGCTGGGGCATTCCGATCGCCGACATCGACAAGAGCTCTGTCTCCCCGAAGACGAACATCTCGCCCAGTGTGGCCGTATACCAAGACAAGCTCTACATCGTCTACAAGGGCCAGAGCTCCACTGACATCTACTTCACCATCTGCGACGCCACGTACTGGTACGGCGACAACAAGATTGCGAGCCAGCCCGGCGCGATCAAGCCGAAGTCCAGCTCCAACCCCAGCCTCGTCGTGTTCAACGACCTCCTCTACATGATCTACAAGGGGCCGAACAACAACGACCTAAACTATGCCTACTTCGACGGGTACGTGTGGCACGGCAACTCCGAGATCTACAAGCAGCCGGGCGGGATCCGGCCGCAGTCGGACTCCAACCCGGGCCTCGCGGTGTTCCAGGGTCGCCTACACATGGTCTACAAGAGCCCCCACAACAATGACCTGAACATCGCCTACTTCGACGGGACCACGTGGTCCGGTAACACTGAGATCTGGAAAGAACCCCCCGGCCTCAAACCCTTATCCGACCACAGCCCGAACGCCGTTGTTTATTTAAACTAGACGACGCCTTTCGTCTGCGAACTCCACAAGAATTGGCCGACCGGGGAACCCGCTGGGCGACTTTGGGCTCACGTCGAAGGTAGAGAGATGGGGTCAAATCTAAAGGGCGTGTTGCCCAAACGCTGACATTCGTTGGTTGGAATCGCGGAATTCTTAAAGAAGTGACTCGATAATCGCCTATGCCACGCAGATTTCCAGAACTTCCAGATTGGTCGTTCGACGCCGATGAGGCCTCTGTAGGTGTTTACCGAGCGTTCGGACGTGACCGCGCCGGTCGAAACGTCGAAGCATCCGGTGTTGATCCGGAGGCGCTTATTGAGAAGTGCCGACAGGCAGCGCTTCAAATGATGGCGGACATCCAAACGTCCATTGATTCTCCGGGGAGGTAGCCGCTTAGCTACTCCTGGTAATTCGAAAAGGTAACGTAATTTGAAATTAGGCAGATTGGACTTAGCCGATAAAGAGAAAGTCCTGGGTTGCTGTATTTCCTCCTCCCCCTCTTCCCCCGCCACTTATCACCGCCTGCTTTGTCTGGGGGTCGGGGATGGGGAGATTGGGTTGCCGGGAGAGGTTATCGGGTTGCCGGGAGGGGGAATCGGGTTGCCAGGAGAGGGTATCGGGTTGCCAGGAGAGGGTATCGGGTTGCCAGGAGAGGTTATCGGATTGCCAGGAGAGGTTATCGGGTTACCAGGAGGTGGTATCGGGTTGCCGGGAGGTGGGATCGGATTGCTGGGAGGGGGAATTGGCTTGATCGGAGCCTGGATTGGCCTAATCGGGCCAGGGGCGGGGTCGAAACGTTGAGAATACCCGGGAGAAAAGACTAACAGAATGGAACCGACAAACAACACCGACAGAAAAGGTTTCATCAGCACAAGATTTGCTATTGAACGCTGATGTTAAAACGAAACTTCCTTAAAAGTCAACGCTTCAATTTTGGTGGGAAGCAAATTTCGATTAAAGCCGGACAAGAGAAATCCCGCCCAGCCCCCGCCGACACATTCTTAGCTTCTGACCCCAGAAATAAAGCACAAGAAGCGGGGTCAAAGCTTACTATTAACAAGGATTGCCCAGCAATTGCGCCGGCAAACGCCGATGAGCGTCAATGGATTGCCGATCGGCTAAGAATTGGGAGTGCCAGCTATGTCTCAAATTTACTCTCCAGTGTCGATAGTAAGCTCTGAATCCCTACCCCCAAGTTTATGGCGCCATTGGTAGAGCAAGGGGGCACAAAGGGGTTACAACAAGGGGGAGTCAGGAGAAGAGTGAGCAGGAAGCGATCACCCGCTTTAGAAAATGGAAAAGGCGTTGGCAAGCGGAGCGCTCCTCGTGCTGTGCACTGCTTGGAAGCCGACCTGGAAGAACTCTTCTCTATCTTCCGGCTTCCACCCGCGCAGCGCCGGCGCTTGCGCACCACCAACGTGATTGAACGACTCTTTGTGGAAGTGCGCCGACGCGTCCGCACCATGGGCGCTTTCACCACTCGCGACAGCTGCGAACGGATCCTTTACAGTGTCTTTTATCGAATGAACCAATACTGGGCCAAACACCCTCTGAAGCCTTTTACACAAAATTCGTGACGCTACCCGGTTAAAATAGAAGCAAAAATAAGATTGACAAACTTTCGCGGATTCGGGTAAAAACGATGCTGCACTGTTGAACCGCCGGCGGAAATTAAAGGACGGGGAAAGAAAACCGTGTTGAACCGCCTTGGGCGCTTCAACGAAAAGCACCACTCAGCCCAAACTCCATCCCATGAAAAAGAAATCCGCTTCAAAATCTGCCTTCTTTAATCTGCGCGTTCTAATCGGCCTGTGCATAGCGCTGGCGGGGATCTCCCTGGCGCTGGTGGGCCTTGACGCATTCGCTGCGAACAGCCTGCCAGTAAAGATAAGGAATCATATTATTACCGCGTCCAACGATCCTCTGGTGCCAGTCGGGTTTGACTGTTCCAAAATTGAGGAGCTGGGCATCCACAAGCAAGAGAACTTCCGGGCCGGAGCGATCATGATCGCGTGCGCAGCAGACGGGGCTTCGGGTTTTTCTTCTGTGAGCGGCTTCTTTCAACGTGTCAGCCAGGGCGTCAAAAGAATACTCCTGCCGTTGTATGGCGCGGGGGACGTCAACCTGATCAACCATCCGGAGACCTCTCCCAATATCACGCAGTCAGAGACATTCAGTACGGTTAACCCGGATAATCCCCAACAGATTGTTGTGGCCTACAACGACTCACGGGGCCGCAACGCCAGCCCGATCAATATCTCGGGTGCATCGGTTTCCACCGACGGTGGCGCCACTTTTGACCGCCTCACGCTGGCGAGTGGTCAAAGCCCCTTTGCTGGTACGGAGGGCGATCCTGTTATTCTGTACAACAAGCCAAGCCAGACCTGGTTTACGGTGTGGCTGGACACAGCCTGCGGCGGTCAGGGCCTCGGTGGATACAAATCCACCACTCCCTGGGATCCGACTAGCTGGACCCACTTCTGTGTTTTCAACGAGGCCTCTGCCGACCGAGAGTCTGGCTTTGCGGACAACAACCCATCCTCTCCCTTCTTCGGGCGAATGTATATTTCATGGAACGACTTCAATGTTGGTGGGGGCGCACTTTTCGTCCGCTACTCCACTGACAACGGTCTGACCTGGACCAACTCGCGACAGGTCACCACTAGCTTCATCCGCGACGTCCAGATCACCGGCGACAAGGTGACGGGCGACGTCTACATCGCAGGCATGGACGAAAACGGCGGCAACGGCTGCACTAGCGGCTGCGGCACCACCCGAAACAACAAGATTTACCGCTCCACCGACGGCGGCAATACCTGGGCCAACACCTACACCGGGCCATCCTTTGTTGGTCCTTGCCGCAGCAACTCGGGCTTCTTCTGCACGATGTACAGCAGCCCCGCTTACTGGCGGCACATGGGCTGGGGTGAGCCTGCCGCCTTCAACCACGTAGTTAGCTTAGTCTATTCGGCTAAAAACGGCAGCGACCCCGGTGACGTTTTTTACATCCGCTCCACCGACAGCGGCGTGACTTTCGGCGCCCCGGTCCAGTTGAACGCCAACACCGACCCCACCAAGGCGCAGTGGCAGCCCAACCTCTCGGTCAGCGAAAGTGGCACCCTCTTCGCCACGTGGTATGACGAGACCCCGAGGACATCTGCCAGCTGTCAGCCCTCCAGTCCCACCAATCTTTGTTATCAGATGCATTCGAACAAGTCGCCCGATAACGGCGTGACTTGGACGGGTGACCAAACGACCTCGGACGTACCCAGTCCGCTGCCGTTGCAAGGCGACCCGGGCATTCAACCGACCTATGTAGGCGACTACGACTACGGCTCCGCGATACTCACCAAGCACCAGACTTCCTGGACGGACGGGCGGAACGCCATTAACGGCGCATCTCAGCAGGATGCCTACACCGATAGGGAACTGGTGGGTTTTGCCGTGACCACCACTACTCCGGCCTGCAACAGCACCATCAGTACCCAGCCGGTGGACTTCGTTATCAACCTGACTGATCCGGTTAATACGGCAACGGTCCAGGCGAGCGATTTCACGGTCAACGGAACTCCGTCGAACCTGGCGCCTACCTTCAGCAATGGCAATGCAACGATCACTTTCCACTTCAGCACTTCGCCGGTGAGCGTGCAGGGGCCGCAGACGATGAATATCGCGGCTGGCGCATTTAACCGCGCTTCGGACAATGCGCCGAACTTTGCGTTCAACTGCACGTTCTGTTACGCCTTAACGCCGCTACAGGTGGTTTCAACCGTCCCGCCTGTCGGTGGCACGTTCTCACCGCCAGCGCCGAACACCTATAATTATGACGTGAACTTCAACCAGCCTGTTGACGCGGCCTCAGTGCAGGACAGCGATCTGATGGTGAGCGGCAACAGTGGTCCCAGTGTGACAGGGCACAGTCTGATAAATGGGAACATGACTGTCCGGTTCACGTTGCATATGAACTTCGGGGGTACGATGACGGCGACTCTTGGCGCCGGAGCGATCACCGCTAATACTTGCAATGGTAACGCGGCCTTCACCGGGATGTACAACGTACAGGGCTGCCCGCCGTCAGACCATTACACGATCAGCCAGATAAGCGCCAGTATCGTGCCGGGCACGACCGATATCGGCAATCACGGGGATGATACGGTCACCACCATCGCGTTGCCCTTCTCTTACACGTTGTACGACCAGACCTTCACGAGCATTAATCTGTCGTCCAACGGCAATGCGCAGTTCACGACTACGGATACGACCTTCACCAACCAATGCCTGCCATGGACCAGCCACAACTACTCGATCTACCCGTACTGGGACGACCTGTATTTGGTGAACAGCGGGTTTGGCATATTCACCTCGATAAGCGGCAGTGCGCCGAACCGCATTTTCAACATTGAGTGGCGGGCGCAGTACTTCCCGGGGAGCGGCAATGCCAACCTCGAGCTGAGGTTGTACGAGGGGCAGACACGCTTTGACGTGATCTACGGCACAGTGACCAATGGCAACACGAGCGCCACCGCCGGAGTACAGAAGAACGACACCGCCTTTGACCAGTACTTCTGCAACGGCGCGGGCCAGCCTGCTACTGGCGCGCAAAGCTACATCCTGACACCGTGTGGAACACCGACGCCAACGCCCACGGGGACGCCAAGCCCAACACCTACTGCTACAGCTACCGCTACGCATACACCGACAGCTACGCCTACGGCAACAGCAACAGCTACTCACACGCCCACGGGGACGCCCTCAGCGACGCCTACGTGCCAGCCAGGAGGTACGCCTGGTCCGTGGACACAGGCAGCGCCGGTGGCGATCGATCACTACGGCGGCTTCATGGACAGCGATGGGACCTTTGCCTATGAGGGAGGGGGCTACTCCTTCTCGGTCTCTGGCACCATCAACGAGTTTGGGAAGTTTAACCCTGCGACCAACACGTGGACGCCACTGGCGCCCGTGCCGGATCTGAACAACGCCGAGGCCTCAGGGGTGTATGCGCCCAACGTGAACAAGCTCTTCGTGTTCGGTGGCGACAATCCCACCACCGGCACGGTGGTCAATATTACGCGCATCTACGACATCGCCACTAACACGTGGAGTACTGGGGCGCCGATGCCTGATGTGAGGGCCTTCATGGGTTCTGGGTACTTTAACGGGAAGATCTACCTTGTAGGTGGATATACCACCGGGAATGTAGATCCGTCCTTTGGCCAGGTATGGGAGTATGACCCATTGCTCAACACCTGGAACACGAGCCGGATGAGCATGCCTGCAACGCTGGGAGGCCCTGGGTTTGGGATAATCAACGGGCACATGTACATAGCAGGAGGGCGCAACCTCGCTAACACCAACCTCAATACGTTGTATGACTACGACATAGCGGGTAATAGTTGGACGGCGCGGGCTAATCTGCCCGCGGGGGTCAACGTGCCGGGGTCGGCGGTGATTGCGGGCAAGCTGTGGGTCTTTGGCGGAGGCAATCCGTTCAGCGGCCCTGGCACAATGCCTACATTGGGCAACAAGGGGGGAGTAGGAGCATGGCTCAAGCGGCTGTTCAATCCGGACACGACGAACACCCTGCAGGTGTATGATCCAGGTACCAACACGTGGAGCAGCGGGCCGACCCTGAACCAGCAGCGCTCGTTCCCTGCGGGGACAGATGTGGGCAACACAGCGGTAGCGGTGGGCGGCTACACCGGCAGCAGCTCTACGACGTCGGTGGAGGTCAATGTCACCGGCGGTGGATGCGCAAGTCCTACTCCGACGCCCACGGCAACGGGTACACCCGGTTGCAGCCCGGCTGGCTGGTCTGCGGCTACGCCCTTACCAACCCCCGGCGTGCGCGCGGTTGGCGTCTATTTCCCGGCCAACGGGAAGTTTTACTCCATCGGCGGTCGCGCCTCCGACACAGCTGGCAACGAGTTCACTCATCCGTTTGAATACGATCCGAACACTAACACTTGGACGACCAAGGCAGCCACCTATCCCGACAACCTGGTGAACAACATGGCTTGCGGCGTGCTCACCGACGCCGGGACGCCGTACATCTATTGTGCGGGCGGCTCGGTCGTCTCCACCCCCACGGTCACGACCGGTCGCGTCTTCCGCTATAATCCTGTGACGGATACGATCAGTCCAGTGGCCGCTCCGTGGCCGGCTGCTGGGACAACTGTTATTCCAGGCGGCTTCACCGTGTTTCAGAACAAGCTGTACATTCTCGGCGGATTCGACACCGTAACGGGCGGAGGGCAAGGGATAAACCAGATCTGGGAGTTTACTCCGTCGCCGGCGGCCTGGGTGCAGAAGCCCACTAATCTCCCTGTTCCGCTGGGTTACATACCCACCACGACCATCGGCAGCCTCATTTATACGGGTGGGGGCAGCGATATCACGGCTGGTTTGCTTACCGATACGACCAACTCCTTTGTTTATAACCCGGTGGCGAATACGATCGGCACGATTGCCGCCATACCGCGAGCGACAGGAGAGACGCGGGCGCTTAACTACAACGGCAAAATGCTCGTGATGGGCGGTGGAAGAACTGCGCCCAATCCATCCAACGAGGTGGACGCCTATGATCCGGTCAGTAACACCTGGGCGGTAAATACGCCGGTTCCAGCGTTCGCCACTGCGCGGCGCAATTTCCCGACTGACACGGACGGCACTTGCCGCATCTGGCTGGCAGGCGGTTATGATAGCACTGGTCTCCCAACAGCGTTGGCGGAAAGATTCTGCTGCGGCGGCGGAGGACAATCACCGACGCCAACGGCGACGGCCTGTGGCACGCCGACACCTACGCCTACCGCGACGGCTACAGCGACGGGAACGCCCTCAGCGACGCCGACCTGCATCCCGGGAGGCACGCCCGGGCCATGGAGCACGGCCTCGCCATACCCGATACCCGACGTGCGCTACGGCTTTGCGCAGACCGCGACGCACTTCTATGTGTTCGGTGGAGTGTCCAATGGGACGCGTGTGAACAACGTCAACCGGATGGACCTTGCCACTGGAACGTGGCAAAGCCGCGCGTCGATGCCCTTTAGCAGTGAAGCGCCTACGTGTGCGCTGATGGCATCTACGGGCATCGTGTACTGCACAGAGGGGGACACCGGCAGCGGGTTCGCATCGTACAACATCGCCACCGACACCTGGACGCCACT